>ERZ894209.56-NODE-56-length-98954-cov-109.886298_pt1 | contig 98954 bp, 105 predicted proteins | sample MGYA00380288_ERZ894209 | MGnify/ENA primary metagenome ERZ894209 (study PRJEB32331, sample SAMN06328482) | human gut metagenome | biome: human gut microbiome; feature: stool | host: Homo sapiens | collected 2013-12-13 ... | reverse complement strand
TATTATGCCCTTGAAGGGCAAGTGCATACCACGCGTTCAACGCGTGGTTTTGATTTTGTCTATATTTACTAAATCTTCGGGTTTGCGGAGGAAAATATTCTGTTATCGGCTGAAAATACTGTCATTGCCATATAATTTTTATATTGCTGACTTGCTTTTAAGCCATATTTGTGGTAAAATGTAATCGAAAAATGCGGGTAGCCGTATTTGATTATTATAGGAAATATATCAATTCACATCTCGAAAGGACACATCATGGAAAATAACAACATGAATGAACAGCAGACAAACTGGCAGCAGGCACTGAATGAATTCAGCGATCAGCCTCAGCAGCCTGTTTCGCAGGCGCAGCCCCAGCAGTATGCACAGCAGGGTCAGCCTCAGCAGTATGCACAGCAGGCACAGCCTCAGCAGTATGCACAGCAGGCACAGCCTCAGCAGTATGCACAGCAGGTACAGCCTCAGCAGTTTGCACAGCAGGGTCAGCCTCAGCAGTATGCGCAGCAGGGTCAGCCCCAGCAGTTTGCACAGCAGGCACAGCCCCAGTTCAACCAGTATGCACAGCAGGGTCAGCCCCAGTTCAACCAGTATGCACAGCAGGGTCAGCCCCAGTTCAATCAGCAGGCACAGTTTGCACAGGCTGACGGACAGTTTACACAGCAGGTACAGCCCGGTATGCCGGCTTATGATGCAGGCAGTTTTGCGGTTGTTCCGCCTAAGAAAAACAGTGCGCTTAAGATAATCCTTATTGTTCTTGCGGCTGTTATCGTAGTCGGCGGAATACCTCTCGCTTTGTATTTTGCAGGAGTTTTCGGAAAGTCCAGCGGCGGATATGAAACTATTGAAAAGAACTATTTTGCTGCGGCAGAAAAGAAAGCCGATGAAATTTTCGGCGGAGCTAAGAATATAAAGACAGGTATCGAGCAGACCTTTACAATATCCGCATCTAAGGATGTGCTGGGTATTAATGCCGATGTTGCTCCTACCGTAATCAAGGCGACAAGCTATGCGGATGCTTCTGCAGAAAAAGGCTCTGGTACAGCTTCGCTCAGTGCCGGCAGTGATGAGTATCTTACGGTAAAATACTGGATGTCGGGAGATAAGCTGTATTTCACTGTTCCCGATCTTACCGAAAAGTACATAGTAATGGATGTCAAGGAGCTTGCTTCTTCAATGAAGGATATTTCTTCTGGCAAATCCGATATCGGCAATATACTTACTCTTTCGGATGCTACGGAAGAAATGCCCTCGTCATCATCGGGATATGAGGATATTTTAAAGAATATCGACGAAGAAACCATAAACAAGGTTATTGATATCATATCAGACGCTTACTTCAAGAATTTCACTGCAACAGAAAACAAGTCTGATTCTTTAAAGGTTTCGGATGGCACTGTAAACTGCACATCGTACACAATTGATTTTACAGCCGAAAAGGTAGTCGCTTTCTGCAAGGACGTGCTCGATGCGGTTGAAAAGGAAAGCAAGATAATGGATATCCTTTCACAGCTCGGAATCAACAACGCTTCATTCCAGTATCTCAAGACGCTTGTAGACGATGCCACAAAGGATGCACCTGAGGACGAGCTCAAGTCTGTAATGGCTACAATGATCGTTTATGTCAAGGATAACAATATCATTGGCAGAAAGATAACAATTTCCGGCGAGATAGAAATCCTTCTCGTAACATACTCGGACAATACGCAGTTTGATTATTCGCTGACAGCGTCAATCTCAGGCGATACGCTGTACGCAGGTGCAAAGGGTACTGTAAACGGCAATAACTACACCGGTACAGGTTCTGTAACATTTAACGGCGAAGCAGCTATCACGGCTGACTACTCATTTGACTCAACAAACGGCAACGGTACATATAATTTAAAGGTCACGACTGATGACAACGAGAGCTTTGAGGTAAGGTTAAACGTTGCTATGGACGGCAACAACGGTACTTTTGACATTACGATTGCTTCAAACGGCGCAGAGATGCTTTCTATCAAGGCCGACAGCAAGGAAATAGCTTATGTTGACGAGGCACTCCCTGAAGTAAATGATTCAAATACGGTTGATATCAATGACAGCGCTGCTCTTGAACAGTTCAGCACTGAAATCTCAGCAAACATTCCTCAGTTAATTACAAAGATTCAGAATGTAAAGACTCCCGATATAGTTTGCTATGCGTTCAGCGAACTGATCGCAGCAGGCGGATCATTTTAAGAATTGAAACCGCAGTAGGATAAATCTGATATTAAATGCCTTCGCTTAAGCCTTTTGAAACTTAAGTGAAGGCGTTTTCATTTATAATCACCTATCCTCAAAAGCGGTACATCGGTATTAAAAGTGTGGAAAAAAGCATTAGTCGAACCTTTCCGAAATGGTCATGGACTGTATTTTGATGTAATTATATCATTCGAAATCATATAAAATTGTTGCTAAATAAAATAAACCTAATTCACTGTTTGATATATTTTTGAATAGTAAAACAATTCAGCGTAATTTATCATCGGCTTCCGGTGCGTTTTTATCAAGTGTCCAATTATAATTAATCTGGTATTTTGATAAATCGTAAGAGAAATTAATAACAAATCGTGCTGATGATAGGAAAGCACATCAATTGTTCTGTTTTTATTTATATTTAAATAAAATAATGTGTTATTTCTATGAAAATGCAACGATTAATATTGACTTTTTTGTTGAGATGTGCAATAATATTAGCTAAAGATAAGGAGGTAGTTATCTTATGATGGGAATTAAGGAAAACTTTAAAAGAGGCACACTCGAGATGCTCATTCTTCATCTCTTAAAGGGTGAGGAAATGTACGGCTATCAGCTGACTCAGGAAATCGGCAAGAGAAGCAACGGTACATTCAGAATCACTGAAGGTTCTATGTATCCTACGCTTTACAGACTTCTGGACAAGGAGCTTATTGCTGATCGTCTTGAGCTTGTCGGCAGAAGACGTACTCGTGTTTATTATCACATTGAGCCTAAGGGTCTTGAGTATCTGGACAAGCTGGAGAAGGAATATGAGCTTACCAGCGCAGGTATCGATGCCATTATGAGTTATGTTCCTGAAGACGAAGAATAATTGATTTTTCGTTGTAAACGGCGGTGTACGTTAAGAGGTACACCGCCGTTTATCACATTCCGGCATATTATTAAGGAGAATGATATGTTAAGTTACAGTAAATATAAAATAGACGCACACGCTCATATTTTTCCCGATAAAATTGCACAGAAAGCGACAGACAATATCGGCAGCTTCTACGATCTGTATATGAACTTTGACGGTACGGCAGATATGCTTATAAAGCAGGGCGATGAGTGCGGTGTTTCAAAGTATGTTGTACAGTCTGTTGCCACTGTGCCGCACCAGGTAAAGAGAATCAATGATTTTATCGTAAAGTCGGTAGAAAAGTACCCCGATAAGCTGATAGGATTCGGCTCGCTCCACCCGGATATGAAAGACAAGGAAGAAGAAATCGACAGGCTTATTTCTCTCGGTCTTCACGGAATAAAGCTCCATCCGGACTTTCAGAAATTCGCTATAAACGATGAAAAGGCTTGCAGGCTGTATAATGCGGTAGGTGATAAGCTGCCGTTTCTTATTCATACCGGTGACAAGCGTTACAATTATTCCAACCCGGCGCTGATGGCGGAAATAGCGAGAAAATATCCGCATACACGCTTTATTGCCGCTCATTTCGGCGGATGGTCGGAGTGGGAAAAGGCGGAGCATGAGCTTGTTGGACTTGACAATATATGGGTAGATACCAGCAGTTCTTTTTATGCGATGACTCCCGAAAAAGCCGCAGAGCTTATTACTAAGTTCGGTTGCGACAGGGTGTTCTTCGGTACCGATTATCCTATGTGGAGAGCAGACAAGGACCTTGAGTTTCTCGATAGGATACCGCTCGGTGAAGATGTCAAGGAAAAGGTGCTGTGGAAGAACATAAATGATTTTCTTGAATTGGGGCTTTGCTGATGAACTGTGAAAAACCTCTTATATTCGTATCGCCGATAAAGAAAAAATCCGTAATCAAATCCGGCTATCACGGGTATTCTCATAAATGCGGAATATTACTGCTTGAAAAAGCGTTTTCTCATATCGGACTTGATTTTTCGGAAAGCAATATAGTAAAAGGCGAAAACGGAAAGCCGTATATCAAGGGCAATCCTGTTTATTTCAGCATTTCTCACTGTGACGGACTTGCTGTGTCTGTTTTGTCAACGGCTCCTGTAGGGGTTGACTGCGAAAGCGTGCGCCGTGCAAGCGGTGCTGTTATGAAAAGGTGCTACGGCGACAGCGAAGCGAATCATATTCTGACTTCGGCGGACAGCGACAAGGAATTTTCACGGCTGTGGACGCTCAAAGAGAGCTATGCCAAAATGACAGGTGAAGGAGTAGGCTCTGATCTGAAGATGAAGTGCTTTGACGAGGAAAATGGCAGGACGCTTTTTGAAAGCGGTGCGGTTTTTTATCATTACGGCACACGTTTTAATAATGAAGATTACTTTATAAGCGTCTGCGTCAAGACGGACGATAAAAAGTCGGCTGATATTATTAAAAAGTCAGATTTTGACATTGACAACGAACATATTTTGTTGTACAATATATCAGATAACTGAAAAAAGCGAACGGGAGCTTGTTTGACAGGCTGAGAGGGAAATTAAATTTCCGACCGATAACTTGATTTGGGTAATGCCAACGTAAGTAAAACAGCGCATACGGTGGTGTTCCGTATGCGTTTTTTATTGCCCGAAAGGAGTTTATATGAACATAACACCAAAGCAGATGCTTTTATATGCGGTAAGCGACAGAGCATGGAGCAACAGTGACGAGGAATTTCTGTCACAGGCAAAGCAGGCGATAAAGAGCGGAATTACAATATTCCAGCTTCGTGAAAAGCACACTGAATACGAGCATTTCAGAGAAATCGCCCTTAAGCTGAAGCCGATATGCAAGCAGTACAATGTTCCGCTTATTATCAACGATAACGTAAAGCTGGCAAAGGAGATCGACGCAGACGGCGTTCATCTGGGGCAGGACGACCTTGACATAAAAGCCGCAAGAGAATATCTCGGAGCGGATAAGATAATAGGCGTATCCGCTCATAATGTAAAAGAGGCACTGGAGGCAGAAAACGGCGGCGCAGATTATCTCGGAAGCGGTGCGGCATTTGTGACCTCGACAAAGACGGACGCAGGCGCGATAGATCACAAGGTTCTGTCTGATGTTGCACATTCGGTCAAAATACCTGTGGTTGCGATAGGTGGCATAAATAAGGATAACATATCACAGCTTGAGGGGCTTGGTCTTGACGGAGTAGCGGTAGTATCGGCAATTTTTGCGGCTGACGATATTTCGTCTGCTGTCATAGATTTAAAGGCTAAAGCCGAAAAAGTAGCGGAAAGTTCGGTAAAATAAGAAAGGACCTGATATTATGAAAAAGATACTTACAATAGCCGGCTCGGACTGTAGCGGCGGTGCGGGAATACAGGCTGACATAAAGACAATAACGATGCACGGAATGTACGCAATGAGCGCAATCACGGCGCTTACGGCGCAGAATACAACGGGCGTATACGGTATTATGAACAGCTCGGCTGATTTTCTGAAAAATCAGATAGACTGCATATTTAACGATATTCGCCCCGACGCTGTTAAGATAGGTATGGTAAGCGACGTTGAAATAATAGAGGCGATAGCGCAAAAGCTGAAAGAATACAAGGCTGTGAATATAGTAGCCGATCCTGTAATGGTAGCAACCAGCGGCAGCCGTCTTATCAGCGAGGACGCTACCGACGCACTTATGACAAGGCTTCTTCCTCTTGCGGATATTATCACGCCTAACCTTGCAGAGGCTGAGGTACTGACCGGTATGAAGATAACCACAAGAGAAGAAATGGAAAAGGCGGCAAAGGTGCTTTCCGATAAGCTCCCTTCAACCGTCGGAATAGTAATAAAGGGCGGTCATCTTGACGATACAGCCGATGATCTGCTTTATGTCGGCGGTGAAAATCACTGGATAAACGGCAAGCGCATAGATAATCCGAATACGCACGGCACTGGCTGTACATTCTCATCTGCCATAGCCTGCAACCTTGCTTTGACGTCAGATAAGGTACAGGCTGTCACAAACGCAAAGGAATATCTTGCGGGAGCGATCGCCGCAAAGCTGGATTTAGGCAAGGGCAGCGGTCCGCTTATGCACAACTATAAGATAGTCGAAAAGGATATATAAGATGTCCTTTGTTGAGTTTAACAATGTCACCTTCGGCTATAAGGAGGACGATTATCTTCTGCTTGAGGATCTGACGTTTTCGGCTGAAAAGAATGATATAATTACCGTTATCGGTGCGTCCGGCTGTGGAAAAAGCACGCTGTTCCGTCTTATGACCTGTCTTGAAACGGAATATAAGGGCAGTATCACGATAAATGGAAAAACACCGAAAGAGGCAACCGGCACGGCGGCATTCATGCCGCAGAAGGATCTGCTTATGCCGTGGCGGAATATACTTAAGAATGTTACCTTGCCGCTTGAGGCACTGCCTATGTCAAAAGCCGAGCGTATCTCGCAGGCAAAAGAGGCAATAGAAAAAGTAGGACTGTCGGGCTGTGAGAATAAACGTCCGTCAGAGCTTTCGGGCGGTATGCGTCAGAGGGTATCGTTTGCAAGAACGCTTGTACAGCTGTGGCACGGCAGGGAGCTTATGCTGCTTGACGAGCCGTTCTCGGCACTGGATTCGCTTACAAGGATCTCTATGCAGGACTGGCTTATCGGGCAGGTAAAGGGACTTGACGCCACAGTTATGATGGTAACGCACGATGTCGAGGAAGCTATGCTTGTAGGCAATAAAATCTTTCTGCTCAGCGGCAGACCCGTAAAGCAGATAAAGGTCATTGATGTAAGTCATATCACCTGCCGTGAGGATCTGTATACCCCGTCATCTGTCGAACTTAAAAACGAGCTTGTCAGGGCATTCCTTACGGAAAAAGCAGAGAGGGGAGATAATATATGAAAAAACACCTTCCTGCAGTGCTTACCGGAATAGGTCTGCTTATATTATGGCAGGTCATTGCAATGTGCATAAATGCAGCGTACATTCTGCCGTCACCGACACAGATTGCAGTGAAAATATGGGAGCTTCGGGAGCCGTTGTTTACGGTACATACTCCTGCGACAATGCTTGTAACGCTTATCGGACTTCTTATTTCAGTTGTTCTCGGTGTGGGGCTTGCCGTTGTGATGGAGCGTTTTGAGTGCGTAGAAAGAGCGTTATACCCTGTAATCGTCACAACGCAGACGATACCGGTAACGGCGATAGCTCCGCTCTTTGTGCTGTGGCTTGGATACGGCATATGGAGCAAGGTGCTTGTTGCTGTGCTTATAACATTCTTCCCGATAACCATATCGGTACACGACGGACTTAAATCCGCAAAAAGAGAAAACGAGGAGCTGCTCAGGACTATGGGAATGAGCGATACGGCGATATTTTTCAAGCTGAAATTTCCTGCCGCATTGCCGTCATTCTTTTCGGCAATAAAAATGGCGATACCGCTCAGCATTCTTGGAGCGGCAATGGGCGAATGGCTCGGTGCGCAGAGCGGACTGGGATATTTCAGTAAACGTATGATGACACAGCTTGACGGTGCGGGAGTATTTGCTCCGGTAGTTGTTCTTGCAGTGTGCGCAATGTTGGTTGTAGCTGTTATCAGTGCAATAGAAAGAAAACTAATAACATGGAGAAAGGAAATTTAACATGAAAAACAAAAGATTTACGGCGGTTGCCACAGCGGCGGCTATTATGCTGGGCGTGTGCGGCTGTGCAGGCAACACGGCTTCGTCTACGGTAGGAGGCAGTACCGATGTTTCTTCTGCAAGCGGTGAAGCGAAGAATCTCGAGGAGGTTTCTGTTGTACTGGACTGGTACCCCAACGGTTCGCACGTTTTCCTCTATGACGCTATAGAGGAGGGCTATTATGAGGAAGAAGGACTTAAGATAAAGGTTGAGTTCCCCTCAAACACGAATGACGCTATTTCAATGACCTCCGCAGGTAAGGCTGATATAGGATTTTACTATATGCACGATGTAATACAGGCTAATGCCAATCAGAATATTCCCGTTGTTTCTATCGGTGCGGCAGTACAGAATCCCGTAAATGTGCTTATGTCGCTCGGTGACAAGAATATAAAGACTGTAGCTGATTTAAAAGGCAAGAAGATAGGCTACGGCGGATCTGTCCTCAATGAAGCGTTTGTGAAGACGATGCTTAAGAACGCAGGTCTTAAGGAGGACGATGCGGAGCTTATTGATGTCGGATTTGAGCTTATGTCTTCTATGACAACAGGACAGGTTGACGCTACGATCGGCGGATTTGTAAGCCACGAAGTACCTGAGCTTGAAAATCAGGGCTTTACCGTAAACTATATCAAGCCTACAGAAAACGGCGTGCCTGATTATACCGAGCTTGTATTCGTAACATCTAAGGAAAACGCAGAGAAGAACGCCGACAAGCTGACACGATTCCTCCGTGCGACAAAGAAGGGCTATGAGCATGTAAAGGCAAATCCCGAAAAGGGCGTTGAGAACCTGCTCAAGAATCAGAACACCGAAAACTTCCCGCTCAACAAGGATGTTGAAACAAAGAGTGTAGCTACTATCCTTTCTCTTGCTGAAAAGGACGGCGCACCTTTCTTATCACAGAGCGAGGAAACATGGACAAACAACATCAAGTGGATGCTTGACACAGGCATTATCACTAAGTCTGTTGACGCTAAGGATATGATAGTAAAGCTCGTTGACTAAGGGCAAAAAGCGTATAAGTAAATACCGGCATCGGTTCAGGATGCCGGTATTTTTTTATATTATGATTCCGCTTAGGTGGTCAACCTCGTGCTGTATTATCTGAGCAGTGAAGCCCTCATACGTTTTTATCTTTATCTTGAAATTTCTATCAAGATAACGCACTTTTATCTTCTTGTATCGCTTTGTTTTCCGTACACCGTCAAGCGACAGACAGCCTTCTTCCGTTTCATAAGCACCGTCTGACTTTATTATTTCGGGGTTGTACATAAGAAGGTAATCGCCGTTGTCGTTTATGGCAATAATGTTTTTCAGTACACCTATCATATTTGCCGCCATGCCGACACAACGTTCGGAATTTGCAATCAATGTTTCGAGCAGGTCTTCGCCGGTTTGCCTGTCATTTTCTGTCGCAGGGGCGGACTTCTGCGACAGCAGGAAAATATCTCTGTTAATTTCTTTTATCATAATACATCTGCCTTTTTCTTTTTATTTTACCATATTTCAAGCTGTTTTGGCAAGTAGGGAAAATGACGTTTGCACAAAATGTAACCTATTTGTGCTGAATAAGATATTGCTTATTGTGCGTTTATGTATTATAATAACCTCAGACAGATAATCCGCATAAGCGGATTATTCCGTGCATAAGCACGGTTGGCGGTTACCCGCCTGTCTGAGGACATTTTATCACCAAATCCTTTTGTCAAAAGACAAAAGCACGGCGTACCGCCGTGTCGGCTTACGCCGATTTGATTTGTGATATAATAACCTCAGACAGATAATTCGTTCACACGGATTATCCCGTGCATAAGCACGGTTTGGCGGTTACCCGCCTGCCTGAGAACATTTTATCATCAAATTGATGAAAATAATCTGACGAAAGGAAAAAACAGCTATGCCTAATCCATATTTACCTTTATGGGAATATATTCCTGACGGAGAGCCGAGAGTTTTCGGTGACCGTGTATATATCTATGGTTCGCACGACAGAGCAGGCTCAGATGATTTCTGCGACTATGTTTTAAAGTGCTGGAGCGCACCTGTGAATGATCTTAACAACTGGGTGTGTCACGGTGTTACGTTCCGTGTAAAGCCGGACGGTGATTTTCCGTCGGATACCGACTGGACGCCCGATAAAAATCAGATCCTGTTTGCACCCGATGTCGTTTGCAGAAACGGAAAGTACTATCTGTATGCATATATTGTCAATGCGACAGGCTGCGTTGCGGTGAGCGACAGACCCGAAGGACCGTTCACACTGCTTTCAAAATACAAGTACACTATATCCGATGAGATATGCTGTAACGGCTGGTTCATCGATCCGGGCGTGCTTGTTGACGATGACGGAAGAACTTATATTTACTGTGGCTATGAGCGTTCTTTTATGGCTGAGGTCGATACGGATACGATGTACACGATAAAGGATAACAGCTGTATCGAGCATATCATACCTATAACCACAGATAATGACGGAGGCTTTGACACAGAAGAAACGCTTTTCTTTGAGGCGTGTTCTCCACGCAAGGTCGGTGATACATATTATCTTATCTATTCTCCCAAACGTGGCCCACGTCTTGCTTACGCTACTTCAGACAAGCCTACGGGGCCGTTTAAGTACAGAGGATATATTGTAGACAACGGTGTTGATTATCCGGGAGGCAACGATCACGGCTCGATAGCTCAGATAAACGGTCAGTGGTATATATTCTATCACCGTATGACCAACGGTACGGTAATGTCAAGACGTGCCTGCGTTGAGAAGATCGAGATACTTCCTGACGGCACTATACCACCCGTTGAAATGACTTCGCTCGGCTTTGAGGACAGCCTTGATCCTTACAGAATAACGGAGGCTGAGATTGCCTGTGTGCTAAAAGGCGGAGCGTTTGTAACGGAACATAATAAGTTCGAAAGAGTGGTAACGGGTATAAAGGACGGCGCTGTAATAGGCTATAAATACTACGATTTCGGGCTTGACAACGGCAACGGCAGAATGTACTTCAATGCCGATATAACGGGACTTGGCGCTGACTGCAACGTGCATATACGCATCGACAGCGAGGACGGCGAGGAGATAGGCTCGTTCAAGGTAGGACACGGAAACGGTGTTTACAAGACAGAAGTAAAGCCGATCAGCGACAGACACGCAGTGTTCCTTACGGTTGACACGGATTATTCAGGCTGGACGGCTGCCTATTTCAAGGAAAGACCGCTGTTTGAGCTGAAGAGGTTTGTATTCACAAAGTAATTTTCGGTTGTTACGAGGTGAAAATATGAAGATAGGTTCTATCGGATATAATCATGTTCATGATATGAAATATGAAAATTTCATTATGGACAGACCTAAAGGACCTGGTGCGGTTTTACTGCTGCTTATAAAGACACCTTCGGTTTTCAGGGTAGGCGGGGTGCAGTATCAGGTCAAAGAAAACTCGTTTATACTGATGTCAGCGGATACTCCTTGCTACTATACGGCGCAGGAAGATGTGTATACAGATGACTGGGTGTATTTCGAGAACGGCTACTGGGATAAGGAATATGTTGAAAAGCTGGGGATACCGATGGATATACCTGTATATCTGGGAGATATTGACGAGCTTTCTCACCTTGTCCATATACTTGTCTACGAGCATTATTCGGGTGCTGTGAACAGCGAGGAGATCGAGAAAAAGTATATAGATGTACTGTTTCTTATGCTGAGCAGAACGCTGAAGTCCCGTAGCTGTATGTCGTCAAAACAACTGAGCGAAAGACATTATCGCTTTACGCAGATACGAACCCTGATATTCACTATGCCAGACCATGTCGGAAATGTAGACGACCTTGCGGCACAGGCGGGTATGAGCCGTTCCGGTTTTCAGCATCTTTATAAAAAGCTGTTCGGAACAACGGTAATAAAGGATATAATCGAGGGCAGGACGAAACGTGCGAAACGCCTGCTGTCCTCTACAAGACTTACTATAAAAGAGATAAGCACACGCTGTGGTTATACGAATGAATACAGCTTTATGCGGCAGTTCAAGGAACAGGTCGGAAAGACTCCGACAGAGTACCGCAGCAGTATATAAGGAGAATGTTTATGAAGAAGATATTATCTGCCATACTGGCATTATGTATGATAGTTTCGATTACTGCTTGTTCATCGGAAAATGAATCGTCCGTAAAGGGCAGTGAGAACAAGGTAATGCGTGACATAACAACGCAGGAGCTTATCGAGGATATGGGAATCGGTATAAATCTCGGAAATACCTTTGAATCCTGCGGAAACTGGATAAACAAGTCGTCTGTTACAAATTATGAAACAGCGTGGGGAAGTCCTGTTATTACCGAGCAAATGATAAAGGGCTACAAGGACTGCGGTTTTGGCGTTATGCGTCTGCCTGTTGCGTGGAGCAATATGATGGACAAGGAAACGTATACCATAAGTCCCGACTATGTGGCAAGAGTAAAGGAAGTGCTGAACTGGGCGCTTGACAGCGATTTATATGTAATTCTCAACATTCATTACGATAACGGCTGGTTTTCGGACTTTGCCGATGATAAAAAGAGAGATGAATGTTTTAAAAAATATGAAGCTATATGGAAACAGCTTTGCGAGGAATTCGGCGATTACGGCGACCATCTGATGTTTGAATCGCTCAATGAAGAAGGCGGTTGGGAGGAACTGTGGAACAGATACAGTAATGAGGGTGACAAGGAAAAGTCATATTCGATACTGAATGAAATCAATCAGAAGTTTGTTGATATAGTAAGGGCTTCAGGCAAAAATAACGGTAAGCGCCATCTGCTTATCGCAGGATACAATACCGATATTGACCTTACCTGTGACAAGCTTTACAAGATGCCTGCCGATCCGGAAAACCGCTGTGCAGTATCGGTACACTATTATACACCTGTGACCTTTGCCATACTTGAAAAGGACGCAAGCTGGGGCAAGGCACAGACAACGTGGGGCAGTGAAGCCGACAAAAAGCTGCTCACAAAGTATATGGATATGATGAAAACTACCTTTGTAGACAAGGGTATCCCCGTTATTATAGGTGAATATGGCTGTACAACAAAGAACAAGCAGGCAAAAGACATTAATCTATATCTTTCAAGTGTCTGCAAGGAGGCATATTCGAGAGGCATGCTCCCTGTGCTGTGGGATGTAACCGATGTATTCTATGACCGCACGACCTGTACGTTCAAGGATAAGGATTTACTGGACGGACTTATGGCAGCAAAGGAAACCGAAAGAAACGTATAACAAAGTAATTCCTCTTTATAAAATGACTCCCGAAGTGAAATACTCCGGGAGCCTTTTTATATGGTTGTTTACGCCTTCAGTTCAAATGACTTGCAGTCTGTGCAAGCCTTCTGAGTGGGGTCTGCCTCGTGTGTGCCGATCTGGATATGATCGAGTGAGCAGTAATCCGCACAGCAGCAGTGATGCTTACAGTTTGTTATAGAACAAGCTATGCACTTGTTTGCGTGTTCTGTTCCCATTTTTCGTACTTCCTTTCAGAAATAAATATGAGTAAAGTTGTCTTTACGCACATTATTATAACCGGAAAGCCGAAAAATATAACAGAATTATCATTCCATTATTATGTTTAAAATATCGGAAAATTCAGGTACGATATAATCCGCTTTATATTCTTTAAGCTCGTCCTCGGAGCCGAAGCCGCATAGCACACCGACAGATTTTATACCGCACTGTTTTGCGCCGATTATATCAAATTTCCTGTCGCCTATCATAATGGCGGATGAACGGTTTTCTATATGCTGATTGTCAAGCACATAGTTTATTATGCTTGCCTTGTCCTCAAACGAGAAGTCAAGTGACGCACCGCATATAAAAGTAAAGTATTTTGCCAGATCGAAATGCTCAAGCACTATTTTAGCGAGCTTAAGCGGCTTTGAGGTGGCAAGGTATATCTTTTTTCCGTTGTCATAAAGTGTTTTCAGCGTTTCGGGAACACCTGCTATGACCTTGTTTTCGTATACTCCGACAGTGTGATAGCGTTCACGGTATTTCAGTACCGCCTCTTTCGCCTTTTCTTCGGGGAAATTATAGAAGATATGGAACGATTCCCAAAGCGGAGGACCGATAAATCTTTTCAGATTTTCTTCGTTGTTTTCTTCAATGCCGTAATAGTGAAGGGCATACTGCACGCATTTTGCTATACCCTCGTATGAATCTGTCAAAGTTCCGTCAAGGTCGAATAAAATATGCTCAAATGCCATTTTTCCTGTCCTGCTCTATAAGTATTTTTACTGCGTTCACTGCCGTTCTTATCGCTCTGTCGCTGTCCATACAGACAGTATCGGGAAGTCCTGCGTTGCTTCTTTCGACATTCCAAAGGGCTGTGAATACAGCGCCTGCACGTTTTCTTCTTGCAAGGGCTACGGAGAATATTGCGGCGGATTCCATTTCGGAAGTAAGACAGCCGCATTTTACATAAGCCGACCAGCTGCCAGAGAGCTTATCTCCTACAGGCATCTGTAATGGCTCTATCTCGCCGTAAAAGCTGTCCTTGCTGTGAACTACTCCGACGTGGCAACGTTTGCCGTCAACATCTTCCGATAATGCATCGCCTGCGGCTTTAAGCGCAGCAGTTACTTCAAAATCCGCTACTGCAGGGTAGTTTTCGGGAATATACTCGTGCGATGTTCCCTCGCTTCGTATTGACGCTTGCGCCACAACCAAGTCGCCGCCGGAAACGCTTATATCCATGCCGCCGCTTGTGCCTATCCTTATAAAAGTATCCGTGCCTGAGCGGATAAGCTCTTCAACGGCAATTGCGGCGGAAGGACCGCCGATACCTGTTGATACAACGCTTACCTTTTCGCCGAGGAGATAACCCGTATAGGTCGTATATTCACGGTTTGACGCAACAAATTCCGCATTGTCGAGATATTTTGCTATAAGCGGAACTCTGCCGGGGTCGCCGGGAAGAATAGCGTATCTTCCGACATCGCCATTTTTAATCTTAAGATGGAACTGTTCGTTTTCTGTAAGAAGTGCCATAATATCACCCTTTCGCAAAACGTTTATTTCTTTGCTTTAGCCCTTTTCTTAGCGGCTTTTTTTGAAACCACTTCGTCAGCCGGAGCGGTGGTGCCGCCCAGAACAGAGGGGGCTGCCTTGTTCTTTTCCTTTTCACGCTTTTCGATATTTCCGTGTATCTTATCCCAGTTGCCGAATATCGCAAGAAGTATGCCGAGTACCGTTATAATAAGGAGCGGCATATAAAGGTATCCGGGATCGCCCGGCAGCATTTCATGCAGGATGAGTACGCATATCAATCCGACGAAGGTAAGACCGCCGCAGATAAAATATTTTTTCAGCATAGCAAAGAACACAGGCACTATATAGCATATAACGGTGAATGACATCCAGAATATCAATATGCCAATTATCGAGCTTACGTCGGTAGTCTGGGTAGTTATCAGAGAAATAAGTCCGAGAATATTCAGCACTACCGCTATTACTCCCGTTGCTATCATCATAAGTACCTTTAATATGATTACAAAAACCTTCATTTTATCCTTTTCCGTTTCAATTTATTTTTTTAATTTCTATAATTTAATGATAACACAAGAAACCGGAAAAATCAACATATTTATTGTGAGCATCCTGTGAAGAAAATTGCATTCGGTTTTGTTTTTTTCCAACCCGTACAATTTATAAAATTAAAAAATACCTCTTATATAAAAATTGCACACGCAGATAATAATTCTGTGAGAAAAACGAAAGGAAAAGATTATCCGATGCCACAAAAGATAAAACTTATCAGCGGTATTTTTACTGCGGTTACGCTTTTTTCAAATATAATGTACGGCGGTGCGTGTGCGGAGAAATATATATCCGTCAATTCGCCGTGTTACCCGATGAAATGCAGTGCTGAATACGAAAGACCTGAGCTTTATGTCTGCGGAACGCCGTTTGGTATCAAGCTGCTGACAGACGGTGTTATAGTAACGGGATTTGCCAAGGTAGGCGACAGCACAGATGCTTTTGAATTATCTCCCGCCGGCAAAGCAGGAATAGAAAAGGGAGATGTTATAACGAAAATAAACGGAGAGAAAATTACGTCCTCATCAAATATGAGCGAGCTTATATCCGGGTGCGGCGAATATGCAACACTGACTTATATAAGAGATAACTGTGAATATACAGCCGATGTTGAAATAAAGTGCGACAGCGATGGTGAAAAGAGAATAGGTCTTTGGGTGCGTGACAGTACGGCAGGAATCGGTACAATGACGTTTTATCAGCCGAAAACACTTGCGGGTGCGGGGCTTGGACACGCTGTATGCGATGTCGACACGGGGGAGATTCTTCCGCTCGGAACAGGTCAGATAGTACCTGCGGTGATAACCAGTGTAAAAAGAGGGGAACGTGACTGTCCGGGTGAGCTTTGCGGTACGCTGAAACCGTCGGATGTAAAGGGCAGAATAACCGATAACTGCGGATGCGGACTTTATGCCGTGCTTGAAGAAGCAGATATGCAGGGGCAGTTGATGCCGCTTGCATTCGCAAGTGAGGTACAGTGCGGAAAGGCTTATATATTATCGACCGTAGACAGCGGCAAGCCCGAAATGTACAGCGTTGAAATAGAAAGCGTTGACAGAAATTCTGCGGAGAACAAGAATATGGTAATAAAAGTTACAGATGAACGGCTGACAGAGCTGACGGGCGGAATAGTGCAGGGAATGAGCGGAAGCCCGATAGTGCAGAACGGGCGGCTTGTCGGAGCGGTAACTCACGTTTTCATAAGCGACCCTGCTCACGGATACGGGATATTTGCACAGAGTATGTATGAGCATTTGCTGTCACTCAGTGAAACCGAAGAACAGGCAGCGTAAATTCGTAAACGAAAAACGCTTTTGCAAAGTCTTTATGAGGCTATGCGAAAGCGTTTCGCCGTTAACACAGCAAAAATCGTTTATTTGAAGAAACGTGATAGTTACAGATCTGCTTTTATTCACATAGAAAAGCTACAAATCGACATACATATTGTTCAAAATCACGAAAACGGTTTTATATTGCAGAAATTTGTCGAAAAATGTTGAAAACGGTCATTTTGCGGATATATAATAAATAGGAAGAAGCAAATTTCTACATATTGGGTTAGGTAATTCGATAATTCGTTTTTATATTATCAATTCGGACTTCGATTTGAAAAAACTGAAAAAATTTGGTAAAATCATCTTGAATTATTTTCCAGTTTGTGTTATATTATAGAAGCAATAAAACTATGGAGGTAAGAAAATGTCACAATCTATCAGAGTACTTATAGGGGATGATTCGTTAGAGCTTGGAATATCATGGGCTACCGCTTTTAAAGAGGCAGGGCTGTATGCAATAACCAGACCGAAGATGGGAAAGGTTCTTGTTGATTATGTGCTTACGGAGCGTCCTGCTGTGGTTATCCTTGACGCAAAAACACCCGGTCTTGATGTCTGCGATATAATCAGGACACTCAAAGGAAGCGGAGAATATGCTCCTGTTATATTCGTAACGGCGAACTATGATTCTGCAAAGGTCGAGTTTGAGGTGATGGACGCAGGAGCGGACTATTATATGATACGTCCGTTTGATCCGGAAACGCTTGTGTCAAAGGTTCTGTCGGTATATAACGACAAGATAAACGGCAGACGCAATACCGCATCGGACGAATCGGATATGGAGTGCGTAGTGACGGAGATAATACATCAGATCGGCATACCTGCTCATATCAAAGGGTATCATTATCTCAGAACCGCAATCATGCTTTCGGTTGAGGATCCGGATATGATAAACTGTATCACAAAGCTGCTCTATCCGACCGTTGCCCGTATGTATGAAACAACGCCGTCAAGAGTTGAACGTGCAATACGTCACGCAATAGAAATTGCGTGGGACAGGGGAGATGTAGACACGCTCAACAGCTATTTCGGATACACTATTCATACATCGAGAGGAAAGCCGACAAACTCTGAATTTGTTGCTCTTATTGCCGATAAGTTGAGGCTGAAGTACAGATGCACGGCAATCTACGGCTCTAAAAGAATGAAAAATTCACCTGAGGATTCAGTGGTACGCATTTAAGCGTGTAAAGGATATAGATAAGTGAAAATCAGAACCCCCGTCTTGTGACGGGGGTTCATATTATTTACTTTATATCTGCGTGGTGTGCTTGAATTGACTTTACGCCGAAGTGTTTGTTCGCTTTAAGTGACTTTATACCCTCGATGCTTGCCTTAGCGGCCGCCATTGTTGTGATATAAGGCACCTTATGTCTGATTGCTGACTTGCGGATGTAGCTGTCATCGTTTGCGCTCGTTTTACCTGCGGGTGTGTTGATGATAAGCTGAATATCGCCGTTTGCTATTGCATCGGTGATGTTGGGTCTGCCCTCGTACATCTTGTTGATACGTTCAGCGGTGATGCCTGCGTCCTTTATCATATCATAGCTCTTGCCTGTTGCAAGGATACGGAAACCAAGCTCGCTGAATGATTTTGCGATTTCAAGCAGTTCGGGCTTATCTCTGTCGCATACGCTGAGGAGAACAGTTCCCCCAAGAGGAAGCTTTACCTGTGTTGCTTCCTGAGCCTTGTAGTACGCTTCTCCGAAGGTGGGAGCGATTCCGAGAACCTCGCCTGTTGAACGCATTTCGGGACCGAGAACGGGGTCAACCTCCTGAAACATATTGAAGGGGAATACCGCTTCCTTAACGCCGTAGTGATTGATAACCTTGTCGTGAAGCTCGGGTACGGGGGAGGGCTTGCCTGTCAGCGATGATGTGATTATCTGAGTAGCAAGCTGTACCATGTTTATATTGCAAACCTTTGATACCAGCGGTACTGTACGGGACGCTCTGGGGTTAGCTTCAAGAACATAGACAGTATCGTCTTCAATAGCGTACTGCATATTCATAAGACCGCATACATTCATTTCAACGGCAATCTTCTTTGTGTAATCCTTGATCGTTGCTACCTGCTTTTCCGTAAGGTTCAAAGAGGGCAGGATACAAGCGGAGTCACCTGAGTGAACGCCTGCAAGCTCGATATGCTCCATAACAGCGGGAACAAAGCAGTTCTTGCCGTCCGAGATAGCGTCAGCCTCACACTCTGTTGCGTGGTGGAGAAAACGGTCGATGAGTATAGGTCTGTCGGGGGTAACGCCGACTGCCGCAGACATATAGACCTTCATCATTTCATCATCGTGAACAATCTCCATACCTCTGCCGCCGAGAACGTATGAAGGACGCACCATTACGGGATAACCGATGCGGTTAGCGATTTCAAGTGCTTCGTCAACATTTACAGCCATTCCGGATTCGGGCATCGGGATTCCGAGCTTGTCCATCATAGCACGGAAATGATCTCTGTCTTCCGCAAGGTCGATAGTTTCGGGAGTTGTGCCGAGAATGTTTACGCCGTATTTCTTAAGGTCGCTTGCAAGGTTGAGCGGCGTCTGACCGCCGAACTGAGCGATAACGCCGAGCGGCTTTTCCTTATCGTGAATCGAAAGAACGTCTTCAAGGGTGAGCGGCTCAAAGTAGAGCTTATCCGATGTATCGTAGTCGGTTGAAACTGTTTCGGGGTTGCAGTTTACGATGATAGATTCAAAGCCGAGCTTTTTGAGTGCAAGCGCCGCATGAACGCAGCAGTAGTCGAATTCGATACCCTGACCTATTCTGTTGGGACCGCCGCCGAGAATCATTATCTTGGGCTTGTCGCTGACAGGGCTTTTATCCTCGTCAAGATGATAGGTGGAGTAGTAGTAAGCCGCATTATCAGTACCGCTTACATGAACGCCTTCCCACGCTTCCTTTATGCCGAAGCCGATACGGGCATTTCTGATCTCTTCCTCTGTAACCTCAAGAAGTGAGCTTAAATAACGGTCGGAGAAACCGTCCAGCTTTGCCTGCTTTAGTACAGCCTTTTCGGGAACAGAACCCTTGATCTTGAGCAGTGCTTCTTCTTCGTCAACAAGCTCCTTCATCTGCTGTAAGAACCAGTCCTTAATCTTGGTAAGGGCGTGAATTTCTTCAATAGTAGCACCCTTGCGAAGTGCTTCGTATATAACAAACTGTCTTTCGCTTGTGGGGTATCTGAGCTGTGCTAAAAGCTCTTCCTTTGTCATATCGTGGAAGTTCTTCGCAAAGCCAAGACCGTATCTGTCCTTTTCGAGTGAACGTATAGCCTTCTGGAAAGCCTCTTTATAGGTCTTGCCGATGCTCATTACTTCACCGACAGCTCTCATCTGTGTTCCGAGCTTATCCTCTGCGCCCTTGAACTTTTCAAATGCCCAACGTGCGAACTTGATTACAATATAATCTCCGTCGGGGTAATACTTGTCAAGTGTGCCGTACTTACCGCAGGGAATATCCTTAAGGGTAAGACCGCAGGCAAGGAGGGCGGAAACAAAGGCGATAGGGAAGCCTGTAGCCTTTGAAGCAAGAGCGGAAGAACGTGATGTTCTGGGGTTTATTTCGATTACAACAATACGTCCTGTTTCGGGATTGCGGGCAAACTGACAGTTGCAGCCGCCGATAACCTCGATGGATTCGATAATGCGGTAAGACATTTCCTGAAGCTCTTTCTGAACATCTTCGGGAATAGTCAGCATAGGAGCAGAGCAGAACGAGTCGCCGGTATGCACGCCGATGGGGTCGATGTTTTCGATAAAGCAAACGGTGATTTTATTGTTGTCGGCATCACGGACAACTTCAAGCTCGAGCTCTTCCCAGCCGAAGATACATTCCTCGACAAGAACCTGACCTACAAGAGATGCCTGCAAGCCTCTTTCGCATACGACCTTAAGCTCGTCTACATTATAAACCATTCCGCCGCCGGCACCGCCCATTGTATAGGCAGGACGAAGAACAACAGGGTACTTGAGTTCTTCGGCTATCTTGACAGCTTCATCAATCGTGTAAGCAACTTCACTTCTTGGCATACCGATACCGAGATCCTTCATTGCATTCTTGAACTCGATACGGTCTTCACCTCGTTCGATAGCGTCAACCTGAACGCCGATTACCTGTACGTTGAACTTTTTCAGTACACCTGCCTTGTCAAGCTCAGAGCAGAGATTAAGTCCTGACTGACCGCCGAGGTTGGGCAGAAGCGCATCGGGACGTTCCTGCTCGATAATCTGAGTAAGTCTGTCGAGGTTGAGCGGTTCAATGTAGGTGATGTCCGCTACATCGGGGTCGGTCATAATAGTTGCGGGGTTTGAGTTTACAAGAACTATCTCGTAACCGAGCTTCTTGAGTGCTTTACAAGCCTGTGTGCCTGAATAGTCAAACTCACAAGCCTGGCCTATGATGATAGGGCCGGAGCCTATTATCATAATTTTGTTAATGTCCTGTCTTTTTGGCATATTTCTCTTCCTTACCGCACTTTTGCAGTGCGAAATTTTTATTTGCCGTATTGTTGGCATATTTTATTAGGATAATAATATCACAAAATCCGACAGAATGCAATAGAAAACTTCCGGATAGGGCAGATTTGTCATAATAGTAACATTTTCAGGCGGATGTTCGGTTTTGGGTACGAAAAAGCCGACCTGCTGAAAGGTCGGCTGACAATATCCGGTTATGCTTTTTCAAATATAAGAATCTTCTGTGCGATTTTCTTTAAAAAAGGCAGCTTTCTGAACGGCTTCAATACCGGCATTATAACTGACATACCACGGATGATATCGTCATTTTTTATACATCTGAAACCGTCTGCCGCTTTACCTAAATCATCAAAGGTATCAGCACCAAACACGAATTTTGCACCGGTGTCCTGAATTGATTTTTCGGTATGTTCCTTGTTTACCCACTTTTTAGCAAGGCACTCCATAAGCACTGTCGCATTATCGAATTTATCTCTGATAATCGACAGCATCTGAGCGTTTTCATCAGAGGTAAGATACATTGAAAGACCTTCGATTATAAATAGCATTTTTCCTCTTTTTGTTACCTTGTCAGCCCAAGCGGGATCGGTTGCGGAAATGCCTATTGTAGACACCCTGCCTGATTCGTGATATATTGCGTCACGAAGCTCTATAGTTTCCGGCAGATCGACATTGTACCATATTATTCTGCCGTTATCCATACGGTAAAATCTTGTATCAAGACCGCAGGCTATGTTTACAACTGTGCAATCGGGATTTTTTTTTATAAAGTCTTTGACCAATTCGTCAAATACGATGGTTCGTGCGATTACTCCGTTGCTCATCGTAGAATCCTTTTCCGCTTTTGAAAAGTCATAATCGATTTTTCCGACAAGCTCTATCGCCTTTGCGTCATAAAATTTAGCATTCTTTTTTCTTGAATATTTGGCTCTTGCGTAAAAACTCTGTAGCATAGTTTCTGCTGAGCCTGTAAGCAGTGGATTGATTTTTTTGTCTTCCATAATATCTCCGTTAATACACAAATGCATTTTGGTTAATCCAGACTAACCAAAATCATTTTACCACAAAAATGCGCCTCTGTCAATAAGAATCCAAGAGTATTGCGGCTGAAGAGCGGATTTAAGCAGGTTATAATCGGTTATAAATCAAAATTTCATAATATCGAAATAAAATGTAAAAAAAGACTTGACAAAGGAGTCAGGATTTGTTATAATAAATCACGTTGTGAAAACAACGCAAAAGTTTTATAGCTTTTGAGCCACTAGCTCAGGCGGCAGAGCACCTGCCTTTTAAGCAGGGTGTCCCGGGTTCGATTCCCGGGTGGCTCACCAACAATCCCTTTAGCAATGCGGATTTATGCAGTTGCTAAGGGGATTTTTTGTATCACAAAATAGTTGTTTGTAATACAAAATTAAGCCGCAGCTACGCCGATCGAGTAATCAGACGTGTTATTTTGAATTACAAAACGGCACAGCAGAACGAATATACCGTTCGATATGATTCAGATTAACAAGCAGCTTTTCTTTTTTCAAGATTTCATCATCAACAGACGATAAATAACGCTTACGTTCTGCAATCTTCTTTTCCAACTTTGGAAGCTCGTCAACATAAGAATGAACCAATGTTTCAATCTTTTCGGAAAGACCTACACCGGACATCGACATTAACAAGTTGTAAGTTTCTTCGGTCAATCTGATTGACTTTTGTATGTTCTTCATTTGTATCTATCCTTTCATTATTCACCATATAATCAAGATGACTTCTATGCTTGCTTTGAAGCAAACGTTTATTCTGCGCCAAATGTAAGTACATTGATGTGACTTGAAGATCTGAATGACCTAATATCAATCGTAACGTTTCCAAGTCGCCACCATCAACAAGATAATTTGTAGCAAATGTGTGACGCAATAAATGCGGGTGCAATCTATCTATCCCGGTGCACTTTTTCAATTTTTGGAATACCTGTTTTATTGTATTCGCATTGCAAGCATTACCGAAACGATCCACAAAAACCGGATCAGATCCACCAGCTCCGTCACGGTAATAAGCTATGTAATGTAATAATACGTCATGTGACATTTTGCCGAGCGGCACAAATCTTTGCTTGCAACCTTTACCCGTAACAAGCAAAAAATCGTGCTTCAAATCCACGTTACACATCTTCAAAGATAATATTTCACCACGGCGAAGACCGCTATCGCACATAAGGACGACCCAACAGCGATTACGGCACTCGAGAACGGTTTCACCGAAACAATCAAGTATCAACTTAATTTCTTCATCATCAAGCGGTAATTTTTCTGTTTTGTGAATCTTAGTTGTTTTCAATTTACGACTGAAGTCTGGGATCAGATCTTCCAGAATACAAAAATTGTAGAACGCCTTTACGGCTCTAACGTGACTGTTTACGCTGGTACTTTTCAACGGCTTTCCATTGTGCTCGTATTCGTGAAGCAAAAATGAACAATATGCCTTGTAATTAAATATAGTCAGATCGTCAAGCATTGCATCAGCTCCGAGCCAGCGGAAAAATGCGAAGAGATTTTCACGGTACCACAATAACGTCTTCGGGCTGTTATTCCTGAAAAGCTGTTCATCAATAAACATATCAAATGCTTCTGTAACTTTCATGTCAACCCCTTTGTTACCCAATCGTCCCCGGCAGGAACATAATTTGTATTACAATTGTGCTCGATCGCCGGTGAAGCTGTGGCTGTGTTTGTATTACAATTGCGCTCGAGCTCCGGCAAAGCTACGGCTGTGTTTGTATTACAATTGCGCTCGAGCTCCGGCGCAGCTGCAACTGTATTTGTATTACAATTATTTTCAGCAGCAATACGTGCCTTGTATTCGTCAATCAGACGCTTCTGATGTGGTGTTAATACGGTATCACGCACCTTTAGTTCATTCAAAAACTGAATGATACCTACACACTGAATGTAAGTATCAACGCAATTACCAGCCTGATGAAAAACGTAACGCCCGACACGGGACAAATTATAATCGACGGTCTTAGGTGAACAAACGCTTATACGCTTGCAATCGCCTAAGAACTTGTCCCACCATTTAGACACGTTCCAGCGACGTTTATTACTATCGTTTTCGTTAGGTTCTACAAATCGTATGTAATTCTTTAAAACACCGCAATATTTTGCACCTATCGGATCATCATTTTTGATGAAATTATATGCACGATCGCCCTTAAATACTGTTTCACAGCGCAACCAATGCCGCCCGTCTGAATAACCTCGCTCAAGTGCTTTATCATAAATACGGCAATATAATTCACTGGAACGACCGCCATACATAACGCTGTATGCGTCCTTATCACGATCAAAACTATTCGTAATAGTACCGACCTGTGAACGACTGACAAAATGCCGCTTTTCAGTTTTTCTTACAATCTTATTTATATCAAGTATCCCCTCGTGATCGTCATAAGCGACATCAAGACGGGTAACATGATAGTTGTCAGTATCAAGAGCAAGCTGAAATAACCTTCCCCAGTTACCATCAGTATATGTTTCATAGTCTCGGCAACCTTGTCCGGTCAGTTCAAGCAATGGATAATCCGTATCCTTGTAACAGTAATCATAATAGATAGATATACCGTCAAACTTCAAACGACTGCGATAACCGTAAAATCCTTTAGTTTCCTTGAACGGTAATGAAGTTTTAAGCCCAAGCTGATTTAATAGGCTTTCTACTGAATCAACTTTACTCGTCATGGCAAACCAGTCATATAAAATGATGTTTTTTCCACGCTTTTCGGAGCCAAAATAAGGATCTTCGTCACGCCAGCCGGAAATGTTATCCGGATCCATGACTTCTAAAGAAAAACTACCTTTTAACTGTTCCATTATTAACTCCTCTTATGCGCTCGAATACGGCAAGCTTCGGAATAATCAGCTGCGCATTGTGCGAGATATTCATCAAATGCAGCTTCGGCAGCGTCGATCAGATCATCGTCATCTGTTTCATCATAAAGATTATCAAAATCAAGCACCTTGTTCACCTTCTTTCTTTCGCTGGGCGTTCCACTCTGCCGGGGACGGAAAGAGATCAGCAACGGAAGATGTGCCATCATTATTATGTTTCTGCGGTGAGATAATCGCCATTGTATCATACAATTTGAAAATCCGTTTTTTTGTATTGAAGAAATAAGCGTCACACTTTTCATTGAGAACATACCAATAACGGACAGCGACATATTTCTTATGAAGTACGGCAACAAGAAGAAAACCCTTTAATCCGTAGGAAGTCAACTTCCTGTGTTTATAATTGAACTCGACAAGTCCACGAACCTGACGGTCAATAGCACGGTCGTTCTGAGTAAGTAACATAATGTCATACCAGTAGTGGCGATGTAAAGCTAAAAATTCACACCATTTCTGCCGCTCTTTCATGTCAAAGCCACGTGTGTTAAAAAGAAGATGTGCTTCATCAATAACAATAAACGTTTGACATTTTTCGGGATTACACTTTAAATCGTGATGTTCCATACAGAAGTTGATCAGAAATTCTGGAGTAAGTTCATAGTATGGAACATATACGAACAATCCACGATGCTTGTAATTTGTCTTTATCGGATATGTACATATAACGTTAATACCCTGCTTAAGACAGCGGTCGATACGCTCTGTAGCGTGATAACTCTTGCCCGATCCGGGAGTACCGGTAAACAAACTTAACATAAAATCACCTCATTCTATTGCATTGATCTTACGCAGTATCATCTGATATACATAGTAAATAGCTATACAACTTGTCCAAGCCAAAGCTATATTAACCATACCCTGAAATGGCACATAATAGTTAAGTATTCCTAAGAAATATTCCATTTCATCGGGAAACTGAATATTTTTAAATGGGCTATCAGGTAATAGCGCAATAACCCATTGCAGAACCTGATTAGCTACGTCATTTATGCCTTTAATAAAATCATTCATTTCAAAATCACCTCTTATGCATTATCGCATAGGGTCCCCGACGACACACGTCGTCACCCCATGCGCTAATGCTTAATAAACTTGCTTGTAACATGAATCAACATTATTACAAAGCCAACATAAAACGTACTACGGAGAACAAGTCGAACTATATCTTGACCCATGAATTGAAAACGAGTTAGATCAACTTCAATTTCTTCATCAATTTTATAATTCAAACCGCCGTTTGTAATTGTTGTTTCAATCGGAAAAGTGAATATAGGCTTTTCTTCCGGCACTACGAATATTGTCAGCATACGATATAAATCAAAAGGCAAAGAAAAAGGAAACTTATCAATTATTGTATCACTGTCAGGTATATCAACATCTCCGGGTTTTCCTTGCTCAATGACAAGCTCCGCTTCCTTGGTTGCCTCGTTTGTTACTGTGATGTCTTTAGTCTTACTGTCAACGCTAACTGTTCCTTTTACTGTGCCTGAGCCGACTCCGGCAAGACCCATATTGCCGATAGTGTTTTCTACGCCGGTAAGAGGAATAGAAACATCATTTCTTTTATTTTCGATTGCTCCTGTTTTCGCTGCGGACACAAAATTGTCAAAACCTGTTCTATCATTAGTCACTAATGCAAACCCAGTGTATTGAAGTTTACTTGAATCAATCTCTATGCCACCAATACCAAATTGAGCAGCTTCAGGAACTGTAAATGAAACAGAATCAGTACTAGAAGCGGGCGCAGAAATACTAAAATCACCGTAGAATAATGAATTGTTGATTGAAACTGAAACAGATCGATAAAAATCATCATTATTAGGAAAAATTGATCCGTCTCGCTCTACTCGAGCTATATCGGACTGCATACCATAAATATAATTATAACGAGTACCATAATGACAGCAAACACGAGACTTCTCAACCTGATAACTATAATTGAGAAAAATCAATTGATCATTCTGAACGCAATACGGAAACAAAAAGCAATAAAGCTTATTATCATCAATATACGAGTATGGATTAATAGTAACATTCCAACTATCGAAAGTAGTCGTAATACAGTCAGAAACTAATGTCCAGTAAGTACGCACACGGTTTAGACCGTTTTTGTTTGTAAAAACACCGAATTTTTCATAAATATCACTAACAGCCGTACAATATGATGTAGTCGGCATTGATATATTACCTTCTTCATCAAAATTGATTTCTATAGATCCATCTTCGAGACCTGCGTTTATTGCTTTCTGCATTTCGATCAACATCTTGTCGGCAGATGTTCCACCAACTGAGTTGAAATTAACATTATCAGGTATATTGACTTTGCTGATGTCGATTTCGACTTTAGTTACCGGGTGAATCGGGTCTTTCGCTGATCCGTCAAAATCTTCTTCCCAATCTGTATATAGCTGCACTGCATCTTGAAATGCGTTTGTAAAGTCATAGCCTTGACCGCCGCACATCTGATTAAACAATGTGCCAAGTAATAAAGAGCCGGCTACCGAAGCACCGACAACAGCAGCTGATATAACAGCAGATGCAGAAGTTATCATATTTGTTATCAGAACTCCGACTATACACACGGCAGTTAAGCCGCTAATGAAACGCTTGCGCATATGTATTACACCTCCTTTTAAACTTATAGCCCCATTACAGGAACGGGGCTACTTGTGTTACAACTGATTACTTCGATGCCTGAGCAAAGAATTTCTTAGCCATCTTGAAGAGATAAATGACTGCGTATAAGCCGAGACCTACAACAGCAATACCGATCAGAACGGGAACAAGCGTGTTAACAAGGATAATAAACTGATCCTTGAGTGTTGTACCGGCGGTATTGACAATTGAAGACAGATCCTGAGCAGTACCTGCTGCAGGTTCTTCCGCAAATGCGCCAATAGCCATAGTAGCCGCTGCTACAACACCTGTACCGATAGACAGTATCACTCTCTTTGCCTTGCTCGATAACTTCTGAGCTAACTTGAACATGCTGATTTTCCTCCTTATAGATTATTATTCTTGAAAATGGCTGAGATACAACCACTTACAAACAAACCGAAAAGCCACACTATAGCGGCGAGACCGAGACCGTATATTGTCCCGACAGTGAACAGACCGAACAAATCAATCATAATAGTGACCTACTTTCTGTAGTGCCGGAAGAGCAGAGAACCGAAGTTCAGAGCAGAACCGAGAACAAGAAAAACAAGAATGTTGATGATTAAATCAAGTTTTTCTGCTATCAATGATAAGTCCATCTATGTCACCCTTTTTCTGCTGAGCTTCATACTCCCGTTTCAGCTTTGCATTCCGACGAGCTTCAAGGAACTTTAGCGTAACGATTGCAACAATCAGAATACCGAGTATTACAAGCATTATCGGGAGAAAGCTCAATAACATATCCCACATGTGAGAACCTCCTTAAATTGAAATTGCAACAATCTTTTTCTTAAGATTAAGCTCAACGTTGATAACTTCACCTATCTTAGATACGAGCTTATCAACGGGTACTTTGAAACTGTCATAGACATTACGAGCGATAAACTTATCTGAAGTACAGTTACCGTATGTGTTTTCATCAGGATAGGCGAAAAAGACTTTTACACCGTTAATTTCATTTCCATCTCGACCTGTGAAATTCATATCCTGAACACCGATTAAAGTTACATTCATTATTGCTTTACCTTCCTTTCTGTAGAATTGTGTATATAAATACCCCAAATGGGGTTATTTATATAATACCCCGTTTGGGGTGATTTGTCAACCCCATTTGGGGTATTTTGTATAATATAACTAAAAGGAGATGATAAAATTGTATACAAGATTAAAAGATTTGAGGGAAGATTCCGACCTAACACAAGTAGAGTGTGCCAAAATAGCATTTATCGGTAAAAACACATATATCAGATACGAAAACGGAGAACGTGTTCCACCGTTGGATGTAGTAATAAAATATGCACAACATTATGATGTTTCAATAGACTATATTGCAGGTTTAACAAATTCTAAAAAAAAGGAATGGAATAAGAATGGGACTGTTTGAACGATTATTAGGAGAAGAACCAAGCCTATTTGATCAATGGGGACATGATGATCCCGGAGAATTTGGAGAATACCTAATAACATACGCTCTTGAAAATAACAATATAGGCGGATATTTAAAGGTATTGAAGAATCTCTATATACCAATTGGATATGGAAAAACAACAGAAATCGATGTAATAATGATTCATCGAAAAGGTATATTTGTATTTGAAAGTAAAAATTACAGCGGCTGGATATTTGGAAGTAGAAACGATAGATACTGGACGCAATCATTAAAGGGCGGTCAAAAGAATAGATTTTATAATCCTATTTTACAGAATCAGACACATATAAATGCACTTTCGAGAATTTTAAAGATTGATAGTGATAAGTTTATATCTATGATAATTTTCAGCGAACGTTGTACACTAAAAAAAGTTCCCGAAGATGAGCAAAACTTAATGATAATGAAAAGGAAAGACGTAGTTGACAGCACCAATGCAAAATTAATGTTTTCGGATAGGATATTCAGCGAAGAAGAAGTTGATAATTTGTACGAAAAATTGAAAATGTACTCAGATGTAAACGAAGAAATTAAACAAAAACACATAAATGACTTCAAAAAATAAAAAACAGCGCAACCGCAGTGATAATGCAGGTTTAAACGCTGTTTGACTGTACGTTGTACCCACCTTTTAGCAATGGTGGGTTAAAGCCGCCACGATGGCGGCATTTTGTTTTTTAACGATATTCTTCAAGCCCCGGCGAAACCTCGGCAAGAGGGACGCAGGAAAAGTCAGAAATCAGAATAAGCTCAGGAAAATCAAAGATTTTCTCCGACCTTATTTCCGATTTTCCGGCTTTTCTCCGCTGGCATTGTGGGCGTGCGTATTTTTAATTTCATTTCATTTAACGCAGATTTTTCTTTTTGGGATTCTTTTAAGCAGGGTGTCCCGGGTTCGATTCCCGGGTGGCTCACCAAAGTCCTTCGATTAAATTCGGGGGACTTTTTTATTTGTGTTTTGATAAGTACCGAATTGCACTGACTGAAGATGTTTTTACGGTATCGGAAAAAATTTTGCGACAAAACTTGACATCGGGGCAGATATAGTATAATATATAGTTATAATTATCAGAAAAGAGAACTGTATGACCAAAAAGGAAAGAGCAGGGCTTGTTATAGACGGGCTTGCCGAGTGCTATCCGGACGTGAAATGCGCTCTTGTTTATAAAAAGCCGCATGAGCTTCTGATAGCGACAAGGCTTTCGGCACAGTGTACAGATAAACGAGTAAATATGGTTACTCCCGCACTTTTCGAAAAATTCCCCGATATTGACAGCTTTGCGGCGGCAGAGCCTGACGAGGTTGCGGAATATATACATTCGTGCGGACTATATAAGACAAAAGCTGTCGATATTGTTATGATGTGCAGAATGCTCCGTGATGATTTCGGCGGTGAAATTCCCGATACAATTGAACAGCTTGTAAAGTTGCCCGGGGTCGGAAGAAAGACAGCTAATCTTATAGTGGGCGACCTCTACGGTAAGCCTGCTCTTGTATGCGATACACACGTTATAAGAGTGAGCGGAAGGCTGGGTCTTACCGACGGAACAAAGGATGCGCTGAAGGTTGAAAAACAGCTTGCCGCAATAATAAAGCCGGACGACAGATTGATGATGTGTCACAGGCTTGTGTGGCACGGTCGGCTTGTGTGCAGTGCGGCAAAACCGAATTGCAGCGAATGCAGGCTGAGCGGTTTTTGCAAGTTCTTTTCGGGGACAAAATAAAATAACGGCTTGGAGTGAGTATTATGAAAGGGAAGGTACGCAACGCAATAATAATTGCCGCAGGCGTGCTTATCCTTACCGTAATGCTCACTGTTGTTTTATATTACTATAACGACAAAGTAATGCGTGATAACGCATGGGTGTTCTCTGTGGAGGAAACCTCATACAATGAAAACTCGTATTCGTATGTGCAAAAACCGGATCTTAATTCAGCGGATCTTGAAACGCTGATGCAGATAAAAGGCGTCGGACGGAAAACGGCACACGATATTATAAACTATCGTGAAAAGCACGGGAAATTTACATCTATGTCACAGCTTAAAGAGATAAGTTCGGTAGATGATGAAGTATATATGATACTGTGCAGTCGGTTTACCGTTACCTCGTCGGGATATTACACTAAAAACGAGTCTTACGGCACTCGCAAGGTAAACCTCAATACCGCTACAGTCAACGAGCTGATGAGCGTTGAGGGAATAACGGAGGAGATCGCAAAGAATATTATATTGCGCCGTAAAGACCACGGAGATTATACCTCTGTAAGAGAGCTTCTTGATACCGAGGGCGTGACGATAACTCTTTACAGCAAAATTTCCGATAAACTGACAGTTTGATTTTATATTATTTTAGTGAGAAATTGCCAAAAAACTATTGATTTTATTGCAGTGATTTGGTATACTTAATTAATAAAGCATAACGCTTTATATATTTACAGGAAATACAAGGCGTTACGGAGGTCATTATGGATTATAACATCAAAGACGTATCCGGCAGACTGAAAAGCACAAGAGAGTACCTTGATATATCTGTCGGCGAAATGGCAAACAAAACAAACGTCACTACAGACGAATATATTTCACTTGAAAACGGAGAAAAGGATTTTTCGCTTTCATTCCTGAATCAGGCGGCGGACGCACTCGGCATTGAGCTTATAGAGCTTCTTACAGGTGTTACGCCTAAGCTCAATACATATTCGATAGTCCGTAAGGATCAAGGCTTACCGATCGAGCGTCGGGAAAGATTTGCCTATCAGCACCTTGCCTATCTTTTTAAAAACAAGAAAATAGAGCCGTTGCTGGTAACAGCTCCTTATGATGAAGATGAGCAGAAAAAGCCTATACACCTGTCAGTACACGACGGTCAGGAAATGGACTATATAATATCGGGAACGTTGAAGTTCCAGATAGGCAGCCATATTGAAACGGTAAGTGAAGGCGACTGCATTTATTACGACAGCATGAATCCGCACGGAATGATAGCCGTTGACGGCAAGGACTGCAAGTTCTTGGCGATACTGATCTGATAAACAAAGGAACGGAAAGAAAAGTATATGGAACAGGTTAAAAATTACTACAAGAGATTTGTAAAAGAAGGCTTTGATGAGAACGGGATACTGAATAAGTTCGAGATAGACTGTCCCGATAACTATAACTTCGGTTACGATATTATAGATAAGTTCGGAGAAATTGACCCTGACAGGAGAGCGCTTATCCACATCGACCTTCAGGAAAACCGTCACGATTTTTCCTATTCACAGCTTTCGAAGCTGTCAACGCAGGCGGCAAATCTTTTCAAGTCATACGGTATAAAAAAAGGCGACAAGGTAATGCTGGTACTGAAAAGAAACTACCAGTTCTGGATTGCGATAATCGCTCTTATCAAGCTCGGTGCGGTTGCTATACCCGCAACGCATCTGCTGACAACACACGACTTTACCTATCGCTTTGAACGCGCAAGCGTAAAAGCTATAGTATGTACCGGCTATAATCCCGATATAGCCAAGTATGTCGATGAGGCGCAGGAAGAAATCCACGCTGACGGTCTTGTTAAATTTATAGCAAACGGTCACAGGGACGGCTGGATTCCGTTCGATGATGAAATTGCCGGAATGCCCGAAACTATGGAGCGTGTGCAGACAGATACAAGGGAGCATATGCTGTTATATTTCACATCGGGTACTACGGGCTATCCCAAGATGGTTGTCCATAATCACAGATATGCACTCGCACATATTCAGACGGCTGCACACTGGCAGAATGTCGATTCTGACGGTGTTCATCTTACAATATCCGATACAGGCTGGGGAAAAGCCGCCTGGGGCAAGCTGTTCGGTCAGATGTCGCTCGGTGCGTGCGTGTTCGTGTATGACTTTGACAAGTTCATACCGACCGATATGCTGAGGATAATGCAGAACTATAAGATAACCTCATTCTGTGCGCCTCCTACCATGTTCCGTTTCTTTATAAAGGAAGGACTTGAAAACTACGATCTTTCGAGTCTTAAATATTCCGCTATTGCAGGCGAGGCACTCAACCCTGAGGTGTATAACAAGTGGCTTGAGTTTACCGGCCTTAAGCTGATGGAGGCATTCGGTCAGACCGAATCGACAGCACTGCTTGCAAATCTTGTAGGTATGACGCCTAAGCCCGGCTCAATGGGCAAGCCTACTCCGCTCTATGATGTCGACATTGTCGATGATGACGGAAATCCGGTGCCTGTCGGAGAAGTCGGTGAAATAGTTGTCCGTGCCGAACGTGGCAAGGATGGCCTTTTTGACGGTTATTACCGTGACGATGAGCTTACCGCTCAGGCATGGCACGACGGGCTTTATCATACAGGTGATACCGCTTGGAAGGATGAGGACGGCTACTTCTGGTATGTCGGAAGAAATGATGATGTTATCAAGGCGAGCGGTTACCGTATAGGACCTTTCGAGATTGAAAGCGTTCTGATAGCACACCCGTCTGTGCTTGAGTGTGCCGTTACAGGTGCACCCGACCCTATAAGAGGTCAGGTGGTAAAGGCAACAATCGTTCTTGCAAGAGGCTATGAACCGTCCGATGAGCTTAAAAAAGAGCTTCAGACCTACGTCAAGAAGAACACTGCGCCTTATAAATATCCGAGAATAGTGGAGTTCGTTGACGAGCTTCCCAAAACTATCAGCGGCAAGATAAGAAGGGTACAGATTCGTAACGAGGATAACAAGAAAAACAGTTAATGACAGAATTCGCCGCAGGTAATACTTGCGGCGATAGTTTTAGAGGGCTTTATGGAGTATTACATCTATCTGTTGCAGATATTCGGCGGCGGTAACCCGAAAATTCACGAGGTGATAAAGGCATACGGTAATGCAAGACTTGCGTATGAGCATATCAGCGGTGGCGATATGTCGCATATACCTTCTAACCGTCACGAGTATGTCCGCAGAGCGTCGCTCGAACGCTCGAAGGTGATAATGGATTATTGCGCCGGGAATAATATAGGCATTGTCACAATTGACGACAGGAATTATCCCGAACAGCTTAAGAATATATATAATCCGCCCGTTCTGCTGTTTACTGCGGGAGATATAAACTGCCTGCAGGGTAAGCTGGCAGTGTCGATAGTAGGCCCCAGAAAGCCGTTTGGCAATGCGACAAGGCTTGCGGAAAACATCTGCTACAATCTTGCAAGAAGCGACATTGTTCTTGTAAGCGGCTTTGCACTGGGCATAGACAGGATAGCGCACAACAACAGCATCCGTCACCACAAGCCGACCGTGGCTGTGCTTGCCTGCGGAATAACTATTGATTATCCGAATAATTCATTCGGGCTGAGAAAGAACATAATCGACAACGGCGGACTTATTCTGTCGGAACTTCTCCCGGACACGCCATGCAATTCCGATTATTTTAAATTCAGAAACCGTATTATTTCAGGGCTTTCAAAGGGTACTGTCGTGATAGGCGGCTACAACGGAAGCGGAAGCCTTATCACTGCAAACCACGCATTTGAGCAGGACAGAGAGGTGTTCTTTACTATACCTGACGATACGCTGGATAAGAAATACAGCCGTGTTATCAGATTTCTGCGTGACGGGGCGCATTCCGTTTATGATTTCTATGATATTATCAATGAGTTTTATCCTACTTATCGTGACATAATCGACGATACATATCTTGATAAGGAACAGCTGACGAGCTTTGTGATGCACGAGGATGTCAGGGAAACGCCGCCTGCTGAGGATGAGCCGACGGTTTGTGAAGCAAAGGAACCGGAGCAGGCGAAAAAAGATGAGAAGAAGCCTCTCCCTAAGGTGAAGGCGGCAGATGCACCACGCTTTAAAATTACAGGTGTCAAGGATAAGGAAAAGGAAATAGATTATTTCCGAGTAACTCCCGAAAATGTGCTGAAAAAGCGGAAAAAAGCGGGAAAGCCTGCTACACTGAATGATGTGGCAGTAAAAGAAAGAATTCCGCTAATAGCGCCGATTGACGAAACCGATAACACAGACGTGAGTAAGGCGGAGCCGGTAACGGATACGGAAGAAAAGCAGAGCGGACAAATTGCGGAAGCCGCAGAAAACGCATTGGGAGCCGCAGAAATTCTCGGCATCATTGCAAACAGTGACGGAGTAACGCTTGATACGTTGCTTTCTGCCTGCAGCTTATCATTCGGGGAACTCAGCGAGATACTCGCCGACCTTGAAATAAGCGGTACTGTATCCTGCGGTGCGGGCGGAATATACACGGTAAAGAAGGAGCGGTAATGAATCGTTCACAGCTTGACAAATACATAACCGACTATTACGGCGTTAGAGCCGAAAGATTGTTTGAAAAGAACCCCGGTTTTCAGGTTTATCGTCATAATGATACGAAAAAGTGGTTCGCTATGATAATGGATTTGCCTGAAAGCAGGCTCGGGCTTGACGGGCAGAAAATTATAGATGTCGTCAATCTCAAGTGCGACCCTATCCTCATCGGATCGCTGAGGCTGGAGCAGGGCTTTTATCCTGCGTATCATATGAATAAGGAAAACTGGATAACGGTCGCCCTTGATGAAAGAGTACCCGATGAAAAACTCAGGATGCTTGTCGATATGAGTTATGAGCTGACAAGGAAAAAGCTCAGAAGAAAAAATAAGTAAAGAATACCGCCTGTGAATGCAGTGAGCAAACACGGGCGGTAAATGTTTTATTTACTTTCTCATAAGTCTTAATGAATTGAAGATAGCGATTATCGAAACGCCAACATCTGCGAAAACAGCCGCCCACATATTAGCAAGACCTAAAACGCCGAGTACCTGAATTATCATCTTTACACCGAGTGCAAATATGATATTCTGGAGAACTATGCGGTTTGTTTTTTTGCTGATTGCAAATGCGTCGGCAAGCTGCATTGGGTCGTCCTTCATAAGAACGCAGTCTGCGGTTTCTATGGCACTGTCAGCGCCCGAGCCGCCCATTGCAACGCCTATGTCGGCAGATGCTATTACGGGTGCGTCATTTATGCCGTCGCCTACAAACATTACCTTTTCATTGTCAGGAAGCTCCGACTTCATCTTAAGCGTAATTTCGCTCTTGTTTTCGGGGAGAAGCTCTGCGTAGTAATCTGTGATACCGAGCTTTTCAGCCGCCGCAGCCGCCGCAGATTTATTGTCGCCTGTGAGCATTACGACCTTCACACCGTGATTTTTAAGCATCTTTACGGCTTCAGCCGAGTGTTCCTTAGGCATATCAGCGATTTCGATAAGACCTGCATATTTATTGTCTACAGCCACATAAAGCACTGTGCCGTTTGCTTCGGGGCAGTTTATGCTGTAGTCAGCCATAAGTCTGCTGTTACCGCAGAGAACAGTCGCACCGGAAATTACAGCCTTGATGCCCTTGCCGGCTATTTCACTGCATTCTGTAATCTGCGACTGGTCAATATCCGCACCGTATGCCTTTCTTACCGAAACGGCTATAGGGTGGTTGGAGTTGCTCTCGGCATAAGCCGCATATCGTAACAGCTCATCCTTGCTCATTCCTGCAGGCTCTGTTCTTGTAACCTCAAACTGACCTTTTGTAAGCGTGCCTGTCTTATCGAACAGTACAACTTTAGCCTTTGAGATCGCTTCAAGGTAGTTACTGCCTTTTACAAGTATGCCCTTTGACGAAGCCTTGCCGATACCTGCAAAGTATCCGAGCGGAACAGAAATGACAAGTGCGCACGGGCAGGAGATTACGAGGAAGATAAGACCTCTTTGTACCCACGTTACGAAATCAAAGCCGGTGAACAGGGGAGGGATAAGCGATATTATCACCGCCGCAAGTACGACTATGGGGGTGTAGTATTTTGCAAATACCGAGATGAAGTTCTCCGTCTTTGTCTTTTTCTCAACGGCAGACTCGACCATCTGAAGCATTTTGTATACCGTGCTGTCGGTGAACCGGCGTGTAGTTTTAAGCGTAATAACACCTGAAATGTTGATTGCGCCTGCGGGGACTTCATCGCCGACAGTTATGTCTCTCGGTAAGCTCTCGCCTGTGAGGGCTGATGTATCTATCGATGTGTTACCGCTTTCGATAATGCCGTCAAGCGGTATCTTTTCGCCGGGCTTTACTCTTATTATACTGCCGGTTTCAACGTTTTCGGGATCGACTGTTATATATTCGCCGTCAATAAGAACATCGGCTGTTTCCGGCTTTGTCTTGATAAGAGAAGATATGCTTCTTCTTGACTTGTTCACGGCTATCGACTGGAAGAATTCTCCGACAGTGTAGAACAGCATAACGGCGACCGCTTCTTCGTATTCTCCGAGTACGATAGCACCGATGCTTGCGATAAGCATAAGCGTGTTTTCGTTGAAGAAATTCTTCTTTGCTATTGCTTTTATTGAAGTGATAGCTACTTCAAGTCCGCAGATAACGTAAGCCGCAAGATACATCGTAAGTATCGCTATCTTAGGCACAAGCTGTTGAGTACCGATAGTTTTTTCAAGGATAAAAGCAACTATGAACAGAATGCCTGCGCTTATCATCTTGACTATATCTTTAGTATAGCTTATCTTTTTCTCAACGTGGTTTTCCTTTTCGCTGACCGTTACATCCGGTTCAACGGCAGTTACCGTTGCTGTTACCTGCTTTAACAGCTCCTTGTCTGAGATTATTTTTGACGGCGTTACGGTAAGCTCCTTTTTTATGAAATTCATCTTTGCACCGTTCGCATAGTCGGATTTTTCAACTGCCTCTCTTACTTCTTCCGCACACTGTGCGCAGTCAAGGCCGTCTATTATATATTTCTTTTCTTTAAAAGTCTGTCTTTCCCTGACGGTTACATCGGGTTCGTGCTTAGCGACAACTTCGGTGACCGTTGTCATAAGCTCATCGGGCGAACACGAATTTTCCGCTTCAACGGTAAGCTCCTGCTTCATAAAGTTCATTTCTGCTGATTTCACACGTTCGTCCTTTTCGACTTCCGCACGAATCTCCTCTGCACAGTTAGCGCAGTCAAGACCTTCTAAAATATAGATTCTTTTCATAAGCTACCACCTTTGATATGCTTGAAGTTTTGAACAATTGAGTAACTGTTCAAATGTATTACCCGAAAAAACAGGAGATGCTATCTCCTTTGATTTTTCCCGTTTTACTCCATAATATGCTCAAGCGCATTGCTGAACACCGTGTTTACATGGTTGTCGCTGAGCATATAGTAAACGACCTTGCCTTGCTTTTCACTGCGTACAAGCTCTGCTTGCCGTAATACTCTCAGCTGGTGAGAGATTGCCGATGCTGTCATTCCGAGCAGGGCGGCGAGGTCGCACACGCACATTTTAGAGCGTGACAGCGAGTAGAGGATTTTAATCCTTGTTTCGTCGCTTATAGCCTTGAAGAACATTGACAGCTTTTCAAACTGCATCTGTTCAAGCATCCTCTCACGCACATAGTTTACTACGTCCTCGTGTATCACATTGCAGTTACAGAATTCATTTTCGTCTTTTGCACTGATATTTTCCGACTTTTCTGATTTGCTGACCGCCATTTTAACCTCATTTCATTTGAACGGTTGTTCAACTGTTTGTATTATAACACCGTCATACTGCATTGTCAATAGTTTCTTTATGATTTTTTGCTTTTCCTGCAAAATATTTTTCTGCGATACAGGAAAAGAATGTTGTCTTATCGTTTTCGGTGAAATCCTCATCGTCAAGCATAGCCGATACTTCGTTCAGAAGCACATCGGCCTTTTCTCTTGTTTCTGTCGGAGAAGTGCCGTTGAAATACAGCTTTTCATCGCCTGACAGTATCAGATCCACAGTGTCGTCCGTCAGCAGTTCTTCGCTGACGCCGAGCAGTACAGCCATATCCGACAGCGTCTTTGCTCTCGGGGTCCTTGCACCGCTTATGTAATTTGCAAGCGCTCTGTAGGTTATGGATACGGCAGACGCAAAGTCCGTCTTTTTATAGCCGTTTCTTTTAATAAGTATTTCCAGCTTGTCCTTAAGTTCCATAATTCCTCCGACTGAATTTCCTTTTACTATTATTATATCCTTACATTTACGGCTTGTCAATCAAAAAAATACATAAAAATTCGCTAAAATTCAACAATTATTCACTATATGCAGTATATTATGCAGTTTTGTGCATAAAAATACTTGACTTTGATGTGAAAAGGTGTATAATATTCAATGTGAGTTAAATCAGAAAGCAGAACGCCCGAAAGCGTCTGTGAGATAGAAAGGAAATAATAAAATGGCTAAAGAAATCAAAAAGATCGTACTTGCTTATTCAGGCGGACTTGATACGTCCATCATCATTCCGTGGTTACACGAGAATTATCCCGGCTGTGAAGTAATCTGCGTAGCAGGTAACGTAGGACAGGACTCTGAAATAGTAGGTCTTGAAGAAAGAGCTAAGAAGACAGGCGCATCCAAGCTCTACATAGAAGATATACAGGACGAATTCGTAAACGACTTCATATTCCCCACACTTAAGGCAGGTGCAAAGTACGAGGGTTATCTGCTCGGTACTTCGTTCGCTCGTCCTCCTATAGCTAAAAGACTTGTTGAGATAGCTAAGAAGGAAGGCGCTGACGCTATCTGCCACGGCTGCACAGGTAAGGGTAACGACCAGGTACGTTTTGAGCTTACTATAAAGGCTCTCGCACCTGAGCTTGAGATTATCGCTCCCTGGAGAATATGGAATATTAAGTCAAGAGATCAGGAAATCGAGTATGCAGAGGCACACAATGTTCCGATAAAGATTACCCGTGAAACAAACTACTCAAAGGATATGAACCTCTGGCACTTATCACACGAAGGTCTTGACCTTGAAGACCCCGCAAACGAGCCTCAGTACAATAAGAAAGGCTTCCTTGAACTTGGCGTTTCACCCGAGCAGGCTCCCGACAAGCCCACATATGTTACAATACACTTTGAAAAGGGTATCCCCACTTCGCTGGACGGCGAAAAGATGGACGGCGTAAAGCTCATTAAGACTCTTAACAAGCTCGGCGGCGAGAACGGTATCGGTCTGTTCGACGTTGTTGAAAACAGACTTGTTGGTATGAAGTCGAGAGGCGTTTACGAAACTCCCGGCGGAACAATCCTTTATCATGCTCACGAAGTTCTCGAAACTATCTGTCTTGACAAGGAAACACAGCACTACAAGTACGGTCTTGCACAGAAGTATGCAGACATCGTATATAACGGTCAGTGGTACACACCTTTAAGAGAGGCTATGGATGCTTTCGTTGACAAGACACAGGAAACTGTTACAGGCGACGTTAAGCTCAAGCTCTACAAGGGTAACATCATCAACGCAGGCGTTACATCACCCTACACACTGTACAGCGAAGACTTTGCTTCATTCGGTGAGGACGATGTTTACGATCAGACAGATTCAAAGGGCTTTATCAACCTGTTCGGTCTGCCGATAAAGGTCAAGGCTCTGCTTGACGCTGAGAGAAACAATAAGTAAGCTATAAAGCGTTACGGTAAATCCCGCAAGGTGTAAAACTATGCCTTGCGGCTTTTACGGTTTTTAAGATGCAATTTAAAACACGGTCGTTTCGGCTGTGTTTTAAAAAGCGTTTTAATTACTTTTATATTTATAACGGAAAAAACAAAACGCTTTTTGCGTTATGAACATAAATCTGAAAGGAAATAACAGTATGTCTAAAATGATGTGGGCGGGAAGATTTTCAAAGGAGGTTGACTCAAAGGTCAACGATTTCAATTCTTCCATCTCATTTGATGCAAGAATGTACAAGCATGATATAAAAGGCTCTATAGCACACGCAACCATGCTCGGTGAGTGCGGCATTATCGACCCTGCGGACAGCAAGGTGATAATAGAAGGTCTTAACGGAATTTTAAGTGATATTGAAAACGGAACGCTGCATTTCGATCCCAATGCGGAAGATATTCATATGTTTGTTGAGGCTGAGCTTACCGCACGAATAGGCGATGCGGGAAAGCGTCTGCACACCGCAAGGAGCAGAAACGATCAGGTGGCTCTCGATATAAAGCTCTATCTCAAGGATGAAGTCGATGAGATTGCAAAGCTCGTCCGTGAGCTTATAAACACGGTTATAGATATTGCAAAGCAGCATACAGAAACGGTAATGCCGGGCTACACCCATTTACAGCGTGCACAGCCTGTTACATTCGCACATCATCTTATGGCATATGCTCAGATGCTGACAAGAGATCTGACAAGACTTGCAGACTGCAAGGAAAGAATGGATGTAATGCCGCTCGGTTCGTGTGCGCTTGCAGGTACTACATATCCTCTCAACAGAAAGAGAACGGCCGAACTTCTCGGCTTCAAGGATATTACGATGAACAGCCTTGACGGCGTATCCGACAGGGATTTCTGCATTGAGCTATGCTCCGATATTTCGATGCTTATGATGCATCTTTCGAGATTTTCGGAGGAAATAATCATGTGGTGCTCGTGGGAGTTCAAGTTTATCGAGCTTGACGACGCATATTCTACAGGCAGTTCGATAATGCCGCAGAAGAAGAACCCCGATGTTACGGAGCTTATAAGAGGCAAGACGGCAAGGGTATACGGCGATCTGCAGACGCTTCTCACAATGATGAAGGGACTTCCGCTTGCATACAACAAGGATATGCAGGAGGACAAGGAGGCAATATTTGACGCAGTAGACACAGTAAAGCTGTGTATCTCGACATTTACTCCTATGCTTGCGACTATGACTGTACTTAAAGACAATATGCGTACTGCCGCCGCAAAGGGCTTTATCAACGCTACAGACTGTGCAGACTATCTTGTAAAGAAGGGACTTCCTTTCAGAACGGCATATAAGATAACCGGTACACTCGTTGCACTTTGCATAGAGAAGAATACAACGCTTGAACAGCTACCGATAGAAGAATACAAGAAGCTGTGCGAAACGTTTGATAATGACGTATATGACGCTATCAGCCTTGATACCTGCGTTATGCAAAGAGGGGTTGACGGCGGACCTGCTCCCGATGCGGTAAAGCGTCAGATAGCAGAGCTTGAAGGCAGACTGGGCGGTATCAATATCTGATGATAACTTATGAATACAGATTGCCGCACGATATAAATTCGTTCAGACGAAGCGTAGGCTGGTATGAGCTTTCGCCAAGACAGCTTAATTGTGCGCTTAAAAGCTCGGTGTTTGCGATAACGGCGCTTGACGGAGAAAAGGAAGTCGGCTCGGCAAGGGTAGTCGGCGACGGAGGCTATCAGTTCTTTATCAGCGATGTTATTGTGCGTCCCGAATATCAGGGACAGGGAATAGGCAGAGAGATGCTTTCAAGGCTTATGGATAAAGCGTTGTCGGTCGCTGACAAGGGCGAAACGATAATGATAAATCTTATGGCGGCAAAGGATAAAGAGCCGTTCTACGAAAAGCTCGGATTTATGCGCAGACCTAATGATGAACGTGGCTGCGGAATGACAAGATTTCTTAAAAAATAAGAGGTGCTTATATGAGCGTAAAGGTGTATATTGACGGTCAGGAAGGAACGACCGGACTTAAAATTCTCGAACGTTTCAAGGACAGGAACGATATTGAAATAATGAAGATAGATGAGGACAAGAGAAAGGATAACGATGAGCGTAAGAAGTTTATATGCTCGTCCGACTTCACGTTCCTTTGTCTGCCCGATGTCGCCGCAAGAGAGGCGGTAGAGCTTGCGAAGGGCAGTAACGTCCGTATTATAGATGCTTCTACGGCACATCGGACAAATCCCGACTGGGCATACGGTTTTCCCGAGCTTTCAAAGCAGCACAGAGAAAAGATAGCGGCTTCATCGAGAGTGGCTGTTCCCGGCTGCTATGCAAGCGGTTTTATTTCGCTTGTATATCCTCTTGTAAAGGCTGGCATAATGCCGAGCGATTATCCTGTTGTCGCTCATGCGGTATCCGGTTACAGCGGAGCGGGAAAGAAGGCTATCGCAGTGTACGAAAGCGATGAAAAGCCAGAAGAATTTTACAGCCCCAGACAGTATGCGCTTCCTCAGGAGCATAAGCATTTACCTGAAATGATGAAGATAAGCGGACTTGATTACAAGCCTGTGTTCAATCCTCTGATATGCGATTATTTCAGCGGTATGGTCGTAACTGTTCCCGTTCTCACAAGACTTCTGCCGAAGAAATATACGCTTGCCGATATTCATAAGGCTTTCACGGAGCATTATGCAGACGCAAATCTTGTAAAGGTGATGCCTGTTATGGGTAAGGGCGTTCTTGAAAACGGTTTCCTTGCCGCAAACACATTATCGGGTAAGAACAATATGGAAATATTCGTTTGCGGAAACGATGACCGTATAGTGCTTTGCTCAAGACTTGATAACTTAGGCAAGGGCGCAAGCGGTGCGGCTGTTCAGTGCCTTAACATAATGATGGGCATTGACGAAACGACCGGACTTGTATAATAAGTGAGGTAATAACAATGGTTGAATTTGATAATTATAAATTAGTGGATAAGGGTGTATGCGCCGCAAAAGGCTTTAAGGCGGGCGGAATCAATGTCGGTATAAAGCCCGGCTCGAAAAAGCGTGACCTTGCTGTGATAAGCTGTGACACAAAGTGTACTGCGGCGGCAATCTACACACAGAACAAGGTAAAGGGCGCACCGATAATCGTTACAAAGGAACACCTTAAGAACGGCATTGCTCAGGCTGTTATCGTAAACAGCGGCAACGCAAACACCTGTAACTCAAACGGTATTGAGATCGCAGAGCAGATGTGCGAGCTTTGTGCGAACGAACTGGGTATTGATAAGAACGATATGATAGTAGGCTCTACAGGCGTAATTGGACAGAAGCTGTCAATCGACCCTGTGAAGAACAATATCAAGACGCTTGTAGACAGCATAAGCGAGGACGGAAGCTCGCTTGCGTGCGAGGCGATAATGACGACCGATACACGCAAAAAGGAGCTTGCGGTAGAGTTTACGCTTGACGGCAAGACCTGTCACATCGGCGGTATCAGCAAGGGCAGTGGTATGATAAATCCCAATATGGCTACAATGCTTGCTTTTATCACAACCGATGTAAAGATAAATGCGGAGCTTCTGCATAAGGCACTGAAAAGGACAGCCGATATAACTTACAATATGGTAAGCGTGGACGGTGATACATCTACAAACGATACACTGTGCATAATGGCGTCGGGACTTGCAGGAAACAAGGAAATAACGGCAGAGGACAAGGATTATGAAGTGTTCATCAACGGTCTTTACGCTGTAATGATGAACCTTGCAAGAGAAACCGCCCGTGACGGCGAGGGTGCAACGAAGCTGATGGAATGCGTTGTTGACCACGCACCTACAGAAGCTGTTGCAAAGAGCGTTGCACTGTCTGTTATAAACAGCAGTCTTTTAAAGGCGGCTATATTTGCGGCGGACGCCAACTGGGGACGTATTCTCTGTGCGATAGGTTATGCTGAGGGCGATTTTGATATTTCAAAGGTCGAGGTCGTTCTGTCATCTTCAAAGGGTAGTGTAAAGGTCTGCGAGAACGGCGCAGGTGTTGACTTCTCAGAAGACGAAGCATTCAAGATACTGTCCGAAGATGAAATTGTTATCAGAATTGATATGCACGACGGTGCCGATAAATCGGTAGCGTGGGGCTGCGATCTGACTTATGAATATGTAAAGATAAACGCAGAATACAGAAGCTGACACCGAAAGGACAAAAGAAGATGGAACTTGAAAACGAAAAGAGAGCAAGTATACTCAGCGACGCACTTCCTTATATACAGCAGTATTCAAACAAGGTAGTAGTAGTCAAGTACGGCGGTAACGCAATGACAAACGATAAGCTGAAGCAGGCGGTTATGTCCGACCTTGTTCTTCTGTCGCTCTGCGGTATCAAGATAGTGCTTGTACACGGCGGAGGACCCGAAATAAACGCAATGCTGAAAAAAGTCGGCAAGGAGAGCAAGTTTGTAAACGGCCTTCGTTACACCGATGAAGAAACGATAAACATCGTTCAGATGGTGCTTTGCGGTAAGGTAAACAAGGATCTTGTCGATCTGCTTTACAGCCACAAGGGCAGAGCAGTAGGTCTTTGCGGTCTTGACGACCATATGATAGAGGCAGAACAGCTTGACCCGGATTTAGGTCTTGTAGGCGAGATTACTCAGGTAAACGTAAGCCTTATAAACGATGTTCTCGAAAAGGGCTATATCCCTGTAATTTCGACCGTTGCGGCAGGCAAGGACGGTACTGTTTACAATATAAACGCAGATACGGCAGCGGCAAGAATTGCGGCTGAGATGAAATCCGAAAACCTTATTCTTATGACAGATATAAAGGGACTTCTTGAGGATAAGGACGATGACAGCACTCTAATACATACTGTCGGAGTTTCAGAAGTGCCTTATCTCAAAAAGCAGGGCATAATCTCAGGAGGTATGATACCTAAGATAGATTGCTGTGTCGAGGCTGTCCGCAGAGGTGTAAAGAAAGCGAATATCATTGACGGCAGAATACCTCATTCAATACTTATAGAGCTGCTTACAAACGAGGGCGCAGGTACTATGATTATCTGACGGCAAACGATGCAGGCGGAAAGGACAGATATGAATACTATAGACAAATTCAATTCTCATATAATGGGATCATACGGCAGGCTGAATGTTGTTCTTGACAAGGGCGAGGATGACAAGGCAGTTGACGAAAACGGCAAGACGTATATAGATTTCGGAAGCGGTATCGGCACAAACTCGCTCGGTTACTGCAACAAGGAATGGGCTGATGCTGTGTGTGAACAGGTACGCAGTATACAGCATACCTCAAATTATTATTACACAAAGGTACAGGCTGAGTTTGCCGAGAGATTATCGGAAGCGGCAGGAATGAAGAATATGTTCCTTTGCAACAGCGGTGCTGAGGCAAACGAATGTGCTATCAAGATAGCAAGAAAGTACAGCTTCGACAAATACGGCAAGGGCAGACACAATATAATAACCCTTGTAAATTCATTCCACGGCAGAACGCTCTGTACGCTGTCGGCTACGGGACAGGACGTGTTCCACAACTACTTCTTCCCGTTTGTTGACGGATTTATAAACGTTGAAGCGAACAATATAGAGGATCTTAAGGCGAAGCTCGATGATACGGTATGCGCCGTAATGTTCGAATATATACAGGGCGAGGGCGGTGTTGTGCCGCTTGAGCAGAAGTTCGTTGACGCAATATTTGAGCTTTGCGCCGAGCGTGATGTGCTGACAATTTCGGACGAAGTACAGACGGGTGTCGGCAGAACGGGTAAATTCCTTGCAGGCGATAATTTCGGAAAGAAAGCCGATATAATAACGCTTGCAAAGGGCATAGCAGGCGGTATCCCGATGGGTGCGTGCCTCAGCGGCGACAAGTGCGCAGGTGTACTTACTCCGGGAACACACGGGTCGACATTCGGCGGAAATCCTATCGCTTGTGCAGGTGCAATTGAGGTGCTGAAGAAAGCGGCAGATCCGATTTTCTTGTCACAGGTTGCAGATAAGGGAAGATATATAGCTGAAAAGCTGAAAGAGATACCCGAGGTCGAATCGGTTACGGGTATGGGTCTTATGATTGGCATAAAGCTAAAGACAAAGAATGCAAAGGATATACTGAATGCCGCTCTTGAACACGGACTTCTTATCCTTACCGCAAAGGAAAAGTTAAGACTTCTTCCTCCGCTCACTATCTCTTATGAGGATATTGACAGAGGTCTTGAAATACTCGCAGAACTTTTAAAATAAAATAAAAACTAAAACCGAAAGGAAAAAATTATGAAACATTTACTTAAGATGATGGATCTCAGCACAGAGGAAATCATTGAGATTCTCAATCTCGCAGATCAGCTCAAGTATGAGCTTAAGCACGGCATCCCTCACGATCATTTAAAGGGTAAGACGCTCGGTATGATCTTCCGCAAGGCTTCTACAAGAACAAGAGTTTCTTTTGAAACAGGTATGTATCAGCTTGGCGGCAATCCTCTTTACCTTTCAGCAAGCGATATGCAGATTGGCAGAGGTGAGCCTATACAGGATACTGCAAGAGTTTTATCACGCTACATTGACGGTATTATGATAAGAACATTCGATCAGGCTGAGGTTGAAAATCTTGCTGAATACGGCAATATCCCGATAATCAACGGTCTTACGGACCTTTCTCATCCTTGCCAGGTGCTTGCTGACCTTATGACAATCCGTGAGTACAAGGGTAAGCTTGACGGTCTTAAGATGTGCTACATAGGTGACGGTAACAATATGGCAAACTCACTTATTGTAGGCGGCTTAAAGACGGGTATGAGCGTATCTGTTGCCTGCCCTGAGAACTACCACCCTGCCGCTACAACACTTGCGTTCGCTAAGAAGTATGACTGCTTCGAGCTGACAGACGATCCGATAAAGGCCGCAAAGGACGCAGACGTTATCTTCACAGACGTATGGGCATCTATGGGTCAGGAAGGCGAAGCCGAAATCAGAAAGAAAGCATTCAAGGGCTTCCAGATAAACGATGAGGTTATGGCTGTCGCTAAGCCCGACGCTATGGTACAGCACTGCCTGCCCGCACACAGAGAAGAAGAAATTACAGCCAAGGTATTCGAAGAACACGCAAACGAAATCTTTGACGAGGCTGAAAACAGACTCCACGCACAGAAGGCAGTAATGGTACTGCTTATGGGCAATAAGGATTAATCCGGATAAAACTTAAATATCCGATACGGAGCAACGCATTATGTTGCTCCGTATTCGTGTAATATGGAGGAATAGTCATGACTAATCTGCTTATAAAACTGTTCGTAAAGGACAGCAAAAACACATCCGATCCCGCTGTCAGAAAGCGCTACGGGTATCTCGGAGCATTTACCGGTATCGTGCTTAACATACTTTTGTTTCTCGGAAAGCTGATTGCAGGTATATTATCCGGCGGTATCTCCGTAATCGCAGACGCATTCAATAACCTTTCAGACGCAGGTTCATCAATAATGACCTTTGTCGGCTTTAAAATGGCGGGAATGCCTGCAGACAGCGAACATCCCTACGGTCACGGCAGAATGGAGTATGTTTCGGGCATAATAATTTCTTTTATCATAATGATGATGGGCTTTGAACTTGGTAAAAGCTCGGTCGAAAAAATCTTCTCGCCCGAAAAGTCGGAGTTCAGCATACTTGCCGTATCGGTGCTTGGAGCGTCGCTTCTTGTGAAACTGTGGATGGCACTGTTCAACACAAAGCTCGGTCGAAAAATAGACAGCGCCACAATGAAGGCCGCAGCGGCAGATTCGCTGTCCGACTGCATTTCTACATCGGTAGTAATCATCTGTATGTTCATACAGCTGTTCAGCGGCTTTGAACTTGATTCATACGCAGGTATCATTGTTGCGCTTTTTATCCTCTACACAGGCTTCAATACATTCAAGGAAAGTCTTACTCCGCTGCTTGGCGCTAAGCCTAAAAAGGAATTGGTGGAGGAAATTGAAAACACTGTAATGAACTATGACGGAATAGTCGGCGTACACGATCTTATGGTGCATGATTACGGTGTAGGCAGAATGGTAATATCGCTCCACGCCGAAATAAGCAGTAAAACAGATATAATGCTTGCACACGAGCTTATAGATCTTATAGAGGACGATCTCAGGGAAAAGTACAGATGCAGTGTTACGATACATATGGATCCTGTCGTTGTGGATGACGAGAAGGCGGACGAGGTGAAAAAGGTGGTTCTTGATATAATAAAAAATATCGACAGCAGCCTTACTATCCACGATTTCCGCATTACCGACGGTGTTTCAAGGATAAATGTAATTTTCGATCTGGTAACGCCTTTCGGCTTCAGATATAAGGACGGGGAGCTTGCTCTTATGATAAAGAACGCAATTGCGGAAAAGGACGGCAGGCTCAATGCCGTAATCACCGTTGAACGTTCAATGTGCTGAATAATGCTTTTTAACGCACAAAGTCACAAAAGACTTTGTGCGTTTATTTTAAGTTGACTTGACACGGATTTTGTGATAAAATAAAACTATACTATATTATGAGAGAGTGTATGTATGAACGGCAATAACGGAAAATGCGGAAAACTGTTTGTTATAGAAGGGCTTGACGGTTGCGGTAAAAGCACACAGCTTGAGATGCTGAAAGCAAGCGCAGACAGCAATATCCGTTTCATCAGCTTTCCAAATTACAACAGTGCAAGCGGCGAGATAATCAAGGACTATCTCAGCGGTAAATTCTGTGAGGAAAACGGCAGAACGGGCGCATATACGGCCGGCAGTTTCTATGCGATAGACCGTTATATCAGCTACAAGACCGACTGGGAAAAGGATTATAAAGCGGGCAAGACCATAATAGCCGCAAGATACACCTCCTCAAATGCGATATATCAGATGGCAAAGCTGGAAAAATCCCAATGGGACGAGTACCTTGAGTGGCTTGAGGACTACGAGTACGATAAATTTGCAATTCCACGTCCCGAAAGAATCGTATTTCTGGATATGCCCGTAGAGGTGTCGCAAAAGCTCCTTTCCGCACGTTACGGCGGAGATGAGGCGAAGAAGGATATTCACGAAAGCAACGTTGCTTTTCTGAAGGCCTGTCGGGAAACGGCGCTATACACAGCCGACAAGAAGGGCTGGTATATACTGCCGTGCTCGGACGGTGAAAATCCTTACACTCCCGAAAAGATAAACAAGGAATTATCGGCGCTGATTTACGGCTGATAACAGGCAAAAGCAAGGTAATATAAAGTGTTGGAATTAAAGAAAATTGAACTCAGCGACAAGCAGTGGATAGATCCGCTTCTGAAGCTGTCTGATTTCAGAGGTTGTGAGTATAACTTCACAAATAACTTTGTGTGGAGTGGCATTTACAACATTACTGTAGGACGTTTTCAGGATTTTTATGTATCAAAGCACGGAAACTGTTTCGTGTTTCCCGCAGGAAAAGGCGATACGGACGCACTGCTTTCAGAACTGAAAAATTACTGTGACAGTACGGGAATACCGTTTGAATTCTGCAGTATGGATATAAAGGATAAGCAGATGCTCGAACAGCGTTATCCCGGTATGTTCACCTTCGATACAAGCGAAGATCTGTATGACTATGTGTATCAGTCGCAGTCGCTTGCAACGCTCGGCGGAAAGAAGCTGCATTCAAAGCGTAATTATATAAACCGTTTCAAACAGCTTAACTGGAGCTTTGAGGATATTACGCCGGACAATATTGACGAATGTAAGCAGATGAGCCTTGAATGGTGCATACGCAACGATTGCGATAAAAGCGAGGATAAATCGGAGGAAATGTGCGCTGTCGGAATAGGACTTGAGCATTTCTTCGACTTAGGTCTTGTCGGCGGTATACTGAGAGTCGATGGCAGGATACAGGCGTTTTCGTACGGCGAACAGCAATGCAGTGATACGTTTGTGACCCACGTTGAAAAAGCGTTTACCGATTATGACGGAGCATATCCGATGATAAACTATATGATGGCAAACAGGTTCTGTAAAGGACTTGAATATATAAACAGGGAAGAGGATATGGGAGAGGAGAATCTCCGCAAGGCGAAGAAGTCTTATCACCCGTGTTTTATGGTTGAGAAGTTCAGTGCGGTTTATAATGCCGGGAAAGGACAATCAGAATGATATATGTATTTTTAGCGGACGGATTTGAAGAAACCGAGGCAATTGCCCCGATTGACATTTTAAAGAGATTCGGAAAAGAGGTAGTCACCGTCGGAATAGGCGGCGGTAAGATTACAGGCGCACACGCAGTTACGGTTATTGCCGATATTACCGACAGCGATGTTATTATGACAGATAAGGTCGAGATGATAGTTCTTCCCGGCGGTATGCCCGGAACACTCAACCTTGAGAAAAGCCCCGTTGTACAGGCGGCTATAAAATTCTGCGTCGATAATAAGAAAGCGATAGGCGCTATCTGTGCCGCTCCGTCTATAATCGGAAAGCTGGGACTTCTGAAAGGCAAAAAGGCAACTTGCTTCCCCGGTTTTGAACAATTCCTTGAGGGTGCAATGTTCACGGGCGACCTTGTAAATATTGATGATAACATAGTTACCGCAAAGGGCGCAGGTGCGGCTGTAGAATTCGGACTTGCGCTCGGAGCATTGCTCTGCGGTGAAGGAAAAGCAGAAAAGACAGCTAAGTCTTTACAGTGCAGATGAGCGTAAACGAGCAGAAAAAACAACTGAGAAAAGCCTTGCTGCAAAAGCGAAAACTGCTTTGTGACAGTGAAACGGCTGTTAAAAATGCCGCTATAACAGTGAATCTTTTAAGCCTTGAAAAAGTGCGTACGGCGGATATTATACTGCCGTTTGTTTCGACAGACGGCGAGGTGGATACGAGAGAATTCATAACGCAGTGCCTTAAGGCAGGAAAGAATGTCGCTGTACCGAGATGTATAGACGGCAGTAATATGGAGTTTTGCGTGATACATACGTTTGGCGACCTCGAAAAAGGTATGTACGGAATCGACGAGCCGAAAAAGAGCTGTGCTGTGATTGATGCCGCCGGTGCGGAAAACAGCGTGCTGATAGTTCCTGCACTCTGCTTTAATGCGAAAGGCTTCAGACTCGGTTACGGCAAAGGCTATTATGACAGATTTATAAACGGTTATAAGGGCTATACTGTCGGAGTATGCTATGAAGAATTTCTGACGGAGGATATACCTGTCGATGATTACGACAGATGCGTTGATATAGTCATTACAGAAAAACGGAAAGGACAAAAATATGGAGAATAATCCTATGGATTTAACTCATAAGGATGAAAATACCGAAAGCACCGAAGAACGCACAATTATGATGGATTCGATAAAAGCGCTTCATACAGGCGAAGTGCGGAACGAAGATTCATCTTATGACAGCGGATACGAAAGCGTTCACGGCGGTGAAGAATCGCATTCTGGGGACGGTGAGCCTGCGGAGGACGAGGTAACCGAAGAAGAATATCAGGAATATCTTGCGGCAAAAAAAGAACGCAACAAGAAAATCAAAGCGAAAAACCGCCACAGGAGAACATTTTCACATATTCTCACAGGCGTTCTGCTGTCTGTTTTCATCATATCGATTTCTGCGTTTCTTGCTACATACATTGTAAAGTCGGCACTTGATTTTACGGGTATCGGAAAAACTTATTGCCAGGCTGAGATACATATAAACGAGGATTCGACAACAGATGAAATCGCTCAGGATCTTGCAAATCTCGGTATTATAAATATGCCGGATGTGTTCAAGCTCTATACCAAGATGTTCGGCAAGGGTGATAAGTTCATAAAGGGTACTTTCACGGTTGACACAACTATGTCGTACAGTGCGCTTATTTCTGAGCTGCAGACAGTGTCTACTGTAAATCAGACGGTTTCAATACAGATAACCGAGGGCATGACTATTGATGAGATTGCTCAGATGATGGAGGATAACCGTGTCTGCCGTGCCGAAGATTTCATGGAGCAGTGCAAGACGCTCGGAGATACTTATAAATTCCAGAAACGTCTTGAGAATAAAAAGCTGAAATATTATCAGATGGAAGGATATATATTCCCCGATACATACGAGTTCTACATTCTTCCTGCCCTTGAGGACAATAAGGAGCTTGATACAAGCGAGTATGCCGCAGATGCTCTTGATATTATATATCAGAACTTCAATAACAAGCTGACGGCACGTTACTATAACCGTATGAGTGAGCTTGGGCTTACGCTTGACGAAACCATAACGCTTGCTTCAATAGCACAGCGTGAGGCGGATAATACGACCAATATGGGTAATGTCGCATCGGTATTCTTCAACCGTATGGCTGATGCGGAAGCATTCCCGCATCTCGAATCGGACGTTACCGTGCATTATGTTGATGAGCATATAAAACCGCATCTCACTTCATCGCAGTACGATCAGAAAATGTTTGACGCATATAACACTTATAAGTGTGACGGTATACCGATAGGACCTATCTGTAACCCTGGTCTTGACGCTATAAAGGCTGTACTTTATGCGCCTGAAACAAGCTATTACTACTTCTGTGCAGATCCCGAAACAACAGAAATGTATTTTGCAGAAACTATTTCGGAGCATGAGGAAAATCTCCGCAAGTGCGGACTGGATCATGCGATAGCCGAATAATCAAACAATCAATATTCCGCCGCAGAGCTCTCTGCGGCGGAATGTCATAATAAGGTAAAAGAAAGGTTAAATTTATGTTAGAGCTTTTATCGCCTGCGGGCGATCTTGAATGTCTTATGTCAGCCGTTGATTACGGTTGTGACGCTGTATATCTCGGAAGTACAATGTTCGGTATGAGAGCCGGTGCGGCAAAATTCGATCCCGAAACGCTGAGGAATGGCGTTGAATACGCTCACGCAAAGGGTGTAAGAGTATATCTTACCTGCAATACCGTACCGTCAAACGATGAGATAGAGTTGCTTCCTGAATTTATAAAAACCGCATACGATTGTGGAATAGATGCCGCAATAGTAAGCGACATCGGCTGTATTGCTCTTATAAAGCGTACCGTTCCAGAGCTTGAGATTCACGTTTCTACACAGGCGGGAGTAGTAAACTATGTAACTGCAAACGAGCTGTACAAGATGGGTGCAAAGAGAGTAGTGCTTGCCCGTGAGGTAGATATTGAAAATATAAAGCGTATAAGGGATAACATACCTGAGGATATGGATATTGAAGTGTTCGTTCACGGGGCAATGTGCGTTTCATTTTCCGGAAGATGCCTGCTTTCCGCTTTTATGACAGGCAGAAATGCCAACAAGGGCGAATGCGCTCAGCCTTGTCGCTGGAAGTATCACTTAGTGGAAGAAAAACGGCCGGGCGACTACTATGAGCTGTCTGAGGGCGATGGCGGCTCTTATATCCTTAACGCTAAGGATATGTGTATGATAGAGCACCTTAAAGAGCTTAAGGATGCAGGCGTTACCAGCTTCAAGATTGAAGGCAGAGCGAAATCCGCATATTATACGGCAACGGTTACGAATGCCTACAGAGCTGCGCTTGATGCAGTGAAAAACGGTGAACCGGTTCCGAAATGGGCGGTTGATGAAGTTTATAAGGTAAGTCACAGACAGTATTGCACCGGCTTTTATTTCAACAAGGAAGACGCAAACCAGTATTACGAGAACAGCGGCTACATCCGTGAGTGCGACTTTGTCGGCGTAATTGACAGCTGTGAGAACGGCAGGGTGAATATCACGCAGAGAAACTATTTTACCGTTCACGATGGCCTTGAAGTGCTGTCGCCCGGAAAAACGCCGGTAAAGCTGGATATTCCTTATCTGATAAATTCAAAGGGCGAGCAGACAGAGATAGCAAACCGTGCGACAGAAAAGATGTACTTTGACTATCCCGTTTCTTTCCCTCCTCATTCGATAATAAGAAAACCGTTGAGCAAAAAGTAAACTACGGAGGAAACTATCATGCTGAAAGCTCCGCAAAACCTGTTCGCTACCGCTTATGACGGATCAGTGCGATCCGACTGGCAGAAGGTAGAGGCCGCAGACGGCTATATATTGCAGTTCTATAATGCAGATGAACCGGAAAAGTGCATAAAAACACGCTATGCACAGAATAACTCAAAGCTGATACTTGGGTTTCGCAACGGCAGAAAGTATGTTGTACGGGTAAAAGCGTTCAGCTATCGTGACGGGAAAGAGGTATACGGTGAACTGTCACAGTCGGCAGAATTTACGCCGATGTGCCATCACCTTAAAGCTCAGAATGTAATCACGATGAACAAGGGCGAAACGTCACAGATAGTATGGGAATGCAGAAATAAAGTGCCTGCCGTTACTTTTGAATGCGATGACAGCGATGTGGCGACCGTAACAAAGGGCGGACAGGTTACTGCCGTTTCGGACGGTACGGCTGAGATAAAGCTGACAGCTGATGACGGTCAGACTTTTACTGTTAAGATAGTTGTCGGCAGGGATATGTCACGTTATCCGGCTACGGCAAGGATCATGCTCTGCGGCGATATAATGTGTTCGCTTGAGCATCAGCGGAAAGCCGCTTTGCGTTCGCTTGATTTTACAGACGCATTCGGAACGCTTAAAGATACGGTCAGCTCAGCCGATTATTCTGTAGCGGTGCTTGAAACCACCTGTTTTGACGGAGCGCCGTTTGAATATGAAAAGATACGCACTGACAGCGGAAGCCCCAATTGCAATTCTCCGTCCACCTTTATAGACGCAGTGAAAAACTGCGGATTCAATGCACTGGTAACCGCAAATAATCATAACTGTGATACGGGGCTTGAAGGGCTTCACGCTACCGTACAACACATCAGAAACAGCGGTATGGCAAATATCGGTACGCTTGACGATGAAACTCATATTGCCGATATAAACGGCATAAAAGTAGGATTTGTCGCAGTAAATTCAATATCAAACGGGCTTGAGAAAAATATACCATCCGAAATTATCGGGAAATATGAGCCTGAGCATTTCAGACGGCTTGTTGAAACGCTTAAGAATGAAGGTGCAGAATATATAATCGCATATCAGCACTGGGGCGTTATGAATTCCGTTACTGTTCGAAATTCTCAGATAAAGACAGCTGAATATATGGCACAGTGCGGCGTGGATCTTATTATCGGTTCTCATCCGCACGTTATGCAGAGGGTCGGTAAAATACACACATCCGCCGGCAGAGAGGTGACGTGCTTCTATTCGCTGGGCAATCTTTTGTCATCTATGAAAGAGCTTCGTGAAAACCGTGAGAGTGTAATTGTAAATCTGATTCTCACAAGGACCGAAAGCGGAGTAAAGTCCGATATATCATGCATTCCGACGCTTTGCAAGGATACCTCCGACGGATATACGGTAAGCGTTCTTGACGGGTCGCTGACGCAAACAGAACAGGTTTCCGAAGATCGCATAAGAGATATACTCGGCAAGGAGGGCGTTATACGAAAATACCCTAAATTCTTGCTGCAAGGCTCAGCCGTGCTGAGAAATATATTCCGTGACAGCGGTTTTTCTTATGATGATACCGCTCTTATTTTGTCGCCGTTATCGCTTGTAAGCAAAAAAAGCAATCTTTCGGGAAAAGCCGGCAGCCAAAGAAATAAAATTGATATAAATAAAAATTTCAAATCGTTTTTAGACGGCTCAGACAGCGATTATATCGTAATAGACCTTTATACAGCGGCGGCTGTTTCGTGCTACAGGTACGGCGACAGCTTCTATACAGCATCTGGCAGTTTTATTTCTTCCGATTTTTACAATTCCAATAAAGACAGGCTTGAAAAAATATCTCCGCCTTTTGACGAAAAAACAGTAAAATCTGCACTTAAAGAATATGCGAAAATTGTCTTGTCAAAATATGATAAGGATAAAATCATATTAGTGCGTTTAAAATTCAGTAATATCTGCGTAAAAGAAAATCAGCTAAGAAACGGTAAAAACAGAAATGCGCTGAATAAGCGGTTGAGGCAGTATGAGGATTATCTGATTTCGCTTTTACAGCCGGTGGTTATTGATGTTTCAGGCAATTATTTTATGGCGTCAAAAAGTGACAATATGATGTCCTTTGAGCCGCTTTTCTACGATGATGTAAGAATCAAGCTGAACTCAGCCGTAAAACGTATCCGCAAGGATACATATTTTTCTGCACCGGAAATAAGGCTGCAGCTTATGCGTGTCATAAAATATTATGATAATATGACGGCAAGAGCCTATCAACCTGAACTGCTTGACAGAAATTATGTATCGGACAGAATGGCAGAGCTTACGTCAAAGCGGTTTGTCGCTGAGAATTTCGAGTATTTTGTATATTTGCGTGAAAATGAGATCCGTACCTATGATGATGCAAAAATCCTGCTTTCTGCTAAAGCCGGTGCAGAAAGGCTTATCTCAGCAATAAAAGCCGCTGAGTGTATTGACGGCGACCTTGGCGATTGCAGTTACGATGATATAAGGATTGTTTTCGATGAGAACTTTCTTATGAAAAAACAATTATCCCGTAAACTTTCTGAGGCTTACAAATATACTGTTCCCGATAACTGTGAACATATTTTCCTTATCAGAAACGACCGCAAATTGCTTGAAGACTACGAAGCACGTCATAAACCTGTATTGGTTGACATCTGGGGCAGCTGTATTTCCCGTGAATCTGTTAACCGTAATTCCTCAGGTATCTATGTCGATAAGTACATTTTTAAGCAGCCGTTTTTGCTTGCGGACGAGCTTGAAATACCGTTTGACAACGATTTGTCGGCTGATAAATTCTGCGGCAGTAAGTGGCGAAGGCGCACTGTTAAAGAGGCGTTTTTGCACGAAGGAAAACGCATTCTATCTGACAGTAACGCTGAATGGCTGATTGTTGATATGTACGACCTTATCTGCAATATGCGTAAGTACGGCGATTCGCTTTTCGAGGTGGATGATTTCATACTTCGCACCACTTTTTACAAGTCGATTTCCGATAAATGCGAAAGTACCTATTTATTTAACGAAAGAAGCCGTGGATATCTCGAAAGAGCGCTTGAAAACTTCTGCAAATTTGTCACTGAGCGCTATGGAAAAAACATTATTTTAATTAAAGCCGACCTTAAAGACCGTTATATTTCGCTTGACAATACGTTAGAAATGTTACCTGACAGCGACAACACATTCAAAACCAAAAAAGCATTTATAAACGGATTTGAAGAAGAATTCGCACGTCTTACCGATTGCCGTGTAATTGATATTTCTAAAAGGTTTTATGCCGATGACCGATTTGCACTTGGCGGAGCGCATATCGTCCATTATGAAGATGAGTTCTACAGTCAATGCTGTAAGCATATAACGGCTTTCCTCGCCGGTGCTGACAGCCGCTATACAGATAAGGTCGATGAGGAGTATATCGCTCTGAGAGATATGAAAATTAAATAAAGATTAGTTATCCCCGTGCAGTTTAATGCTGTACGGGGATAGTTTTGTATATATGTCCGTTTTATCGGACAGGAGATGTGTTAAAATTTGTAATGGTAAGCTGAATGCACTTCTACACAACGAGAGCCGCACAGACTTTCGACTGTGCGGCTCAGGTTGGTGCCATGCATTTAAATAACATGCGACTCATTTCAATCCACCGATTAAATTTATCGGACTATCACATTATATATGTTATTTGGAGAAAAATCAAGATTTTTATTTTTCATACCCTTGTGTTGTGATTATATCTAAAAAGTGGATAGAAAATTTGTATAATTATTCACTTGACACGAAAACAAAGTGCAATTATAATTAAATAAGGCCAAATTACATGTGACTCGAGTTTAATACTGCTTTCAATAAATTCGACAAATTGTATGAGCTTAATCGGTAAAATTTGCTTTATTTTTCATAAAAGTATTGCGTTTGATATCAGATAGTATTATACTCGAGTTATAATAGTACAATTAATAGGAGAATGAGATGGAGTATATCTGTTATTTGACAAGCAGAATCAGAATTTTTGACATGCAAAATACAAAATAGTAATAAATCTCATAAATAATAAAATCTCTTTGAATAATTGGCTTTTCTCAACAACAACAATGGCAAATGTTGAAAAAAACGGCTGATTTTTCAAAGAGATTTTGATTTATCATTTTTATATGGAGAAAATTCACTTTAATTGTCTGTTTTACAACTATTTAAACGGCGTTTTCACCAGAGCTATTTTATTTAAGGAGATAATGGAGCAATGTAGTATTATCACCGTAAAGAAAATAGTGCTGTATCTATCAGTAGTTTCTTATCAACAGTTCCTTAAAACTGCCTGAAGACAAATTGTTGTTCCTTGAAACTGAAACAATGTCGTAATCCCTATAGAGATCTCGAATAAACATATCATCGTTATAAGAAAGAAGAAATTTTCCTTGAATTTGCGAAAGCTTTAATGCAAGACGTTTGTGATCATTTTCCGTAAATTCAATATCATAATATTTCTCCGTTGTGTGATATGGCGGATCAAGATAGAAAAAAGAGTTTCGGCGATCATAGACTGTAATCAAATCCTCGAAATCCTTCCTTTCTATTAAAACGTTTTTTAAACGGTCTGAAATAACCGATAAATAATCTTTTGAACGATATAGTGGCTTTTTGCTACAACCAAAAGATTTGCCGTCAGCCCCGAAGGATAGGCGCATTTTTATAAAATATCTTGCCGCCCGTTGTATATCGGTAAAACCTCGACAGCTCAACTGTTGGGATACATCCTGAAAAATTTCTCGACTGTTATAAAAGCCGTCTATTTCACGTTGAAGCTCTGAGCAATGATATTTAATACAACGCATTAAATTAACAAGCTCGCCATCTGCATCATTGTAAATCTCTAAATCTGCTTGTTTTTCTTTAGAAAAAAGCACCCAACCGCCACCGCCAAAGACTTCTATGTAACGGTTGAATTGATCTGAATTTGGAAACATATCGCATATTTTATTACGCAAAAGACGTTTTCCGCCTATGCGTGGAATCGGACTATTTATCATCATAAGCCTCCTATAAAAAAATAATGGTGGGGCACTTTCGCCCCACCGATGTAATGTTAAACTTTTTTAAGATCTTTAATATTAAATGCTGTATTTATTGCAAGCACTGTGCTATCCGGAGATTTGTTAAGTACTACACGTTTACCGTTTACGCTTGAAACATAAAAACGTTTGAAATAAACCCAGTCATCAACACTTGAACCGTCATAGGTTTTGCTTCCGCTCTTTATTCGAACGATATCTCCGACATTTATACTCGAAGAATCAGAAGCTGTGTTGCTTTCGGAAACGGCTTTTTTCGATGAAAGCATAAGATCCTTACAAAACATCCATCCGGTATCCTGTCCATCAATTCCGATGCAGGCTTCTGTACCATCTTTTGATAATCGCTGAATAACAAATTCAGCGGTATAAACAGCCGAAATAGGCTTTATACCATTTGAAAAAAATGCTCCTGATTTAACCTTCACCTTATCTCCGGACTTAAAACACGATGTTTTGTTTTCGCTTTTGGTATCTGTTTTTACAGAATCGTTAGTTTTGCCGCCATGCTTCTTATACCACTTTGAGGTAAGTGAAGGATAATCTACAAAGCAGATGTTGCTGTCGACTTTTCTGTCATCAACAATCTCTGTTCCCCACTGCCATATTTTCTGACCATAGTTAAACTTGCTCGGAACATCAGGATTATTTGTCCAGTGTGCAAGCCATATATCTATGCCAGTTAAGCGATCGCTGTCATAGTAATTCTGCATCCATGACGGATTGGCATACACGCCGGACGGTAAACCTATCGCTGTCATTTCACTGCAGAATTTCAAAGCCATGTCAGTACGCTGTGCAGTCGTCAGATTATCTATCTGCACCTGTTCTTCAGCGTCAAAAAATATCGGATAAGCAGGCTTTAAGCCTTTTACAGCTTTCTTGCAAGCGGCAAGTTCTTCTTCAAAAGCCGTGTCTGTAGTGGCTTCAAAATACCAGAACAGACCGAAAGGTATATTTCGTTTCTGGCATTCTGAGAGATTACGTTTGAAATATGTATCTTCATCAGAACGTATGCCCGCACGAAGTATAACAAATTTAGCCCCGGATTTCTCAATTTTATCAAAATCGATATTTTCCTGAGCACGACTGATATCAAATCCTTTAATTCTCATCTGTGTTACCCTCCTTGTTATTACTGTCTGCAAGACCCTCGCCGATAGTATAGGCAAGTACTGCAGCTCCCGACATCAAACAACCCGATACGGTAGCCGCTGTTTCGTCCGATCCGCCAAAAGCAATTATCAAACCGGTTATAAAACCGGTTAATGATAACCACCATTTACGGCTTGTTAATTTGCGTTTCCAGTCAATTTTATTCATAGTTTTGTCCTTTCCGCCTATTCGGCTACCTTTTCCATGCCCTGCTGTGCAAGGATTTTTTGTGCTTCTTTGCTGTTGTCGGGCACTACAATTGCACCTTCGAGTGTTTCACCCTCAGTTTCTATGCCGCCCAATACAAAAGTGTCATCTTCAAATATCTGCATATAAGCTCCTTTCATCTGCTGTTTGTGTATCGTATCATAAATGATAACGCAGTTGTTCCTGTCATTGACATCGTAACAGATCCGTTGTCTAACGTTACGCTCTCTGATGAGCCGTTGCTGATAGTCAACATCACACGTTCTATACTCGCCGTAGGTGACAGTGCAAACACTTTACGATTACGCACAGGATTTAGTGCATTATCATAGTATGCTTCGATTTCGACTACGCTGAACCCCTCGCCGTATGTTGTGTATGCGAAGGTTTTCGGATTGTCTTCAGTGACGCTGCCATATACAACGACATCTGTATCACATTTCCATGCTGACCACGCCCCGTCATTGCACCATCTTGTATAAGTCCGTTTTCGTGCTACGGAAGTATAGCGTTGCATGGTATTAAAAGCCCCTGTGTTGATATTTCGGATATTGTCGACCGACAATTCAAACGGTTCATTGGCGGATATCGGACGGTTCTCAATATTCTGCGCAGATACTGATGCGCAAAAATACCGCTTACTTTTACTTTTATCTGATGATTCGTTCAATTTGATATCATCAAGGTTTACTGTCTGTCCGGTTATCTCTGTAGCTTTGAGATAATCCTTGCTGTCAAGCTCATAAGGTGTCACCGCTCCGATTTCATCAGCCGTGTAAGTGGGCTTACTGTCGGCTTTCGCCCAGTCCGATATGTCACCGGTTTTCAGATATTCCGACAGGTCAATATCGTAAAGGTTGACATATAACAGCTCTGACCACGGAGTATTTCCGTCTCCTATTTTGATACCATGCTGACCGCTTTCAAAGTCGGTTATACACATATATCCTTTTGGGGGTACAAATGAAGAATGAAGAGTCCACTCAGCCGGTGAACGCATATCCTGAAGTAACTGGGCTTCAAGTATTTCCGCCTCCGATGAATTTGGCTCAGCTACAGACTGAATCTGCTTTATCGAAAAATAATCTCTGCCTACGCAATAATAAGCACTGATTTTCGATGACCATTTATATGCAGAATTGTCACTGCTGTCAATATAGAGAACATCTGTGTCTCCCAGCTCGGGAAAATCCGCTGTTCCGTTCGCTTCAATCACTTTTGATACTGTTTGCGTTACATCTTTCTTTTCCAATGGAGATCGTGTTAATTGAACTGCCGAATTATATTCATCAACTGATGAAAAAGAAACATCCACCGTTTGAGAAGATTCCCATGTATACTCTTCTGGATTAACAGACACATTGTTGTGAAAATTAATTCCAAGTATAACTCTGGCACGTCCGCATGGAAACTTAGTAGATGGCGGATAGATTTCTTTCCACTTTAATGCTTTTGAAAAGTTACCGTGTCGTGCTCGTACACTTGTTTCAATTTTTTTTACTGTGTCTCCATCAACAGTCGTGTATTCGGACATCAAATTTATCCAATATTCCGTGTACTCGGAATATTGTATGACTCTCGTTATATCTAAATAAAAGCTAAATTTTACAAACGACTGTGCATATATTTTATCTGATCCGTAAATTCCGTTAAAAACAGTAAAATCACCACAAATAGCCCCTAAACCATCATTATATGTTGCTTTGAAACCTTGAACAATAATATCTGTATCTCCACCATCTAAGCCATACGTTATTTTATCGTCTACGCTGTATCCGATTATGCTGTAATCGTATTTCAGATATTCTTTTGTCCTTTCGGAAATTATAACGGGATCATTTATAATGGTCGTGCTGTTGTATTTTCCTGCTCCCGCATTAGATGTATGATCCGCTGCGGCACTATACCTGTTTGACGACTGTTCGGTACTTTCGGCTGTCGATGTAATGTGTTCTGAAAAGCCGCTGTCTTTGCTGAGTGAGTAAGATATAGCTGTTATGGTAACTTTTTTAGTTGCACCGTTACTCTTTATGGAGATTACGTCATCAGGAAGCAACCACCCTCTGCCACGTCTTGATATATCAGCGGCATAGTAATGATAGCCTCCGAGCTTATTCCAAACGTATTCCATAATTTCTACCGTTGCAAACGGATTAACCGCTTCAAGCACTCCCGGCAAATTCTCGTCATAAGCAGTACCGTTTGCATCAATATAGAATGCTGTATCGGTGCCAATTGTAAAGCGTATGCCTTTTACGGTAAATCCGCTGTCCTGAGCGACTGATAAGCTTTCACAATCACCTTCTTCGATTGTTTCAACACTGTTTGAAGGGCGTGTAAATATCAGTTTATCATTTGCATCAAACTGGGCATTACACCCGTTGCAGGCGGCTATAAAGCCGATTATTTCACGGTATGTGTAATATTTATTTGTCGGATTTGTTGCTTCACTGTTAAAAACCGGCTTGGTTTTTATTTTTGCAAAGTCATTCGATTTTGCACTTATTGTAAAATCGTTTATTTTTCCGATGTACGAAAGCAGATCTTGATGCGTCGCAGGAAATGATAAGGTGTCAACCGTATCATCGGCACTGCCGTTGAAGCTACACGGCTTATCAAGGAAATAGAATCTGTCATACGCTTCGATATTTACATATCCTTTTTCCTGAGATAAATCCGTTATATAAAAGATTCCGATTTGTGTCAATTCGGTAAAGCCAATGAAAACGGTCACTTTATACGCATCCATTGTCGGTAGGAGGTCGGCACGTATAGTTGCTGTCAGCCGAGCCGCTGATGTGCCTCCGACACTTATACCGCCATCAGACGTGGAACGAGAAATATCTAAAGATACTATATCTTCTATTCCGTAATCTACAGATCCGATTGAAATTTTTGCATTTATATTTCGTACCGGCTTAGTAGCGTTGGTTTTAAAGCTTGATGATACAGAAATCATATCTCTTCTACCTCCACTGACACATCTTTATAGCACTCGCCGAGTGTTGCATCGGTATAAGCGTATGGAGCAGAAATGTCACCTTTTACATGAACAGTATACGAATCTGCATTTACAAAAAGCGTAAAACTACCGCTTTTAAATATGGTAAAAATTGATTTCCATTTTGTTGCCGGTATAATACCAAAAGCGACAGAACCGGAGATCTTAAAATCTCCGAATCTGTCCGTATAAGCCGTTCCATTCAGACTATACGAAGTGCTTTCACCACGGCAAGAATGACGGAGATCGCATTCGGTAATGTATTCCGATAAGTCTATATTGTTAATTTTCACCGTCATATCTGTACCTCCCTATAATGGTGATTTACCAGTTTGCTTCTGAATTTTCTTTATCCCCTTGACGGTAGCTTTTGCAAGTGTGTAATCATTTGTTTTCAGCGTGACATCAAGCGTATACTGCATCTTTTCCTGTGCAGTTTTCAACTTTTTAAGTTCTGATACCACATCATTAAGTGTTGCATCTGCTTTTTCTGCTGAAGCGGACACCTTAGAAGCAGCTGATAATCCGCTTATAAGCTTACCCGATTTGCTGTTACCGACTTTGCTTGCACCTATGCCTGCGGCGAGCTTTGCGTTTGCGGTATCAACATTATCCCAAACTGTCGGAATGTAAGATGTTATATTAATATTCTGAGTACCACTTGATAAACTGCTACTCGAATTTGTCTTTTTGGAAGACGAGATTGAAGAGCTTTTTTTCTTTGTGCTCGATGAACTTGTTTTCTTTGTGCTTGACGAACTTGATGTTTTCTTTTCTTCTTTTTCTTTCGGTACATAGGCATAGTCAGAAGCACTGTAGGTTGATGGCGTATAAGAATATGTAGGTGCTTTATACGATGTTTTTCCCGCACTGCTATATGAATAATTTGTTCCGGCACCGGTATATCCTAAAGCTGCTTTTCCTTTACGCTCCTCTTCTTCGGCAATGTTTTGGCTATAAACGGAAGAATGGTCTTCATCGTCTGAATAACCCTGTGAATATAGCCCGTTATTATTTCTGACGTTGTTATACCACTCTTTAACCTTATCCTCATTGACATAATCCTTTAATTGTGAATTGAAATATTCTTTCTTTTCCGCTGTATCAAGGAATTTATTTTTTGCATTTGATAATGCCTCGTCAGCTGATTTACCGCTTCGTAATTCCTGAACTATGAATTTATTCATATCACCATGCAAATCGGTATATTTCGTGCTCAGCTCATTCGCTCTGATCTCTTCCTGATGTGTAGCGGCATACATTTCCTCGCCGATTTTTTGACAAGCCTCCTTGACTTCGTTGTACCAATTTGAGAGATTGCTGCCGAAGATCGAATCAATTGTGCTTAATACGCCATCAAACAGATTTACAAGACCATTTCCGAAAGATTCAAAGCCGCCCATAATATCACCGGATAAGAAATTTGTAACGCCGGAAAAAACATCTGCAAGTGAATTAACAAGCCCCGCAACAATATCAAGAGCCGGACCGAGTATCTGTAACAGCACATCCGCAAGCGATGATATTACAGGCATAATCGGCGATAATGCCCCATCAATAAGACCGATAACAGCTGATAGCAACTTCCCGACTGCTGAGATAACAGTACCGAGCGGTTCGGCAAGCTCAGCCACCAGTTCCAGAATCGGAGTAAGCAGTTCAATTACAATGTCAAGCACCGGCAGTAACGCCTCTATTACTTCCATTAGAGGTGGAAGTAACGTATCGACTATTTTGATAATCGGAGGTAACAGCTTATCAAAAAGCTTAATCAATGTCGGAACAAGCTTCTGAATTATACGAGTGACACTTTCCATTATCGGCTTTAGCAGCTCTATAAACTGAGGAAGTATCCCTGTGATCAGCTCAATGAGCGGCGGAATAAGCTCGGAAACGCTGTCAAGTATCGGCTTAACCTGCTCAATTATCTGTGGCAGAAGCTCCGAAATAATCGGTTCGATAAGCTCAATAATATCCTTAAGTACGGGAATAATCTGCTCGCCGAGCGGAATCAGAAGCAGTTCGATTGTACGGGAAAGTCCGTTGAACATATCGGATAAGCTGTTGTATTTAACGCCTTCCATCTCGCCCAGTTTGTCCCGGGCTTTATCGATGCTATCGCCAATTTGAGCCATAGCAAGAACTGCATCTTCACCGAGATCTTCCCACTTTGTGCCGTAAAGCGCAACACCGGCGGCATTGCGGTCTACATCACTTTCGCAGGCGGCGAGCTTTTCGTTAACAAGCAGGAATGCCTGATAAGCACGGTCACCGCCTGCGGCGAATTCTTCACCGAGCTTTGTTGCGTCAAGCCCGAGCAGAGCCATTCCGTCAGCGGTAGTCTGACTGCCATCCTTTGCTCTGATAGAAAACTCTTTAAAAGCATCATTCAGAAAATCAACTTGAAACGCACCGTTTTTTGCGCCTTCTGCCATCATAGACATGGCTTCTTCGGCAGTAAAGCCCATATCAGCATAGTAAGTGCTGTACTCGGCAAGCTGATCGGCTATGTCACCGTTCTGATTTAAGCCCTTTTCTGCACCCTGAGCAAGGAGATTATACGCTTCTTCGGCTGTAATGCCAAACTGCTTCATTAGAGCATTTGCTCCACGGATACCCTCAGAAACGTCTATATCGTATGTATCCGATAAAAGATATGCGCTTTCAATAACCTTTTGAAGCTCGTCGTCTGTGACGTCTTTCATCTGCTGCTTGATGAGAGCGAGCGTGTTGGATATATCATCAAAGCTTTCGCCATAATTATCACCGTAAACTTTCTTGATGATGTCACCGTATTTTTCTGCTTCTTCTGCAGTAAGCCCGAGCGATGCAGTCAGCTGATTGTTAGCCTTATCAAGCTCGTTTGCTGCGGATATAGCTTTTCCTGTTGCCGCTACAGCTACCGTGCCTGCTGCAGCAAGTCCGGCACCAACAGCAGCGCCGATGCCTTTTCCGACGCCTTTAAGACCTGTGCCGATTTTTGAGCCTATGCCGGAAGTTTTCTTTTCGACTTCTGAAGAAAGCGTATCGGTACTGTTGATAATTTCTTGCGTATCCTTTTTATAGTTATCAACTACTTTGTCGCCTTCTTTTTTTGCAGTCTGCGTTACAGCTTCCTTGTTTTTCTTTTCGGTCTGCACTACTTTGTCAGACTGCTTCTTTGCTGTGTCTGTTATATTCTTCTGCGTCTTGGAATTGTCGTTCTCTATTTCATCGTTTGCTTTTTTCACAGCCTGTGAAATGTTTTCCTGTGCCTTTTCAACGACTTCTTCCTGCTTTTTTGAGCCTTTTTGTGCGGCTTCGGAAACCTTTTTGTTTGCCTCCGCCATATCGCTGTCGATTTTGCTCAAGTCTGCACGGACTTCATATTCAACTCTTCCATCGCTTTCCGGCATAATCTCACCTCTCTTCTGCCTGTTTTTCGAGAATGCCCCATAACCGTTCCCAACCGTCCTGAGCCGATTGTTTGTTTACGGGATTTTTAATTGCATACTGTGCTTTAAGTTTTAACAGTGCCGATATCTGTTCCTGATTTCTTCCGTTCGGAGCAGGAACAGGACGTGCTCGTATATCAATAATATCGCATAAACGTGTATCAGACGGCAAAGCTCCAAGAAGGGAAACAAATTCCCACCACTGTAGCTTTCCTTGTTCTTTGAATAAGTCGATACCGTAGGCTTGCCTAAATGCGGCATAAATATAAGGCGCATCCTGATCGAAGCTTATCGTTTCCGCTTCCGAATCGGAAGTATCTTTATCAAAATTGATAAGCTTGTCAAAAATCTCATTGACGACTTCAGCTCTTACTGCAAGGCTTCTTACTTTAGGAGCTGCTACGAGCCAGTCGAAGATAATATCAAATAAATCTATATCATCAAGCTCGTTTTTGCTGAGTATCTCGAACGCCGATAAAACACGGTCAAAACTCAAATTTAACGTATAACAAATGCCCCCGACTTCTATACTGCGGGGGCAAGGCTGCGACAATGAATATATACTCATTAGCGGTACTTGTGTAACGCTCTGATCTGAGCCTTGCGATTACGGAGCGTTTCATTGATTTTCGGAACAATAACGGCATTGATAAACGGCACTACCTGTATACCCATTTCAATGTAATTGTCCTCGAAAAATTCAAGCAGCCTTTTTGTTCCGTCTTCTCCGAATATCAGCTCAAAAATTGCAATTACCGCATTGCCATACGCTTCATAAGCGCATTCAAGATCTGTTTCAACACCGTTTTTTCTTATTTCTTTAAGACGTCTTTCTGCGTCTATGACTTCGGTCTGCTTTTTCCTGAACGCCGTGCAGACGGCATCTGCATCTATGTCTATATCAATGCTGTCGATGACGTTTCCGTTTTTATCAGACAGCTCAAGAGTTTCCGTGATTTTCTGTGTTCGTGTGATTTTATATGCCATTGTTATCCTCCTGACAAAAATTCAGCAGTGTGCCGTTTGGCACACTGACTGTTTTTTGATGTAATATCAGACACCCGAAACGGTAGCTGTTGTTATTGCGGGTTTGCCGTTAAAAGCGATCGTGCAGCTTATAGTGTTGGGAGCTGTAGACTCGCCGCCGCCTATGCCGGCAGCTGTAACCGTGACAGGGCAGGTAAGAACCTTGCCGTTACGTGTTATCTTGATGTCAGTTACTCTGTTTGAGCCGATCTCATACTGGATCTCGTCAAGAAAAGCGCAGACGGGATCGTCTTTTATAAAATCGCCCGCAAGCACTACTGTAGGAGCTGCACCAACAACCGCAGAGCTTGCAAATCCGCCGTCCGCAAGATAGGTTGCACTGTAAACGACCTCGTTTATTGCAGTCGTTACCGATTTGAATGCCTTGCGCATATCCGAATATGTAGCCGATTCTCCCGTGGGAGTAGTATTGATCTCTACCTTTATTTCACTGTTCAGCTCGGCTTTGCCGACAGTAGGTATTACCTGTTCGTTTGCCATATTAGTACCTCCTAAAATGCTATCCTTATATCAACAATCATAGAATATATCCAAAAGTCACCGACCTTACCGACAGGAGCGGCATCGGTCGAAACCGATGCACTTAACAGCTGAACGCTGTCATCTTGCGGCAGTTCGGTTGCTTTCGAGATAAGATTGCCGATATTAAATAGCTGTTCCATAGCTACACCCTGTATCTTGTTCTTGGATAAAATAAGCAGAGGCAAGGTTCTGTCCTGCCGTTGCTTATCAAGTGTAGCACCGTTATCTTTTGCCGCTTGCGCTTCAGCGGAAAGCCCTCCGCCGACAGGCAAGCCGGTTGTTTCAAGTCTGTAACCGAGCTTATTTTCGATATGATCAAGAATAAGCTTGATTGCTTTTTTCTGAGGTGACATTATTTATCACTTCCTGTTAAAAGTTTCTGCAGTTGTCTTCGCCACTGTTCCCCTTTAACCGATTCCGCTTTATGCGCCCACATTTTGCAGGCTTTTGGGTTTTCATCATGTGAATATGATATAGGGTTACCTTTTTTAGATACGCCATAGTACAATGTTCTTGCATAAGGTGTTTCCCAACGAAGAACCATAGCAATACTATCGTTTCTTATTTCAACTTCACTGCCTTTAGCACGGGCAAGTGCTTGTAACTGTTCTGAAGTCACTTTTTTTCCGAGCGGTGGTACCCAATCGGCAGAGATTCCTGTATGGATTATACTGCTGTTTATGAGAACGCTCTGATCTTGAGGAGCGTAATCGTTGCAATCCTTAAGGAAATTTGACATAAGAAGTTTCATAGCATCATGTGTTTTTTCCGTCATTCTCGCCTTGACTGCCACACTGTTAATGTTTATTTTCACATTCATAACGATAACCCTATCTCATAATGATGTGGAGCATTTGTGTCATACCGCTTTATGCTTGCAATCCTGTATTCCGTTTTTTCAAAAATCACCTTTGCGCCCGGCACAAATTTGAAATTTGACGGAGAGGAATTACGGCAATCGTAATACATGACTGCATCAACCTTTACTTGATTGTTTTGCTTATCGCTTGTATAACTTTCTGTCGGTTCTATGCGGACATATTTCAATGTTTCCGTAGACGTTTCGGAGATTTCGCCCCATCTGTCGGTTTTTTCGGCAACAACAGCGGCAGTGTGTATCAAAAGACTGCGTGGTATAGGTTTCATCATAACGCATCAAGACCTTTATACATGAGCCCGGTCGATAAAAGCAAGCCGTATGACACATTGCACATCGGCAGTTTTCCATCCGATACGCTACTGTTGCCGCCTGCCGAATAGCTGAAACTGCCGAGTGAAATATTGCTGAAGCTGCCGTCATGCACGAATGAAAGACCGCCGTTTGCTGATATATAATCAACCTGCCAACAGATAGCATCTTTAACAGCCGTCTGAACCTTTTTATCCAGACTGTCGAACTGAGCTATTCTGCCGCAGGTTTCATTATATATAATAATGTATGCAACCTCAAGGAGCTTAGACAGCTCCTTTTCGTCACCGTCAAACTCGCCGCAGAAAACGTCTTTGTAGTAGTCAGGTGTAACTATCTGCTGCATCGGATACCTCCGCTGGCTTCTTTGACTGCTTAGACTGCTTTTTGTTTGCCGAAGTTGTTTTCTGCTCCTGCTGAACTGTGTTATCCACCAGATCTTCGGCTGTAAATCCTACTCTTGTCATAGAAACCTCCTTATGTCAGTGCCGTTGTATCACGGTTGAGGTAGATACCCTTTACCTTGTTTTCATAGGTTTCAGTAATTCCGTATGCTCTGTAGAAGAACAAATAACCGTCATTTGTCTGATTTTCCTCAGGAGTGATTACCTTATTGACCGTATGCTTGCCAAACTGAATAACGGCATCACGGTTGATTATCATAAAGTTGATCTTATAACCTCCAGTTGAACCATTATAGCCTCCTGCTAACTCATTGCTTGATGTGCCGTCCTTCAGATCGATGGCGGTATAAAATCTTGTCTGAGGTACAGTGATAATTTTTTCGAAGCGATCGAGAATAGCCTTACTCTTTGTGGTATCGACGTTTTTGGCAAGTGTCAGAAGAGTAGGAGTGATAAACAGTATCTTGCCGTCAGCGTTTACCTCTGCCTCATCCTGAGCATTGACGGCAGTCTGAAGAGCCGTCAGAACAGAAGTACCGGCTGTAGGAGTAGCTTCTGCGGCGGACAGAATACCTGTAACACTTGCATATCTTGCAAAGCGGAAAGCGTCCATTTCAGAGACTGCCTTCGTTCTGATGAACTCACTTGCGAGCTTGCCGAACGCAATACCTGCGGTTTCTTCGTTATCCATTGCGTCAACGGAGAACTTACGACCTCTGTCATAGTTGCAGGACTTTGTTTCATAAGTGATTGTAACATCACCCTGAACATAGCCATTTGAACGTGAGTAATCCGCAAGACCGTCCATGCTTATCTTAGGAATGAGGAACTCTCCTGCCGTTGCACCCATTCTTACGGTATCTGCATCGGCATCAAGAATAGATGTGGCGGAAGCCTGCTGATAAACTGTATCGAGCTTGTCGATATATTTCTTAAACTTTGCGATTGAATTAGCCATAGTGATTTTCCTTTCTGGGTTTACTTAATGCCCATTATCTTGTTGATTCTTGCTTCATCGGCTGTCTTCTGTTCATCGTTTACTGTCGCAACAGCTGATGTAACTATTGCCTTGGGAGGCTTTTCTCCCTTGAAGCTGGGATATTTTTCGATTACACTGTCAATAGCCTTATCAAGCGTAACATCACCGCCGACCTTTGCCTTTGCAAGAGCAAGCACATCTTCAATGCAATCTGCCGCAACGCCGACAGAAAGTGCGTGAACCTTGCCCTTAAGCTCGGCTATCTCCTGCTTGCTGTTTTCCTCCTGAAAGTTGTCACTTTCGCCGGTGGATTCTGCGCTGTCTGATTTTTTGCCGTCAGCCTTTCCTGTTTCAGAATTTCCGGAAGTCTCGACTTTCTGCTCAGCCTGCGGTTCGGACTGCGTAACAGCTTCCGTGGCAGTGCCGTTCTGTGCGCCGCCCTGAGCAGGGGCAGCTGCCTGTTCCGCCTGAGCTGTGCTTTCGGCATTCTCAAGCGCCGATGTTGTGATTTTTTCATCCATAATGATTTTCCTTTCTGTAAAATGGGTAATATAAAAACAGCACCGTGAAAGTGCTGTTTTAATCATATAATTTGTCATCAGAAAAACACCCTCGAAATGGCATTTAAACATCATATTTATCTCTTATGGCTTTAATTCGTTTGCGAAAAGCAATGGTTAAATCCATAAGTTCTTTTGCTGATCTGTCATCTCGTCCGTGAAAACCTTTATACTTAGATTCAATATTGGCGTATTGTGACTGATATTCTTTTTTTAGCTTTTCTAATTCTTCATAACAACCGTCAGGGTAGTTTTGAGCGTTTATATGCGATTCCGAGTTTTTCACAGGCTCTTTTAATTCTTTCATGTTGTTCATCTCCTAACGGTATGAGTTCTGAATTATGAAATAGAATATCATCAACTTCAAGTCTTGCTTCTTCATAAAGTTGTTCGGCTAAATCAGCAGGTATCTTATTTTTTATAATCATCGTGTATAAGAATCTCTCATCGTACGCATACGAAATGTATGAGCCATCTCGAATACTTTCAACAAGGTCTTCCTTACTAAAGGAATACTGACTTTGTCCCTTAACGTGATTATGGATATTGATACTGCCATCCATTTCATCACCAAGAAGCCCGGTATTGACAGTATATTCATCACCATAAACAGTATACATTTTTCCGCTTTTATTTATTACACGGCATTTCTCAATAGGACTGTCCGCTTCTTCTGCAATGAATTTCTTTAGTTCGGAAGAAACGGCTTTACCATCATTGATATTAACTTCTCCGTAATTTTCATAATAATGTTCAGATTTGTTAATAGATTTCCCTTTACCGCTTGACCTTATTATATCATTAACAGCAGAATTGTCAACATCAATAAGCTTTATCTGCTCTTGTTCTACCTTAACCGCCGCCTTATAACTCGCTGTCGTCTTTGCCGCCTGACTGCGACCGTATCCCGGAGTAGCGGTGCGGTCGGGCTTGTATGTAAGCCCGTTTTTCTCACAGTAGCTTTTAAGCTGCTGTTCCTGCTGCTTGAGCTTATAAGCCGCCTTGTCAAAACCCTCTTTGTCGCCGAGAGTGTCAAGAGAAGTACATTCACGCTTTGTTGCTCTGACCCGCCGTTCCAGCTCACGCTGTCTGCATATTTTATCGTACTGCTCAGCATTTTCCTTTTCATCGTATGGAAAATAGGTCTGCACGCTTATGCCGGGCAGGAACGGATATATCTGATGTCCGCAGTTTATACCAAGCAGTCCGGCAGGCTTGCCGTAGGAGCTTGACCGCCACGCGTAAAACCTTATGCGCTTGCCGTCAAGGTCGGTAGTGTAACCTCCGCCGCCGTTGCGGTTAAATATCTTACCCTGGTCTTTGGCACAGAGCGGTCTTGCTCCGCTGTGACTGCTCACCTCAACGAGGTCGAGTCCGTAATCGTCCATTAGCGCAAACTGCGTCTCTTTGGCGACACTACCTACCGTGCTGCGTATACACATATTAGTATATGCTTCGGGCGTCCAGTTGCGGCCTTTTTTATCAACAAATGCCGGGATACCTTTCTGCGTCATCTCTCCGATACATTCACGCATAGCGCTCTGACGTGCCTCGATACCGATTACAACTTTACCCGCCGCCTTGTTAAGACTGTCTATGTACTCCTGCTTGTTTGCAAGCTCGGCGGTACGGCGCACAACTTTTGCGGCGGCATCTTTTGCCTTGTACAGCATGGTCGTATTAGTCAGATTGAGGTCTTTTTTAGCCTGTTTTTGCAGCATTTTAAGGCTGTTTAAAATACGTTCTGACATCGTCGGATTAGCACGCTTGTCGATAAGGCCTTCCTGCACCATGCGCCGCAGTCCCGGAGACATCTCCATTATTGCGCTGTTTGCCGCTCGCTGTAAGGTCAGCTCCAACAGCTCCGGAATTTGTCCTGCGTAACTGCTTATAGTCGCGGCATTTTGCTTTGTCAGCTTGCCGAGCTCGGCGAGCTTGCGGATTTTCCACTTTGAAGTCTCTTCTTCAATGCGCCCGGCGGCGAGGTATTGCGCTATATTTGCGATTAGGTCGGTCTCAAGACCGACAAGCAGGTCGGATATGCCTTGCGACAGCCCCAGAGATACGAGCTTATTCATCGTCACCACCGTCCATCATTGTGCCGCCGATGTCCTCCTCTTCTTCAATTCGCTTCATCTCTTCCTTTGCCGCTTCTTCATCTATGTTCTGAGCGTCCATAATCGCATGGAGCTTGGATTTAAGACCCGACTGCACAAGATTTATGTTGTTTTCAATGCGGGTGTTATCATCTCCTATAATGTTGTCCCGCCAGTTTACGCTGACGGCGTATTCCTTGCTGCTGCCGTTCGCCGCCTGAGTGAGATTGATTATAACATCTGCGAGGTTTTCTAGCACTTCGGTGATTATATTTTTGTTGTTCTGCACCGTGCGCAGAGTGTCCTTTTCATCGGCGGCGACCTCTGTTGCTGTTTTTACTCCGGACGAGCTGTCGAATGACAGCGTTCCGGGAGAAAAGCCGAGTTGCATACCTAGTATATCAAGCAGCCGTTTCAGTGCATCGGTATGCTCGGTTACACGCAGGTTCTGTGTATTGTCGATGATATTAAGCTTCTCTGCTTCTTCGCAGTTCAGCGCCTGAAAAGCCTCGTCGTTTGCGTCAAAGTATCGCACCATATTGCCGTTTTCATCAAAAAACGATTTTATAAGCTCCTTAGGTACGATAATACGCTTTTTGCCGAGCATAAATTCGCGCTCCAAGCTGTCAAATACAATATCAATCTCTTTGAGCGTGTCTATTGCATTTGCAAAAACAGACAGACCCAGCGGCAAATCAAATACCATGTTGTTACCGACAGCAGGCTTAAAATACACAAAAATAGGTGTTTTAACGCCTTTGAAAATCACATTGTCAGCGAGCTGCGGGAACAGCTCCGATACAGGGGCAATCGTACCGAGGTTTGATTTGCTGTCCGATTTATACAAAACATTTCTGATATTTACGCCTTCATCGGTAAGCGTGTGATACTCAAATAGCTTGTAGCAGTAACCATTCTGCACATATTCGTTGCAAAATACTCCTTCGGTAATTCTCCGACTGTTCCACTTCGTTGGGAAAAATCTGTCCGCATTTATATAGTTGATACAGATTTCGCCGTTTTCAATGTACGCTTTGAGAACACCGCCGCCGAGGGCGTACGAACGGGAAAGAAATTCAGGAAAACGCTCCCAAAAGCAGTTTGCCTCAAGCGTGTCCATAATGACATCGTTATATCCCTCGTCGCTTACCGCAATATCGCATTGCTCGGAAAATGTCATCGTGGCGAGCTTGTCGCATATTACCTTAGCCATGTTAGTCAGGGAGCGGGCGCGCTTCTTTTTTTTGATGCCGGTGTTTACGACATCCTTCCACGGCGGGTTGTTTTGGTATATCCGCTTTGCAGGCTCGATGTGTTTTGAATAATAGTCGGATATATCTACTATCGGCACATCGGGGAACGCCTGTTTAATATATGTATATATGGACATCATAATCTCCTTTCCGCATCAAATATGTTTGTCATATACGGCTCGGTGCTGTATTCCTGGGCATCCAGGCTGTCTATGTTTATACTGCCATCGTCAAGACGTTTTTCCTCAGTTGTATTCGGATTCCAGATTGCCGTCTGAAATGCCTCGATTGTATGCTTGCAGTTTTCCATTATCTTATATCTGCCTGCAGCTATCAGACGGTTATAAAAAATGATACGTTTGTTTATGTCACCCTTGCGGGCATTGTGGATATTTACGCGCAGCCCTCGGCGCTGGGCGGCGAGCTTAACACCCTTAATCAATATCTGCTCGGCGCTGTCGAGGTATACCTCGGTGCATTTATACCGGCTGCATACGCCCTCGATAAAATTACAAAAATCGTCCTCAAGCTGATATGGAGATATAGTTTCCTTTCGGTAATACTCGTCTAGCGTGACGATGTTTTTAAATCCGACGGTAAATCCCGTGGCGTTGAGCGTATGAGCTGAGCCGTTGCCGCCGAAATCGCCTCCAATGCTTACAAATATCAAATCATCGGGCGGTGTGTTTATGATATATCTTGCGGGATTATCGGCAAACTGCGGATAAATTACGCCCTCGGCTGCTACCCAGTTTCCGAGGATAAACCGCTCGTAATACACACCTGTATATTCTTTTTTTATATCCCGTATATAGTCCGCAGGGAGCGTGGTGTTGTCGTCAATCAAAAACCTCAAGACCAGCATATCAACCTTTTTATTGTCAATATAGTCTTTTTTTAGCCAGTGCGTCGGCACATCGGGGTTTGTTGTGGCAATGAGCTTTGCGCCGGTCACGGATAAACGTGACAAAAGCATAGTAAAAAAATCTTTTGGAAACAGCGTCAGCTCGTCACAGTAAGCTCCGCCTAGCGTCATGCCTCGGATTTTGTTTTCTGACTTTGCATCATTCGCACCCTCAAATAGGATTTTACGACCGAATAACCGTCCCTCTTTGGTAGATATTGAAAATTTAAAATTATCTTCACCGACAAGTTCCTGCAACAGCATGAGGCAGTTTCGTTTGAGTGTCTGCAAGGTTTTGGCGCACATCAGATATGCGTAATCTACAGGGCGCGTTGATATCCAGACCGCCCATAGGAGCAGGGAAATCCATGTCTTGCCGCTACGGACAGATCCCTCCAGCAGATTGAGACGATGTAGCTTGTTATGCTTTAACAAGCTCATCAGTTCCTGCTGTTTTAAGGTAAATTGTAGCTTATCGGACATTTTTAAGCGCCTCCAGTATCTCATCTACCTTGCCGTTACCGCCCTCGGTTGTCGATGTCGGGTTTTTGCTGTAGCTGTCTCCGGCACGATTTATCAGATAGAACTCCATAGCCGATTGATTGGGCGGGATTTGCTTAGTTGTAATCTCGACCGAGCGCCTACCATTTACTATACGCTCTTTGCGTTCGGTGACGGTGTATCCGGTTGCCGCTCTGATGAGCGCCTGTTCCACATCCAAGCGTATAAGCTCCGGATTGCTGTCAAGTATCTGTCTTACGCTGTCCGATTTGGCTACTATGTCAGCAATAGCCTTTTGTCGCTTGTTGACATTTTGGATATTAAGACAGCAGTTTACAAGGCTTTGCACGGCATTGAATCGGTCATTACTGTTATTTGCCGCAAAGCTGTTAAGGTCTTCGGACAAGCTTTTTACGGCATTTTTACGTTTGTTTTTGATAGGCTTAGCCTCCTCTCATTTTGGCAAACAAAAAAAGGCTAAAATATAGCCTTTTTACGCGTGTTTTTTGTATTTTAATCAAGTTATCCCAATAATGGTTTTAAAACGCTTAAAACGGCGTTTAAATCGTTTTTAAACAGGTATTTCCGCTAGGTTGTATTTGGGATATGCTGCGCCATTCCGATTTTTGCAAAAATCAGATTGTCTATAGGTATGTACGCATCCGTTCCGGCGGGGAGCGTATCAACCAACGCCATAGTGGATGCGATTGTTAATCTATGTCGACCGCGCAGGTTATCCTGTGCGGCTCACCGTATAGAGTAAGCTCTATTACGGCTTTGTGCTGTCTTTTGCTAAACTTTACGATTTTGTGCTCGTAGTCCTTAAGATAGCCGCTGTCGATTTTTAAAAAGCCGTTGTCAATATGACCGTGACTGGCCTTGAGCCAATCTTTGTTTCGACACAGTCCGAGTATGTACTCCTCCTCTGTGCAGCTAAGGCAGGTTGTCTTGCTGACAAAATTACCGACGCCGTGTACAGCTCTGATGCGGTAATAGTCCTCTGCACTTAAACCGTCAAGCTCGACAAATACATATCCGTCAAACAGCGGTCTGATTTCGTGGTGCCATTTACCGCCCTTGCGATAATAGTGCAACTCACGCGGTACATACGATTTATATCCCGTGTCCTGCAGAGAGTGCATTATAGCCTGTTCCTCGCCGGGCTTAGCGTATAAAACATACATCACTTATCATCACCGCCGTCCTGCTTGGATTTGATATAGGCCGCTAGCTGGCTGTACAGCTGAGGGTTGTCCTTAGCCATTGCTGTAAATATCTCCTCTTTAAAGACGTCATACGCAGCATCCATTGACGATTTGTTTTTAGCATCAACATCTCGCTTGTACGATGCCGCTTTGATGAGCGAAGGTACAGCCTTAATAAGCTTGTCGGCAGGAACGTCCTGCAGACTTTCGGCGGTCATGTTTTGTACCGCCTCGAGTACCTTGTGGTTTGTGATGCGGGCAAGTGCCTCGGATACATCAAGGTCGGGATATTTAGCTATCTCCTCGTTAATAAGCCTAAAATTGTTGCTTATGAGCATAACCTGCTCCAGCGACGCATTGAGAGATTTGGCATACCGCGCTACCGACGACTTGGACACCTCGTAGCCGTTATTCCGGATAAAATCAACGATGTCGCAATAACGATATTCCGCCGGGTTGTTTATCATCATATCTACTGTTTCCCTGATATCGTATGGCAGCTTGTCTATTTTTCCGCGTTTACGATTGTTTTTCTTCATGCAGTCACCTCACAAATCTATGCAAGGGTCGTCGATAGCGCCGTTAACAAGCTGAATGCCCTTAGCGGTAAGTTTACCCGCAAGCTGTGTATAATCATCACCAATGCAGTCCACAGCCTGCTCAGAACGTATCTTGACAAGGCGGACATATCCACCTTCAAGCAGATAATTAAGACTGTCAAGCGCTTCATTCTCAGCGATCTGAGGCTCAAGGGCAGCGGTTACATCTACGAGATTGACATAATCGGTACGGAGCAGATTGATTGCTCTGATCACAGCCCCATTGTTTTTAATAAACTTGTTTTTCCTAAGCTGATCCTTAATGTTCATCAGTTGCCCCTCCTGTCCTTATCGGCAAGATTATCAATCTTCGTTTCCAGACGTGTCATAACACGGATAAACTCTGAATTTTTGACTGCCGTATCCTTGAGTTCGTCGATTGCATTGTCTATCTTATCTATAGTGCGCTTGATTTCTTCAACCTCGGCTTTAGTGGCGTATCGGTCGTTCAAGTTCTTTATATCACCCTTACATTCCTTTATCATATCAATGTGACTTTCGAGCTCCGACCTTGTAACGCATTTGTCCTGTCTGTCTATTGTACGCTTGACGAAATACGATATAATGCCGATAGCAGCTGTGATTATTATGTTAATAGCTGTTGACAGTATTGCTCCGATTTCCATTATATAAAATCCTTTCAAATGGCTTTGTAATGCGTAATTTTTATGTACTATATTTAATGTAGTTTAATTGTAACATTTTTGCGCAAAAACAAAAAGGCTTAGCGCAATTACTTTTACAGTAATCACACTAAGCCATAAATTTATAAAAATGTTAAAATTTTATTAAGAAACACTTGACAACCACCTTTTAAGGTGGTATAATATATTATGGAAGGAGGGAAAGACAGTGTCAAAGAAAAAGAAAAAGCCCACAAAGCTAAAGTACGCTGAAATACTTATAACGGCTTTAATGGACTTGATCATCGGAACGCTACTTCTGATAATCGGTAAAATAATCGAGTAGCAACCGAGATTTAGGTGTTGGGAGCGAAAGCTCCCACCGCTTAAATTGTATCATTCAAAGCAGACATTGTCAATACGGTATGAAAGAAATTTTTATCACATTAGGCATATTGCTTATCTCGTTCGGAGTAGCAAAAATCGTATACTGGATTATAAAAAATGGAAAGAAGGATTGATATGAATTTGAGACAGCTCAGACTGGATAAGGAACTTACCGTGCCGGCTTTATCGCAACTATCGGGTGTGCCGGTAAGGACGATCGAAAACGTCGAGCGTAATGGCGACTGCAAAGTGTCTACAGCTAAAAAGCTTGCAGAAGCACTTAATGTAACACTTGATGAGCTTTGCGCATAACGGCATCGCCGGGCTATTTCAGCCCGGCGATTATCTTTTCCTGTTCTTTTTTCGACAACTCAAGTGCTGACATGACCTCCTCGGAATAGTTGTTTTCCTCGGCTATATCCCTTGCGACAGCAAAGCTTATAAGCGTTGACGGCTTTGCAACTGCTATGCGTTCACCGCCGAAATACGCAACAAGCTTGCGGTACGCTTCGATACCGATAACTTCGGCTATCTCTGCCTGAGTCCCTGTAAGATGCTTTATCTGAAGATAATCAAGTTTTGATTTTGCCATCGGTACGCTCCTTTCTGCGCTTTTCTGCCCGAACATATCGTTTGATCGTGTCAATAAGCTCCGCACCCTGACGTTCCGAAAAGCCCTTGAATATATCATATTTCGGATTGACGGTAATACCAAGCTCTTTTTTAATAATGCCGCATAGCCGTTCCTTGACGGAAGCTTCAGACGGTGACAACTCAGCAAGTTCGTACATAAGCCCGAAAATCTTGCTTATCTGAGCGTTGCTTATATATGCCTTGACCTCCGGGGTTATCGCCCGGAGGTTAGCTTGCAATTGTTTGATTACTATGTCCGCCTGCTCATCGTTCAGTTCCGATATGGACTCTTTGAGTGTGAGCTGATACACAAAGCCGTGCAGATCATCTGACTTATTCCCGTCGTCAACAAGCCCACACTTTCGTCCGAGGCTGTAGATATATCTGCGTTTCTGCTTTATATCCATGTTACACCGTGATTTTCGTAGTATCAGATACCGATATAGCACTGTTGATTGCTCTGATGACCTCTTCTACAGTGTGCTTACTTTCAATGGTATCTAAAACAGTCATAAAACGCTGCCATTCAAGACACTCCGAGAAAAGATACGCATAATCGGCGGCATCCTCGTCCGAAAAACCGCCTATTGAAACAAGGTTTTTACAGTCTGTGAGGAAATTTGCGCCTTTGAGTTTCTTGCGAAGTGCGCTCTTTGCGGAATCGTCGCACGGTAACTGATCGTAGAACTCGTCTACCGTCAGCTTGCGTTCAGGGACTGCGATGTCGGCTGAATAAACGCTTGCAAATGTGCGCTCAAGCTCCTTGCTCTTAAATGTGTACTTGGGCTCAATAGTTTCCTTGACAAAATCGCTGAACGCATCGCCCATCAGCTTGTGCAGGATAGCAGGAGAGATGATTTTTACCGATTTTGCCTCGGTATATGTAACATCGTGTCCTGCATCGTCTTCAAAGCTGTACGATTTGCGCTTTGTGTTCTGCAGCTTTTCATATCCGAGCTTTAAGAAAAATGCCTCGAGCTCTTTATATTTGAGGTCGATTATTGCTTTTTGCTTGCTCAGCTCTGCCATTTCGGCAACCTTAGCGGCAACCTGTTCCTGTGTTACGTTCATTCGGTACCCACCTCCTTCCTGAGTTCATCGGCGCAGCCCGGACAAACATCGACGCCCTTAAACGTCTTGGCGGCGAGTCTGTCACCGCAAAAACGGCAGACAGGGACGTGCTTGCGGATTGTTACGCTGCCATCGTCATTTGCGGTTATGTCTATAGTCTCTCCGGCGTCAAATCCGACGTGGTTGCATAGGTCTTTAGGCAGTGTAATAGCGCGTTTTGATGATAACCGCTTACTTCTCATCATTGCCATATAGCTTTTCCTCCTTATTGATTTATGTCCTCGCTCTGCATTTATACGGGCTTGCGACCGTTACTGTATAGTAGCTGCATTAGAGCAGGGAGCTTATACTCCCTGATTTTTATAGATCTTACGCCTATAGCACCCGAAGCCAATGAGAGGATGCAGTTTGTTTTTGCAAGTGGGATTACCGTCTTTATCAAGATATTTATACTCGCATGAGTAGCATTTCTGCACCGCATCTCTCTTTTCACTTTCGGGTGTACGCATTTTATGTAGATTATTTGATTTCACGCTGCTTCTGACCTCTTTTCTTCTTGATTGCCGCAATCTGCGATAATCTTGCTACATAGAGCGGATTTTTAGCGACGAACTCGCCATACGACATACCGCATTTCATAGCTTCGGCAACTATTACCTCTATCTGTTCCATATTGCTCATTTCTTTCACCACCTTTCGTGCACTCTGTCTTTTCACGGGCTTGTGACCGTCCACGGCGACATTACACGGGAGCTTTTGCTCCCGGAGGTTATTCTGATTTGCCTTTGTTATAGCCTTTTTTATATCCACTGTTGAAGATCTTATCTGCTACTATTATGCTGAAGTACATTTTTGCAAGAATCCATCCTATGTAGAGAATTACGAGCATAAGAGGGATTATAAGCACCTCGCCGCCGATCGAGTTGTCCGGACGGTCTGCGATAATGTTTGCGTATTCTATTACGCTAACAGTTGCTGTGCCGGCAAAAAAAGCAGCGGCAAGCATTAACACATTGTTAATAAACTTTCTCATTTGTTATACCATTCCTTTTTTATCAGCTTTGTCTGTCTGTTGTGCCGGCAGACAAGAAGCATTATTGTCGGTGTGTCTTTAGCTATCAACCAGTTATCCGGGTTGATATGCGCTCGTTTCAGAAAATCGTATTGTGACCTTGTAGGTTTCTTCCCGTGCATACCGTCACCTCACAACACTGCGTACATCGATACGCATGAACTTTGCCATAGCGGCAAGACCGTTAAGGTGAAAGTTGCCGTTGTCATATGCCTGCGAGAACAGTCTGACCGCTCCTCTAAGTCCCGCTTCACTCTGAGCTACCTTGTGCAAAAACTCAAGCTCCTGCTCCATATGCGATGATACGAGCAACGGAAACATCAGATCAACGTCATCACGCTTGATATCGGTTGTAACAAATTTAGGTGACAGCCATTTACGATTATTTATCTGACGGTAGTTACGTCTTGTCTTGCCTTCAAATTTCTCTTCAATGCCGTTATCGCCGACAAATGCAACACCGAGCGTCTGACCTCTGTCGGAAAAGTAATCGGCAAAGCTACGGATAGTTTCTATTCCGTGAAATGTCAAGAGCTGTCCTTCGTCTATGATAATAACCATTCCGTCGTGGAGCTTCTGCGCAATCGCTATCCACAGATCATCGGTAGACTGTGATATCGGAACATTCAGCTCCAGCGCTATTAGCTTCAGAACAGCTTTTGCCGACTTAAAGCAAGGGTTAACAGTGATAACGATACTGTTCAGCGGATTATCCGAATGATACTTCTGAACAGCTTTTGTTTTACCGATACCGCTGTCGCCGGTTGCAATCGCAACGCCGCCTTTGATCTGACAGGTCTTGATCGTCTGATAGATCTTCTCCGATATGCTTGTCGGTGCATAATCTACCTCGCTGTAGCCCTCTGCGCCTTCTGTCTTGGTGTCAAAATATGCGGCGAGCTTTGCAAACTGTGCATCCTTATTTCCGCTGTATGCACCCTTCTTGAGCATTGATATTGTCGATGCCGGAATGCCGATGCGATTTGCGGCTTTGTTTGCCGAGCCCATTTCTGCCGCAAGCTCGTCAAATTTGGCGAGCAGTGAAACTTCCTTTGTCTGTTCCATGGTTTAATCATCCTTTCCGCTTTAATGCGTTATTATTTATCTTATCAATGTCGATGAATACCTCATCGACATCGGATAGAACGGGGTTGTCCGCCTTGAACTTATCAGAAAATACAGGCGTGAACTTTGTCGGCTTTTCAATTCTGAACCTATCTTTGCCTCTTTCGGCACGGTTGATAGTAGCTGTCAAGAAATCTATAGCCTGTTCTTCGGTGATCGAAGCTGTAAAGCCCTTTGAATAATCGTGAACGGCATGAGTAACAGCACGGATCGTCTTTTCACCTGCGGCTATCTCATTAGGATCATCGGTGATATACGGTACATTCAGATCTGTCTGCAGAGTCCATGTAAAGCGATATGCGTCTGTTGCTTTGTCGTAGACACGCACCGTCTTATATTCCGCAGGATCATAGCGAACATATACCTCTTCGCCTTGATACTTCCATGCGTCTTCCGCCGAGTACCAGAGCTTTTCGCCTGCAAGCTCAATGTATACGCCATTGCGTTTGATTTTCTGATATCGGGTCGTTCTTGCAAGAAGAAGCGATAGATCTTCGTCTTTGGCGTCTCGGAACTTTGTGTATTTGATCGATTCGTTCCAAACGTCAATTCGGCTCATACCCTTATACTTGCGTTCTTTACCGCCGTACTCGGAAACATTAAAGTCGCCGTCTATAAGGATCTCAAGGGCAGATCTTATCTGATCGTCCTCGGGAACTATGCCGTATTTCAGCTTATACTTAAGGCTTTCCGGGCGTTCTATAATAGTACCGCCGCAGAAAGTCTCGATTACTCGGCTGATATGGTTTTTAAGTGTGCCGAATGTACGCTCAATAGGCTTTGCCTTAGCGTTTCTGACAATTGCATTGTGCATTGTAATGTCAAGCAATTGCAGTATTGTCGGTGGTATATCTTCTGCATTCCATGTTTTTCGTGTCCTGTGACCTCTGCCTCCTATATCGTGCGTAAGGAACTCAGATCCGTTATCAAAATACACCGATTTCGGAACGCCGAAACGTTTTATTGCGTGACGAAGTGCCAAAAGGGTACTATGCGAGTCAGGCTGTTCGGTCAAATTCCAACCGACAAGTACTCCCGACTTTGCGTCAAGAAACGCTGTAAGATACATACGATGTGTCTTCTGAGCGTTATTTTCGCAGTATGTGATGAAGTCGAAGGTGTGGTTATCTGCGATCCATACATCATTAGCTTGCAAATCATCATACAGTCGTTCGATGTAAGGTATGTATTTATCGGTAAATGCCTTTTCACCATATCTCATCAACGCAACTACTGCTTCGGGTAGCTTTTCGGTTTGCCTGCGGAAGCTCCGTTCCGAAGGTATCTTATCAAGATCCTGCGGATAAAATTCTCGAACCCATTCGATCATCAGCTGATAGCAGCGTGATACCGGAAGCCGGCGCTCGTCAAGGAAGAAATACATAAATGCGTCAAGTATATGCTTCGGAATATCGGTGTGACCTTTATTCCAGCCGCCTCGCTTATCTATGAGCCCTTCAATGTCACCGTTCTTGTACGCCGCATACTTGCGGTACAGTATATCGGTAGATATTTCTATCTCCGGGTGATCAAGCTGCATTTTTGCTACAAAAAGCAGATCTGTATCGGCTTTTTTACGGTTACTTTTGTTCCGATACATCTCCCAGACCTTGAGTATCTTTATCCAGTCAGCCGCTTGCTGTCTTTCGTTTTCCGTGTACTCCTCGAATGGCTTTGAAACTGCCTTTGAACGCTGTTTTTCAACTGTTTTAGGCGGTGCTATTTCAAGCTCTTTACGCTTGGAGTTATAATATCGCTCACGGATTTTTTCGTCCATCTGATCAATGTCAAAAAGATACTCTTTGCGGTTATTTGCCGCATCAGCTTTTTCAATTGATGGTAGCTTTCCGTTTTTAGCCAACTGCTGAATATAACGTAAACTACAACCTTTAATTTCAGCTAATGCCGTAGCCGAAATCATCTCACTCACAGTAGATTCCTCCTTTCCAGCAAAGATAGATTACAGGTTATTTGATAGAAACCGTATTGCAATTAACATAATAATCGACGTTACCGCCGGAATTAAATATGAAAATAGTAAGTCCAACAGTTTTTCCTTCATTATCGTTTTCTTTCCGACCTGCCATCATCAGTACAGGGCGGTCATTCCCTGCAGACGGGCTGTTGCCCGTTTCGGCTGATTGTGATATAATGATTGTGAGAGGGGGTGAAATCATGTCGGAAAATTGTGATTTTATGAAAATTATGCTAAAAGCACAGGAGAGTGCCGGACAAGCAGTTCTTACACTTGAGAAAAGCAGAAATGCAGACAAATTTCCGCAAATGATGCCGACTGAATGGCATAAAGAACGTACTTATATAAATGCACTTGTTCGTGAAGCATTAGAAGAATATCACAAAGCACTTAAAGAAGCGTTTGAGAAGCAAGGCTTACAATTTCCAAATTTCTGAATCAGCTGATTCATAAGCAGTTTTTAAAATCTGATGTGCCCTGTCTTTAACAAAGAACTCATATTCGCTTTCGCCAAGAGATTTCGCATATTCTACCGAATATAAATAATGAAAAACCTCTTTTATAAACTCCAAATGCTTCCGGAAAATTTCCGCTATAGCCGCCTGCAATTCAAAATTGTCGGCGGCTGTATGATTTTCCTTGACCTTAACTTTGACTTTATGTATGTGCTGTCTGTTACGATTTTTCTCAATATTTTGAGAAGCCTTGACGCAAGAAGCGTACAGGAAATCAATAACAGTGTTTCTATCCGCAGAATAATTTTCTATTGAACTTTTCTGCTCAGTTATCGCTTCTGCGGCAATTTTATTTTGCTCGGGCATAATATTTTCCTTTCCGACCTGCCATCATCAGTACAGGGCGGTCATTCCCTGCAGACGGAAAACCTTGCGGCTTTCCGTTTCGACAAATAAATAAGGAAAGGATCTGTAGCAAACTTCAAGCCGTTAGCTCTCAGTCTGCATATATGCTCGTCTTTCCAAGCTGTCACCGATGCAGTCTCCGCCTCTTCGGTTGAGTTCCGTTATCGTACTGCTGATTTGCAGGTGTGTCGGGGTAACCTCCTGCAATGTCTCAGTTCCATGGTAACCGCCCCTACAAACTGGGCTTGATACGCTCAAGCGGGCGGATAACGTACTTTGGCAACGTCTATCATCTCGAGCCTCCCGATCTTCCGTCGGGTAAACGCACGACCAACCTGTGCGGTTTCATTCCGACTAATTTTTTATCCCGGATTTCCTTCCGGCGGTCGTTGGGTCTGGGTCGGATACGCTCCGACGGGCGAGTGCTCTATCACAGACACCTTCAAAGAAATCAAAGTGATAAAGCAACGAGCTGAAAAGCTCAAAATGTTGGAAGCTCAGGCGAGTGCAATAAACTCGCCCTTGCAATAATCAAACGCTCCTACATAGGAATCATCGATAAAAACATTGCCAACTGTATCGGTATCGGCATCTATATCAAGATTGCCTTTAGGCAGTCCGCCGTGCTCACGATACCAGTCTGTGAGGATTCTCTTCTTATCTTTAATGCTCATTTAAATCTCCTTCCGAGTATTTCGTCTGTCGATACAGCAAAGAAATCTGCCAGACAGATCAGATTAGCGATAGACATCTGCTTGTTGCCTCGTTCCCAGCCACAGACCGCTGCAGGCGTTACACCTATGGCATCGGCTACTTCTTCCTGCGACAGATTACGTTCCTGACGCAATCTTACGATGTTCTTTGAGTAAGTCATTCTTTGTCACCTCTTTCAAATCTCAGATAACTTAAGATATCTGCGAGCTAATGAAGATTTTGACACTCTTATACCTTTTTCAAGCAGATACTGCCTTATTTCCTCATATGTGTATTGCTGTGATACCAACATTTCGTCAATTTCATTACGCAATGAATAATCCAATCGGCTGATTATACTGCAATCCTTTCGGATTCGCCTTGTCGGTGCTTCCCAGAGCTGTTCAACCGGGATAACCGGCTCTGTTTTGAGCAATGGCAGTATCTGCTTTACAACTTCACTGACAACAGCGGTAGCTGTTTTTGCTATAACGGCTTCAATATCAATTCCATATCCGCCGCTTTTTCTTATGCTCGGTAATACCTCGTCAAATACCCAGCGTTCAAAACGCTCTGCCGCAGGAAGTCGACTTCTTATAATTAGTCGGTACAAGTCACCTTCAGGAATATATTTAGTGTTTTGAACTCCCCCTGAAGAAGGGGTCGGTAAAACGCAGACCCCTTTGCAATGAGCTGATATTGCATCAGCAGGACGAGCATATCCTAATAATTTTGCACATTGCGTTGCAGGAAAATATTCCTTTCCGCCAATTAGCATTACGCCTAACTCGCCGAACTCAGAACTGCTGAATACTTTTAATTCGTTCATTTGTACTCCTTTCGCTTGTTTTCGATTGACACCGCTCAGGCGGTGTGTTAAAATAACTATGGGTAACTATACCCTGTTTCTTAACCTAAGTTAATTATATCGTAAAATTTTACGATTGTCAACGGAATATCGGAAAAATTTACGACAAATAAATGAGGTGTTTTTTGTGAACATTGTACAGAATATTGAGAAAATAGCGAAAAATCAGGGTCTTACACTGACCGAAATTGAAAGAAGATGCGGTTTTTCGAAAAGCAGCATACGCAAATGGTCGGAAAATATTCCGAATATTCAGAAGGTTATATCTGTTTCAGAAATTCTTAATGTAAGTCTTGATTTTTTAATTTTTGGAAGCGAAACATTTAATTCATCGTTGACAAAAGATGAATCATCGTTGTTAGCTGCTTATAATTCTGTAGATGAACTATCAAAAGCACTGATTATGGAACGAGCTATGTCCCTTGCTGAGCTTGAAGCGGCAAAGGAAAAGAATAATGTTCAAACACCCTTAAAACAATCATTAAAACGGACTGAAACAGAAGAAAAACAAGAACCGCAATACATATCCCTGCCGTTCCCGGCACTTCCGGCATCGGCAGGAGCCGGCGAGTATCTGCATGAAGATACTACTTCTTATATAAAAGTACCGGCAACAAATCTTACTGGGCGGGCTTCTTTTGCTCTTCGTGTCCACGGAGATTCGATGGAGCCTGATTACTTTGACGGAGATATTGTGCTTGTTGATGCCGATGCAGATGTTAACATCGGAGATATAGGTATTTTTATAGTTAATGGCGAAGGATTTATCAAAGAGCGAGGAAAAGACCGCTTGATTTCTCTTAATAATAAGTATAAGGACATCAGAATCGGATCAGATGATACTTGCGTATGCAAGGGAAAGGTTATAGGTTCGCTGTAAAAAGGAGGTTTATAATAATGGGATTACGTTTCAGAAAAAGTATTAAACTCGGCGGTGGATTCCGCCTTAATCTTAGCAAATCTGGTGTAGGATATAGTTGGGGTACAAAAGGATTCCGCATATCAAAATCAGCAAAAGGTCGCACAAGAAAAACTTTCTCAGTCCCCGGCACAGGTATTTCATATTCTACTTCGTCGGGAAAATCAAAGCGGCGTAAATCAACAACAGCAAAGCAGAATTATTCACAAAGCAATACAGATTTTACAGAGCAGATTCCGGTTGATCCTAAAGTTCAGCGTATTAAAAAGATTGCGATTACAGCAATAATCGCAGGACTTGTTCTCATGATGATCGGACATCACGAATCCGATCCTTTACATATTACACTCACTTCACTTGGGTATATAGGTCTTATAGGCGGTATCATTTTAATGGTGATAAAGAACCGTTTCGGTAAAAACGAATAAAATAGTACAATATTAACTTTTTCTTTAAATTTTTCGTAAAGCGAAAAGCTCAACGAACTTGTTCGTTGATATGTTGCTTTTTGTTCGTTGAGTTCGTTGCTAACATTTTCAATAATTGGAATTTATTTAAATTCGTATAAAAGGAAAAGAAAAGCCGTTAAAACGCTTAACAATGCGCTTTAACGGCTTTTAAAATGCGATTAAAACAGTTTGAAACAGTAATTTAAAATGATTTGCCTTTTCAACAAATACAAAAAATCGGTGCAAAAACGCACCGATTTTTTTGACAACTCATTTTTCAACGCCGTGCCGGATAAACCACTTGCAACACGCAACAAACCGCATAACAATCAGCTTTGTGCGGATTTATCCCGCTTTATTTCGGCTTATCCCGTGGTTTCCCACTTTTTGCGTTTTGCGTGGCAGACAACAATATCGCACATATAAAGGATGATGACGCATCGGACGGTGTAAATCGTATTGAAGAAACTGTAACAGAACACAGCGAAAAAGTGGCAAAGCTTGCAGAGAAATACGGACAACCGCTTAGAATACCACATATAGTTTGTATCGGAGCCATGCTTCACGATGTCGGAAAGTTGAATAAGGATTTCAGTGAATACATACGAGGGAGCAGTAGGTATGAACGTGGTGATATAGACCACAGTTATGCAGGCGCAAGATATCTTGAAGAATATACAGCAGGAACAAATGGCTATGTGCGGTATACCGCACAGCTTATAGCAAGGATAATTATTTCTCATCATGGCTTGCATGACTGGTGGACTGATAAATGTAAAAATTATTATAAAAGCAGATGTAGTAAACAAGAACGTTACAAAGAAATAAACGACAATATAAAGCAATTTATTTCAGATAATGAACTTAACAATATTCTTATTGATGCTACTAACGAGTATTCAAAAATTGATGAGAAAATTCAACAAATATGTAATAGTGAAAAGAACACAATTAGTTTAGTGACAAAGGCATTTTATTTTGGTATGCTTGAAAGGCTTGCTGAATCCTGTCTTATTGATGCAGATAGAACGGCGACCGCCGAATTTATGGAAGGTATTGAAATTACCGAACCGTCTGAAGATGAAATACAACGTAATTGGCTTGATATGAAACAGCGTTTGGATAACAAACTGAGTAAATTTTCCGGAAGCGACAGTTTAATATCAAAACTGCGAATGCACATTTCGGACAGATGCTGTGCATTTGCCAAAAATGATGTAGGTATATCTCAGCTTATTGTTCCTACAGGTGGCGGCAAAACGCTTTCGGCATTGCGTTTTGCGATTGAATATGCTGTTGAGCATAAAGTTGAGCATAAAAAGGAACGCATTTTTTACATTTCTCCGTTTATGTCTATACTTGAGCAGAATGGAGATGTAATCCGTGAGATAGTGGGAGATGATAACTACCTTGAACATCATTCAGATATGTACTGCAAAATAGTAGGCGATAAAAGCAAGAGCAAGGAAAAAGTCGCCGAAGAACTCGAAGACTATGAACTTCGTTGTCAGCACTGGGATAAACCTCTTATTGCAACTACTATGCTTCAATTTATGGACACACTGTTTTCTTCAAGAACAGAAACTATTCGCCGAATGCATAGATTTACCAATTCGGTAATCATTATTGATGAAGTACAATCAATACCTGTAAAATGTGTGTATATATTTAATCTTGCAATGAATTTTTTGGCGAATTTTATGGGCTGTACAATAGTATTGTGTACAGCCACGCAACCAACATTAGAACAATGCAAGTATCCTATAATGCTTGATAAAGAGAGCTCGATGACGGGAGATTACAAACAAGATTTTGTCGATTTTGCCCGTACAAAGATAACACCGCTACTTGATAACAAAGGTGGTTATTCTTATGGTGAAGCGGCGGCTGTATGTATGGATAAATATCGTGAAAACGGAAACATACTTTTTGTTGTCAACACAAAGGATGCAGCAGCAAAAGTATACAGTGAAGTTTCAAATTTGAATAAAGAAGAGAGCTTTCAGGCAAAGCTTATTCATTTGAGTACAAATATGTGTCCTGCACACCGACGTAATGCTATAGAAGACATCCGTGATATGCTTAATAAGGGTCAGCCGGTAATATGTATTACAACACAGCTTATTGAAGCAGGCGTTGATATCAGTTTTAAATGTGTGATACGTTCCCATGCAGGAATGGAAAATGTTGCGCAGGCGGCTGGTCGTTGTAATCGTAATGGTGAAAAAGTGTGCGGAGATGTGTATATAATTGAACTTAAAGAGGAAAATGTATCAAGTCTTGGTGAACTTACAGAAGCAAGACAACAATCAATAAATACAATCATTGACGTAATGAGCAAAAAGAGTGATGATTATTTGTCAGTTGATGCTATGAACTATTACTATAACCACTTTTATAGTGAGTGTACCGATAAAAAAGGTAAGGATATTTTGAAGTATCAACTTGATAATCCGGAAGACGATATTTTGAATTTGTTATCTCTTAATAGCATATTCCGTAATTCTAATGAGTTTTGCCGTGACGGTCAGGCATTCAAAACAGCTGGCGATAACTTCAGAATGATAGATAATAACACTATTGATATAATAGTGCCGTATAATGAAGAGGCAAGCGGAATAATCGATGAGCTTAACGGCAAAACAACTATATCGCAGGCTCTTGAGCTTCAGCGTAAAGCACAGCAGTACACTGTAAGTGTATACGATTATACATTTAAAAAGCTTGCTGAAAACGATGCTTTAAACGAGATTAAGGTAAGGCAGGATGAAAAAGTGTATATCTATGCGCTTAAAAAAGAGTTTTACAATAACGCTACAGGGCTAAGTACAGAGGGCAAACCTCAGGAAGCAATGTTCGTCTGAGTTTGCCTCAAATATCGGATATATACAACACGATGTGTGACCTGTCTGTTAGAACAGGCTGACATAAATATCAAAATGCAAAATACGGGTATAAGCGAAAGCACAAACCCGAAAATAAAGGAGGTAAGAATTTTGAGCAAAACCGAACACGATAATATTGTCGAGTTCAAGGTGAGCGGAGATTTCGCACTGTTTGCAGACGTGCTGACACGTCCGGGCGGAGAAAAATTCAGCTATCCCATACCGACTTATGAGGCGTTGAAAGGCATACTCATGAGCGTATACTGGAAGCCGACTATCATATGGGTGATAGACGAGTGCAGGGTGATGAATAAGATCTCTATGGAACGTAAAGGCATCCGTCCGATAAAATACGGCGGAGGTAATGACCTTTCGTATTACACCTATCTTAAAGATGTGGAGTACAGGGTAAGAGCTCACTTTGAATGGAATGACAACCGTCCCGAGCTTGAAAAAGACCGGAACGAAAATAAGCATCATAACATTGCAAAACGTATGATACAGCGTGGCGGAAGGCGTGATATTTTTCTCGGTACAAGAGAATGTATGGGGTATGTCGAGCCTTGCAGCTATGATGAAGGTGTAAGCTATTATCAGGGTACAGAAATTCCGTATGGTTTTATGTATCATGGCATTACTTATGCAGACGAAGCTGAGAGGGAAGAAGACAAGGGCAAACTTACCGTCAGATTCTGGCGGCCTGTTATGAAAGATGGGGTTATAAAGTTTGATCATCCGAATGATATTCCCGAATCTCAGAAAAGGCATATCCGTGATATGAAAATAAAGCCGTTTAATAAAGATCTTGATAATTTCAGCGGACTTGAAGAATTCGACTTTATAGGCGGGGGTGATGATGTTGAGTTGGACTGATGAACTCATAAGGATATATGATTGTTGCATCTTAAATGAAGATAAATCAAATAGACCTGTGCCTATTTACCATGTTAAAGAGAATGCTCAGATTACGATATCTATCACCAAAGATGGTGAAATAACTCCTATAGGCAGATTCGCTGAAATAGTAGAAGATGAAGATGCTGCTACCATTATCCCTGTTACAAAAAATTCAATAGCAAAAAGCGGAGATGATACTGCTCGACCTTTTGTTGAAGAGCTGCAATTTGTTGCGAAGGATTATCCGGAATACAGCGTTGAAAACACCAAAAAATTTAATTCTTATATTGAGGAATTGCGAAAATGGCATGAAAGTGCTTTCACAAATTTTGCGGTTGATGCGGTATATAAGTATTTTTCAACAAGATCTTTAATTCACGATTTGATTGAATATGGATTTCTGAAAGTTGAAGAAAATGATGGTAAAATCAAGCTGTTGCCCGAAAAAATCAATAAAGTTCCGCTCCAAAAATGCAAAGTCAGGTTTCGTGTTGATGGAAAACCGACATGGAAGATATCTGGTGATGGCGATGACTTTAATTTGCAGAAAAATTATTCTGATTATTACAATAGTGTGTCAAATGAAAACAATTTATGCTATGCAAGCGGACAGCACGGCCAGCTGACATATAAACATCCGTATGTTATGAGTACAGCAAAACTGTTTTCGTATAAAGAGGAAGGCACATTAAAGTACCTTGGTAGATTTACCAATTCAGAAGAAGCTTCTGCGATGAGTTATGATGTTTCTCAAAAAATACATAATGCACTCAGTTGGTTATTGGATAAGCAAGGCGTTCGGATTTATGCCAAAGGAATTAATCTTAGTATTCTTATTTGGGAAACCGATTTTAATTCTTTGCCAAATCCTCTACTAGCTTGTGAAGACGGAAAATGTGACGATATCTCTGAAGACTGTACAGATGTTGCAGATGATTCTTCTGATGAAAAATCAGATATAGAAACCGGAAAAATATATAAGCGGTTAACAATTTCATCTTTGTTTGGTGTTCGCAATGAGTACACTGTAGATTCAGATAAGCAATCTAAAACATCTATTTTAATGCTTGACTGTCCCGCAGAATCATATAAGGGAAGATTGTCGGTTGTTATGTATGAGGAACTTCCGACGTCGGAATATCTGGATAATATAATCAATTGGCATAAGCAGACAAGTGTTGGTATATCTGATAAAGCTTCCGGAAAATATAAGGAAGTATCATTTTCACTGTCAGAGATCGTATCATGCGCTTACGGAAGAGAGACTGAACCTAAAAATAAAAAAGAAAGATTTTATTTAGAATTAGATAATTCTAAAATCAAGGATAATGCTTATAGAAGATTACTTCCGTGCATTACAAGCGGGGCAAGGCTCCCAGGTGATATAGTCCAGACTCTATTCATAAAGGCTTGCTGTCCGCTGGCTTTTAAAGATAGCCGCAATTGGTTAAAAACGCTGCGCTGTGCATGTGCAATGTTACGCAAACGTATAGCTGATGAGAAAGGAAAGGATCAAGGAATGTCGCTGAATGTTAGCAAAACAACAAGAGATTACCTGTATGGTCGTCTTCTTGCAATAGCCGAATATGCTGAATCAAGCTATTATCGTGAAAAGGATCGTTTAATAAACAAAGAAGCCGACGATAACGATGATAACAAATCAAACGTAAGAACCACTAATGCAAAAAAGTATTTTGAAGCATTTGCAAATCATCCGTGTAACACATGGAGAGTAATACAGCTTAGTCTGCAACCTTATCTTAACAGGATGAACTATAAAAAAAGTCGGTTCTGTGAAAAAATGATAATGGATATTACCTGTATGTTTAATGACAATGATTTCAATGATAATTCTGCACTTGCACCTGAATTCTTACATGCATATTATTGTCAGCTTAATGAATTATATAAAGGCAAAAACACTAATAAAAATGAGGAGGATAAGTAATTATGAGTACATTAGCAAACAAGATTGATTTTGAGGTGGTTTTTTCGGTAACTGATGCAAATCCCAATGGTGACCCTTTAAGTGGAAACCGTCCCAGAACGAATTCTCAGGGACATGGAGAGATGTCTGATGTCTGCATTAAGCGTAAGATTCGTAACAGACTTCAGGATATGGGTGAAAAGATATTTGTACAGAGCAACGATAGATGCGATGACAAATGTGACAGCTTAAAGACACGAGTTGATTCGTGTGCAGAATTAAATAAAAAAGGAATCAGTAATAAAGAATTTGCTGATATAGCATGCGAAAAATGGATTGATGTACGCAGTTTCGGTCAGGTCTTTGCATTTAAAGGAGATAATGCTTCTGTTGGTGTTAGGGGTCCTGTTTCTGTAAGCATTGCTAAGAGTGTATCTCCGATTGATATCGTTAGCATGCAGATAACTAAGAGTGTAAACGGAGAAAGCGGTAAAAATGGTAAATCTTCTGATACTATGGGAACAAAGCATCATATAGAATTCGGTCTTTATGTATTTAAAGGCAGCATAAACTGTCAGCTTGCTGAAAAAACAGGCTTCAGCGATGAAGATGCAGAAAAGATAAAAAATGCACTCGTAACGCTGTTTGAAAACGATTGTTCTTCCGCTCGTCCCGAGGGCAGTATGCAGGTGTGCAGAGTTTACTGGTGGAAGCATGACAGCAAAACTCCTAAAGTGTCTTCTGCAAGGATACATAATTCTGTTAAGATAACAGAAAAGTCTTCGCTCAACGGAAGAACACCTATGTCCATCGAAGATTATGACATAGTGTTTAATAATCCTGATGGTGCTGTACAGCCAGAAATATTTGATAATATATAATGAGTTACAACGAGGATGAATACCTGATGATTTCCGGCATACATCATTATGTTTTTTGTAAAAGACGTTGGGCATTAGTGAATATAGAGGGACAATGGCAGGAAAATTATCTTACTGTAGACGGTTCAATTATGCATAGAAATGCACATGACGGCGATTTTACAGAAACACGAAAAGATGTTATCATAACAAGGAGTATGCCGGTATCTTCATCAGAATACGGAATCAGTGGTGAATGTGATATAGTAGAATTTCACAAAGTTACAGATGGAGTTACTCTATATGGAAGGGAAGGAAAATACCAGCCTATCCCGATTGAATATAAACGGGGTTCACCTATTGATAATGAATGCGATGAATATCAACTTCTCGCACAAGCTCTTTGCCTTGAAGAAATGCTGTGCTGCAGCATACCATACGGATATATGTATTATGGGCAGATAAGACGCAGGGTGAAAGTTGAGTTCACCGATGAACTAAGAGTAAGACTTTCGTCTGTGTTGAACGAAATGCACAGGCTGTATAAGGCACACCATACACCTGTTGTAAAAAAGAGCAGGAGTTGTAATGCTTGTTCGATGAACAATTTGTGTTTACCGTCGGCAACATCTTCGTCAGCATCGGAATATATTAAAAATCGCTTGAAAGGGGACAGTATATGAGAAAGCTCAGAAATACGCTTTATGTGATCACGCCTGACAAATATCTGTCCCTTGACGGTGAAAATATAGTAATACACAACAAAGACGATACGCAAACACGTCTTCCTTTGCATAATGTCGAGGATATTGTGATGTTCGGTGGCAGGGGAGCCAGTCCTGCATTGATGAATAAATGCACTGAAGATAATATCGGGCTTACATTTATGAGCCGCAGCGGAAAATTTCTTGCAAGAGCAGAGGGAGCAATCAGCGGAAATGTGTATCTGCGACGGGAACAGTTCAGAATAGCGGATGATGAGGCGAGAAGTCTTTCCGTAGCAAAGAATTTTATTATCGGAAAACTGTTTAACAGCCGCTATGTTATCGAAAGAGCAGTAAGAGATCATTCTTTACAGGTTGATGTCGATAAACTGAAAAACCGTTCCGACCTTCTTTCACAGGCTATAATCAAGTGTCAGAGCGTTTCTGATATTGATACTTTGCGTGGAATCGAGGGAGAATCTGCACAGCTCTACTTTTCGGTTTTTGACGAATTTATACTTCAGCAGAAAGATGAGTTCCGTTTCGTAACAAGAAGTAAACGACCGCCACTTGATAACGTCAATGCTTTACTGTCTTTTTCGTATTCTGTTGCAACCGGTATGTGTACCTCTGCACTTGAAACTGCAGGGCTTGATCCTTACGTCGGGTTTATGCACACAGACCGCCCCGGCAGACGGTCGCTTGCGCTTGATCTTGTGGAAGAATTCCGAGCGATAATGTGCGACAGATTTGTTATAAGTCTTATCAACAAGCGTATTATAAATAACGGTGATTTTGAAAAGAGGGAAGATGGCGCAGTATTATTAAGCGAAGATGGCAGAAAGGTCTTTTTGACGCATTGGCAGAACAGAAAACAGGATGTTGTTATGCATCCGTTTTTAAAAGAAAAGGTTGAATGGGGTCTGCTTCCTTATATACAGGCACTTCTGCTTTCAAGATATATCCGAGGCGATCTTGATGAATATCCTATGTTGCTCTGGAGGTAGTTATGCTTCTGCTAATAACTTATGATGTCAACACCGAAACATCGGCTGGGAAAAGTCGACTTAGAAAAGTTGCAAAACAATGTATTAATTACGGTATCAGAGTTCAGAATTCGGTTTTCGAATGTGTTGTTGATGCAACTCAGGCACACGAACTGAAATTTAAACTCAAGGAACTTATTGATACAGAAAAAGACAGTCTTAGATTCTATAATCTTGGCGATAAATATACAAATCGTATTGAGCATTACGGAGCTAAGTCTGCAATCAAGGTTGAAGAACCTTTGATTTTTTGAATTTGTGCGAATGTGTAGTGCGCAGAATTTTCTGTAGACATTCGCACACGATAATTTACTTATAAAGGAAATTATCAAAACGCAAATTTAGTTTTTTATGATTTTATAGAGGAAAAATGTCCGAAATGTGATATTTAGCTTCAAAATATAGATAATCATTGTATAAATTTGCTGTCGCCCTCTTTGCGAGGGCGTGGATTGAAATATCAATAAGCACAATTGTATTCGGCGGAGCGGAAAGTCGCCCTCTTTGCGAGGGCGTGGATTGAAATCGCAAGTCGCTGATTTATTTTCTTTATGTACTTCGTCGCCCTCTTTGCGAGGGCGTGGATTGAAATGGATATTTGGTAACTTGCAAAATGCAAAATGGCAGTCGCCCTCTTTGCGAGGGCGTGGATTGAAATCCCCCTTTTTCGATCTCGTTTCATTGTCTATATGTCGCCCTCTTTGCGAGGGCGTGGATTGAAATGTATGGCGTACAACGCGGACGGCGATTTTTACACGTCGCCCTCTTTGCGAGGGCGTGGATTGAAATGGTTTATAATTTGAAAAGTTAGAAGTGTTATTAGTGTCGCCCTCTTTGCGAGGGCGTGGATTGAAATCTTAACACAATGACCGTCCAATGGACAGGAGGAAGTCGCCCTCTTTGCGAGGGCGTGGATTGAAATCCCATGTCTTAAACTTGCTATATGTTTCTTCAAGTCGCCCTCTTTGCGAGGGCGTGGATTGAAATATATTTTGAGAAAATGACAGGGGTAAACGGTCAAGGTCGCCCTCTTTGCGAGGGCGTGGATTGAAATACACACGTGGTAAAAAATATATCCGCGTTGCAAGTCGCCCTCTTTGCGAGGGCGTGGATTGAAATAGTGTCTGCAACAGTCTTAAGCACAGTCAACAAGCGTCGCCCTCTTTGCGAGGGCGTGGATTGAAATACACACGTGGTAAAAAATATATC
>ERZ894209.52-NODE-52-length-101861-cov-20.972565_pt1 | contig 101861 bp, 76 predicted proteins | sample MGYA00380288_ERZ894209 | MGnify/ENA primary metagenome ERZ894209 (study PRJEB32331, sample SAMN06328482) | human gut metagenome | biome: human gut microbiome; feature: stool | host: Homo sapiens | collected 2013-12-13 ... | reverse complement strand
ACATCTGCGGCGGCAATCGAGAATATTCCCGACCTTTATGACCGCACTTGGGTTTGTAACGGAAGTGAGAACATAGGCGGAAGTGAAGTTACCTGTACGGAAACTCACGGAACGCTGACATATAAAGAGGCAATGGCACATTCCTGCAATATTGTTTTTGCAAAGCTTGCCGTTGAACTCGGAAGTGACACAATGACAAAAACTGCCGAGAAAATCGGCATTAACAGCTCCTTTGATGTTGACGGAATTAAAACCGCAAAAGGTTCATATGATGTCAGCGATGCCAATGAAAACCAGCTTGGCTGGTCGGGCGTAGGTCAGTATAATGACAAGGTAAACCCGATGCAGATGGCAATTATCTGCGGTGCAATCGCAAACGGCGGTAAGGCTACAAACCCTACCCTTATCAAAGATGAGTCCATACTCTCCGCACTCGGCATAAACTACAAGAGCAGCGGACAGGAGCTTTTTTCATCCGATACGGCGGCAAAGCTTGATGATGTTATGAGATACACCGTTTCGGATTACTACGGCGACAACCTTTTCGGCGGACTTACAGTCTGTGCCAAAACAGGTACGGGTGAAGTCGGCGATGATAAGAACCCTAACGGCTGGATGGTCGGCTACTCAAAAGATGAGGACTGCCCTCTTGCCTTTGCCTGTGTTGTACAGGATTCGGGTTTCGGTTTTCAATATGCCGGTCCCGTGGTTGAGGCCGCAATGATTCAGGCTGCAAAAAGCCTTGGAGCGTCTGCGGTGCAGTAAATTAAAATTATATTATTGAAAATACAGTTTGACCGATTTTTTCGGTACATTGAAAGGAAGAACCCTGATGAATTTTTTAAAGGCTATGTTCGGCAACTACAGCAAGCGTGAAGTTAAGCGTGTGCAACCAATCTGTGACAAGGTGCTTGCACTCGAAGATAAATATGCGGCTATGAGCGAAAGTGAACTCAAGAACCAGACAACAATTCTTAAAGAAAGACTTGCCAACGGCGAAACAACAGACGATATTCTCCCCGAAGCATTTGCAACCTGTCGTGAGGCAGGCTGGAGAGTGCTTGGTATGAAGCACTTCCCCGTTCAGATTATCGGCGGTATCGTTCTTCACCAGGGCAGAATCGCCGAGATGAAAACCGGTGAAGGTAAAACCTTGGTTGCTACCCTCCCTGCATACCTCAACGCTCTTACAGGCGAAGGTGTTCACATTGTAACAGTCAACGATTACCTTGCCCGCCGTGACTCAGAGTGGATGGGCAAGCTTTACAGATACCTCGGTCTTTCGGTCGGTCTTATCTGCCACGATCTCGATAACGAGGGCAGAAAAAAGGCTTATGCCGCAGACATTACATACGGAACAAACAACGAACTCGGTTTTGACTACCTCCGTGACAACATGGTAGTTTACAAGGAAAACAAGGTTCAGCGCCCGCACGCATTTGCAATTGTCGATGAGGTTGACTCAATTCTCATTGATGAGGCGAGAACTCCTCTTATTATTTCGGGTAAGGGCGACAAGTCAACAGACCTTTATGCAAAGGCTGACGCTTTTGCAAAAACTCTTAAAGTTCAGCGTTTTGCAGAACTTGACGCAAAAGAGGATATGGAGGAATATTACAAGGAAAACGACATTGATTATGTTGTTGATGAAAAGCAGAAAACAGCAACCCTCACACAGAGCGGTGTTAAGAAAGCCGAAGAATTTTTCGGTATTGAAAACCTTACCGATCCCGATAACCTTACAATTCAGCACCATGTAAATCAGGCTATCAAGGCTAACGGCGTTATGAAGCTTGATGTTGACTATGTTGTCAAGGACGGCGAAGTTATCATCGTTGACGAATTTACAGGTCGTCTTATGTACGGCCGTCGTTTTAACGAAGGTCTTCATCAGGCTATTGAGGCTAAAGAGGGCGTAAAGGTTCAGAGCGAAAGCAAGACTCTTGCTACAATCACATTCCAGAACTACTTCCGTCTTTACAAAAAGCTTTCGGGTATGACAGGTACTGCTCAGACAGAGTCGGAAGAATTCCAGGAAATCTACAAGCTTGATGTTGTTGAAATTCCTACAAACAAGCCTGTTTTAAGAAAAGACCTCCCCGATTCGGTTTATAAGACAGAAAACGGTAAGTTCCACGCTGTTATTGATGCAATTGTTGAGGCTCACGAAAAGGGACAGCCTGTCCTTGTCGGTACAATTTCAATTGAGAAGTCGGAGCTTCTTTCAAAAATGCTCAAAAAGAGAGGCATTAAACACAATGTCCTCAATGCAAAACAGCATGAAAAAGAGGCTGAAATTGTTGCTCAGGCAGGTAAACTCGGTGCGGTAACAATCGCAACCAACATGGCAGGTCGTGGTACCGATATCATCCTCGGCGGTAACGCAGAGTATATGGCAAAGGCCGCAATGCGTAAGCAAGGCTTTACAGAGGAGCTTATTGAAGAAGCTACAGGTTATGCGGAAACCGATGATGAAGAAATCATCAATGCAAGAAATACATTCAGAGAACTGAATGACAAGTATAAGGAAGAAATTAAGGGCGAGGCTGAAAAGGTAAGAGAGGCCGGCGGTCTTTATATTATGGGTACGGAAAGACACGAGTCACGCCGTATTGATAACCAGCTCCGTGGTCGTGCAGGCCGTCAGGGCGATCCGGGTGTCAGCCGTTTCTTCCTCTCAACCGAGGATGACCTTATGCGTCTGTTCGGCGGTGACAGAATGAAAATGATGATGGAGCGTATGAATGTTGCCGAAGATATGCCTATTGAGAATAAAATGCTCACAAGTATTATCGAGGGCTCACAGGAAAAGGTTGAACTTCGTAACTTCGGCATTCGTAAGGATGTCCTCCAGTACGACGATGTTATGAACAAACAGCGTGAAATCATCTACGGTCAGCGTGATCAGGTTCTTAACGGTGAGGATCTCCACGAAACAATCCTCAAAATGGTTGAGGATACAATCGCAACTTCAATCAAGCAGTATCTCCCCGAAGGTCCTGCAGAGCATTGGAACTTCCAGAGCCTTAAGGATTACTACGCAGGCTGGCTTATCAGAGATGATTCTAAGTACGATTTCAGTCTTGACGATCTTGAAAATATGGAACCCGAAGAGATTCAGAAGATGCTCGTTGACGATGCTCTTGAAATCTACAAGGAAAACGAAGAACTTCTTCCCGAGGAAACAATCCGTGAGATGGAGCGTGTTTACCTTCTCAAGAATGTTGATACACATTGGATGGATCACATCGACAATATGGATCAGCTCAAGAGCGGTATCAGACTTCGTTCATACGGTCAGCACGATCCTGTTGTTGAGTACAGAGTTGAAGGCTTCGATATGTTTGATGAGATGATTGAAAGCATTCGTGAAGATACTGTCAAGATGATGCTCATTATGCCAAAGCGTGTTTATGAGATTCAGAAAAGACAGGATGCAATTGCAGCGGCAAAGAGAGCAGCTCAGAGGGCTGCCGCAGCGGCAAAGTCTGCATCCGATGATGAAGAAGCTGTTGAACAGTCGGACGCCGTAAAGCAGGCGCTTCACCGTGAGCAGGTTGCTCAGCCTACAGAAACTTCTGCAGACGGTACGGATTCTGTCAACAAGACTATCCGTAAGGGCAAGAAAATCGGCAGAAACGATCCCTGTCCGTGCGGCAGCGGTAAAAAGTACAAGAAGTGCTGCGGCAGAGATCTTTAATATGTTTGCATAAAGCGGTTTGTATAATTACAGTTTAAGTGAATTACATTTTGAGGGGCAGAGAGCAATACTCTGCCCTTTATTTGTGCCGAATTTTCAAGGTATTCGGTGATTAATTTGATGAGATATAGAAACTGATTATAAAAATATATCTGAAAATTTCAGTAAAATGTAGGTTTTGGGGCATTTTAAAAGCAGCAATCGCAAAATAATACATATTTCCGCACGCACAGCATGGAGTAAACCTGCATAAAAATTTTTGATATTTTTGAAAAAGAATTAAAAATCAACAAATTTAGTGCTGAAATTGACTTTTTAACTGCCTGTTAAGGTTGTGTAATGGGTATAATTTATCTTAAACACAAAAAATGGCGATAAATAAGTAATAAAATCACATTATGGTCAAAAATATTAAATCGTGCTTGCAGATATGCAAAATAACCAAAAATATTACCCAAAGTTTGGCTGTATTGCCTCTACAAATATGCAATAAAATATTATATACTTGTATACAAGTAAAAAAGAAGAACAAATTCAAAAAATTGCGTTTCATAATTAGTTGGCAGATATATTGGACTGTCCTATGCAGTTCTGTTTAATTGTACTTTGACTGCCAAAACAAAGTAATCGGCAATGAAGGAGAAGAAAAAATTATGAAATTAGGTAAAAAGCTTTGCAGAACCGTAAAGAAAAGCTTTTCCCTTGTGCTTGCACTTACCATCGTGCTTTCGGTATGTGCCGTGTCGGGTACGTTGCTTAATGTATTTGCGGCAACATCTTCGGGACAGAAGATTTATATTAACCTGACCAAGAATAAGGAATGGGAAGATTTTTCTTCTGTTACATATCGTTTTGCTAAGGATGACGGCACGGTTCTCAAAACGGATACTGTAAGCAAAAATTCTTCGGGAGTTTTTGAAACCACTGCACCATCCGGTGCAACAAGAATTGAGCTTTCTTCCGGGGTTAATTTTACTCTTCCCGAAAAGACTGTTGCAAAAGATTCCCGCCGTATCTATCTTAGGAACAGCAATAATACCTATAATGAGGCTTATGCATATTCTTGGGTAAACGATACTGACTCCAACGCAGAGTGGCCGGGTGTTGCAATGACTAAGACATCTTCAGACAGCGATTACTACTATGTAGATGTTAAGTCATCCCATAAAAATGTAATCTTCAGCAACAAGGGCGAAACACAAACAAGCGACCTCGGTATTAACGACTCATACAGTGCCGATAATGCTCTTTATGATGCTTCAAAAAGTCAGTGGACTAACCCGTTCATCAAGACCCTCGACATTTCGGGTGCTTCGGGTGACACAGAATTTTATCTTACGACTGACGGCTCGTTCAAAGAAAGTAAATACCTTTCTGTTGAAGCTTCCGACAAACAGTCGAAAGCAACATATAAAACAGTTTATGTTTCAAACGATGACTGGAAGTCGCTTACAAAGGTTTATGCAACTTTTGACTACAACGATGCCTATGAAGGAACAGTTGAGCTTACAAAAGACACCAAAGACACCAAGGTAAGCGGTTCTGTGGTGTTCAAAGGTGAAATTCCGGCGGGTGCGCTTTTAAGATTCCATCCGAACGAACATAACCTCAACGGTGCATCTTCTGCAACATCATATCCGACAGATTCGGAATATGATGGTTCGGGCTACAGCGATAACACGGCTACATATGTTAAGACAGCCAGAGGCGAAGGCTGGACAAAATTCTCGGAAATAGACAATGTAAACTATGGTGCTGTCGTTGAAAATTCATTCAAAGATAATCCTAACATCGTAGGCGTTGACGCAACATACTTTGACTACTGGTCGGATTATGAACAACTGCACGATTACTTACAGAGTCAAGGTAAGAAAAACGATGGTGATATTGAAAATTACTGGTATCAGTTTGATAACTTCAACAGCTACATAAGTGATATAGCTTCAAAATATCAATCAACTTGGAAATATCCGCTCTACTTCGGTAATATGTTCAAGGGTGATAAATGGTACAGTACATTTAAGACCCACGCAACAGGACTTACAAACATCAACAATTATGATGATAACTATTACTATGCAGTAAACAACTCCAACGGTATGAAATGGGGTGGCGGTGATTATAACCAGTCCTTACAGGGTCTTATGTACAACAGGCTTGACAGCAAGGGCGATCTTCAGGTTATAAATGGTGTCAAGGCTCCTTACTTTGATGCTGAGGCACTTTCAACCGCTAAATATAATGGTGCAAAAGTTGCCAATGTTTATAAGTCATCTTTCCCGTTCCGTACAACTACTGACGATGCAGGTGTTACTACTTATGAATTCACTTCAAAGAATGCAGCCGATAACATCTACTTCACATGGGACGGCCTCACACCTACCAAAATTAACTACGGTGCGGGCAAACAGTATGGTGTACAAGATGCATTGACAAGTTTCGGCGGTACACAAGGTAACGGTTATGGTATTTTCCCATTTAATAACACAACGGGTAAAGGCAGTGACGCACAAAAGAACGATGAACTCAATACTATTGATACTTCAGCCGGCAAGGGTACAAGTTACAACCATAACTATGGTTTCGGTATCAGACTTGATATAGACTTCAGAGTTCCGAAGGACGGTTTACTTGCAGACGACAAACCTGCAACCTTTAACTTCAGCGGTGACGATGACCTTTGGGTTTATATCGGTGAGGATTCAACAGGTGCTGATGCAGAGCTTGCTCTCGACCTCGCCGGTGACCATAAAGAGGCAAGCGGTTCAATTAACTTTAATTCAATGACCGCAACTGCCGACAATGTATTTGCCGATTACTCAACTCCGTCATCGACTTCATCATCATCGACAACAGTTACAGTTCCGAGTGATGAGTTTTGGGTTGGAACAGATTCCGCTTATGCTGACTTCTGTTTGCATATTTGGCAGGATAAAACAGTTGGTATACTTAATGACGGTGCATATTTTATAAAACCTTATAAAACATCAGACGGTTTTTACAAATTCAAAAAGTCACAGCTTGGCACCAATACCGAATTTGACTTCGAAAAGTATATGAATACCAGCGGTAAACTTTACCACGCTACAAATCTTGATGATTTTTATGGAAAGGCTTGGACTGTCAAGCAAGATTCCTGTACTTCATATATTCCCGGTGAAACGCATGCGGTGAACCTTGGCAAAGTTTCAAAGAAAATCAACAATGGTGTTCAGCTTGATCCTAACAAGACATACCATATGGTAGTATTCTATATGGAGCGTGGTGAGGCTGAGTCTAACTTCTCAGTAAACTTCACAATGACACCTGCCAACAATGACCTCAAGGTTACAAAGGCACTTGATACAGGCAATGTTGTTTCTGAAATTTCAGATGACCTCAAAGCTAATGAAACTTTTGATTATACAATCAAAGAGAACGGCAACGATACCTCCGGTAAAGGCTACAAGCTTACGAAATCAGACGGAAGCACAAGCAATGAAACTCTTTCAAACAGCGGTTTCACACTTAAAGATAATTATATAGCTGACTTTGACAACTCATTCAAGACCGGCAATGAGATGAAGGTTAACGAGTCAACAGACAGCAGTAAGCTTAAATACACAACGAACTGGGAGCTTGTTAACAACAGAGTCGGTTCAACAATCAGCAGCGGTTTAACTACGAACTCGGCATTCAATCTTGTAGATCCCACTGATAAAAAGGCTTATGCACAGCTCCAGCTCGACTATACCAACAAGATAGTGACAGCACCTCTTGAAATTTCAAAGAATGTTGTTGATGAAGACGGTAAAACCGATTACGATACAAATCAGCAGTTTACATTTGCAATTGCTCTCGACTTTGACGGCGACGATTCAACCTATGATTACAAGACCTATCCTCTTGAATATCAGCTCAAAGAGAAGGGCGCAAGTGGTTATTCAAACACAGCTTACCGTACACCCTTGGACGGTTCGTTCACAATCAAAAAGGGCGAAAGCATTAAGCTTCTCAATATTCCTGTAGGTGCAACCTATAAGATTACAGAGAAAAATGTTATAGGTTATGTTCCTTATAAAGTAGGCAATCAGGACTTCAACGGTACATTCGTCGGTACTCTCGCCGAAGCAGGAAATGCGCTTAAATTTATCAATAAGGTTAATCCTACAAACATTGCCATTTCGGTAAATAAGACTCTTGACGGTCAGGCTTACAGCGGCAGCAAGTTCGTCTATACATTGACAGGTCTTGAATCAATGGATACAGCAAAACAGGATGCCGACGGCAAACCTATCAAGACAAACAGCGCAAAAACAATTTCCACGAATTTGGAAACACCTGACAAAAACGGTAAGGTTGAATTCAAAAACCTCAAATTAGTCACTGCGGGTGTTTACAGATTTAAGATTACCGAGGCTCTTGCCGAAGGTGAAAATGCATCCGATTATAAAATGGATACAAACACCTGGCTTGCCGAGATTGAATTGCTTGAAAGCGGTGAAGTAACGGCGGCTAAGTACATTAAGGTTAAGAGCTCAGATATTGAAGGCAAAACCGATGCTCAGCTTGCAACTTACTTCAACAATTCTTCTCCTGTTGAAAAAGCTGTGTTTGAAAATGAAACCACACACGGAAGTGCAACAGTAAACAAGAAGAATCAGACAGGCGGTAATGTAAGTGATACGGAATTTGCTGTGATGAAGGTATCCGAGGAGGGTATCTTTACTGCAGATGATATCAATACAATCATTAAAGATGCCTCAATGAAAACTCATATGACTTCTAAAAAGACAGACAGCAACGGTCAGGCTGTGTTTGACAATCTGACAATCTTCAAGGACGGTCAGGGTGAGTTCACAAAAACAAACGGTAATGTTGTATGGAGCGACAGTTCCGACAATTATATAACAGGTACTTCAAAATATCAAACATACTGTCTGTTTGAGTACAAACCGTCAGAGGGTTACACCCCGAACTACACACTTTCCTACTTCACACTTCCTGTTGAGGGTAATTACAATGTTACATATAATTATGTTGACGGTGCAATTACAATGCCTTCGGCAAGCGGTGACGGTATGAACGGCTATGTTGTTCTCGGTTTGTCGGTTGCAGGTCTTGCGGTGACAATGTTCACGGGTTACGCAATCTATTACGGAAAAGTTCGTAAAAAACGCAGAGCAAGACGCAGAAAGTAACCCGATATGATTTGAATTGTTAGAACAGATGATATTTTAATCAGATGTTTCTTTCATAAAAAACCTCTTTGACTGCTACGGGCACCGTTGTTAGCCGGTGTCCGACATGCAGCCACCCAAATTCAGTTTAACCATTCGGTTAGAATAGAATTACATATATTAAATCAAACACAAAGGAGAAAGAAAAATGAAAACTACAAAGAAAATCTTTGCAGCTGTTCTTGCAGTAATGATGATCGCTCTCATGATTCCATTCTCAGCAAGCGCAGCAACAAGCGATGCTTATAACGCATTTATCAAGGGCAAGAACGGCTTTAAAGTAAATGTTTATAAGGTAGCAACAATCAACACAACAACAGGCGAATATACAGAAATCCAGGGTGGCACAGCTGTTGCAACAGCTCTCAAGACTTGGAAAAATGCATCAGGTAACGATTCAAAGGCTCTTCTCGAGGCTTGCGAAAATGCAACATTTGCAGACAGCAAGGGTGACCACACATTCGCTTCTGACGAAGATGTTTACAATTTCGGTACAGATGAAGCAGGTGTTTACTATGTTAAGGTTACAGGCCAGCCTGCTGAAACAAGCGTAAAGAAAAAGGGCGGCGCTCTCTTTGCTCTTCCTGAGGGCACAAAGACAACTCAGGGTTCAGCAGAAGCTCCAATCGAACTCAAGATTAACACAGGTGAAGTTACAGTTTCTAAGGAAATCGTTGGTGCCGACATCGATACTAAGCACACAACTGCTTCTGCAGGCGACACAGTAACATTTAAGCTCACAGCTTCAGTTACAGGTTCTAAGGAAGTTCCGCTTACTGAGTACACAATCCACGATAACCTTTCAGATAGTTTTAGAGATCCAGCTGTAACAGAAGTTATGGTTGGCAGCACTAAGCTTCAAGAAGGTACAGATTATACTGTAGATAAAACAAATCTGTTAGATATTCAGATTTCTCTTACATCAGATTATCTTGCTAATGCTAAAAAAGCTGAAGGTGAAGAAGGCAGTAATGACTTCTATGCAAGTTCAGATGTTGTTGTAACACTTACAGCAATTCTTAAGGACACAGCTGCTTCAGGCTACAATACAACAGACAACAGCAACAGCGACAGCCTTACATACACAAACACATACGGTCAGACTTCAAAGCCGGGCGATGATACAGTATATGTTTACACATTCGACCTTCCTGTATTCAAGTATGATGGCACAACAACTGACAAGACGGGTCTTGGCAATGCAACATTTGAACTCAAGACAAAAGAGGGCACATTGATTGACACTAAGACAACAGACAGTAGCGGTAATGTTACATTTGCAAAGCTCGCTGCAGGTACATACACAGTTCAGGAGACAAAAGCACCATCAGGATACAACCTTAACTCTTCTGAGTACACAGTTGTTATTAGCACAACAGGTGTTATTACAGTTTCAGTTGACGGTAATTCAAGCGAAGTAAATCAGGTAGAAGTTCCTGATTATCCTGTAACAGTTCCTTCAACAGGTGGTATGGGTACAATGATGTTCTATGTTGGCGGTGCAGCACTTATCGCTTGCGCAGGCGTTCTCCTCTTTGTTCTTAAGAGAAAGAAAGCAGCTAAATAATTGATTGAATATCTTTTATCTTAAAATCTGTAATATATGTAATTTTCAGGGGATGCGGCAACGCATCCCCATTCTATTTACACAAGAGCCGTATATGCGGATAATATCTGTCCATACGGCGGCTCGCCGTGTATTGCCCTGCACGGCAAAATGTAGTATAATAACAACGGAACAAAAACACGCAGAAAAGGAAAATTTTATGAAACGAAAGCTGTCAATTTTACTAATAGTTTTAATATTCGTTGCAGGAATCGGCATAATGAGCTATCCGCTTGTCAGTTCCGCAATTAATAACTATGTCAGTAGAAGCAGGGTTAAGGAGTACACCGACAGGGTTGCTCAGATGCCGAGTGAGAAAACTCAAAAAATGTTTGAAGAGGCGACAAAGTACAATAACAGCCTTTCAAATAATATGATAATTACCGACCCGTTCGACGAAAAGGCTTTTCAGAAAATCGGCGCAAATTATGAGAAAACTCTCAATATTGATGATAACGGTCTTATCGGCTATATTGATGTGCCGAAAATCAATGTTTATCTGCCGATTTATCACGGCACAAGCGAAGAGATTCTTTCTAAAGGTGCAGGGCATCTTCAAAACACTTCCCTGCCTGTCGGCGGCACAAGCACACATTCCGTAATTTCTGCCCATTCGGGTTATCCGGGCGAAACATTTTTTGATTACCTCACCGATATGAAAGTCGGCGATGAGTTTTATGTTCATATCCTCGACAGAACGCTGAAATATGAGGTTGATCAAATCGAAGTTGTTCTCCCCTCGGAAATCAATTCCTTACGGATTGTTGACGGCGAAGACCTTGTAACGCTTTTGACCTGTACCCCATACGGCGTTAATACTCACAGACTTCTCGTGCGTGGCAAGCGTGTCGATTATGACGATACAAAGTATATTGAAACGGGCGAGTCGCTTGCGAAATTTGACAACGGTTACATATTTTTTCTCGGTTACAAAATCCCTTATGCGGTCGCAATCGGCATAATTGTCGGCTTTGTTGCACTTGTTGTGTTTGTGGTTGTATTTCTGCTCAAGCGTAAAAAGAAGAAGTCAAACGATGCAAAACGGCTGAGAGATGACTCGGCTGACGAAAATCAGAATGATTCGGGCGGTGATTCCGATGATTAAAAAAATACTTACGGGTGTGGCAATAGCAATGCTCGTTGTTGGAATAGGTCTTGTCGCATTCCCCCCTATATCAAATTTTATCGGAACACAGATTTCAAACGGTGAGGCTGACGGCTTTGACGCCCGTGTTGAAGAAGTTGAGGACGGCTCTTTTGAACAGGCAGTCAAGGACGGCAAGGTTGACGAAGATGGTTACAAAATTGACAGGGAGGGCAAGCGTACCTCCAAACAGCCCGTTGTTTTCAAGGCTGACCTCGACAGACTTTTCAATGACAGCGTTGCCTACAACAAAAAACTTGAAACAAACCAGTATGAAATGCTCCGCAACGATACCTATTCACAGGCTGCCGTCAATCTTGAGGATTACGGCATAACCGACGGCATTTACGGTTATGTTACCGCCGAAACAATAAATATGCGTTTGCCGATTTACCTCGGTGCGAACAGCTCAAATATGAGCTACGGTGCGGCACATATGAGTGCAACCTCATTGCCGATCGGCGGTAAGAATACAAACGCAGTCCTTGCAGGTCACACGGGATACATCGGTCGAATATTCTTTGACAACCTCCGCAACCTCAAAATCGGTGACAGGGTTTCAATCACAAATTATTGGGATACACTCAATTACAAGGTCGTTGAAACCAAAGTCAATAAGCCGAGCGAATCAGGCGACTGCTATTTGCAGAAGGACAGAGATTTGCTCACGATGTTTACCTGCATAAGTAACGGCAACGGCGGTTTTGACCGTTACTATGTAATATGTGAGCGTGCGTCATAATTTACAGCAGACTGCATCACGGTGCAGATGCAACTGTTTTGCAGAAATATGTTGTCGGTTCGGACAGATAAACAATAAAAACGGAGGATAAACAATGAAAAATATAATTAAAAAAATATCTGCAATCGCAATGTGCGGTGTGCTTACCATCGGTTCGGTTCTTATGACAGGTGCGGTAAGCGAGGATGAAAATCACAAGGACTTTGAAGTTACAAGTACAACGCAGAAAATCTCAAACAATCAGATTTTTGTGACAACAACGGGATACACTGAAAATACCGATAAAAATTTCGGTGCAAAGTTCCAAACAACCGAAGAAAAGGATTACGATATATGGTTTAAGGATTGTATCAACGCACCGAGATTTTTAAATCTTCCAAAGGGCGAAAAATTCGTAAAATATATGATGACGCAGGGGCACGGTTATTTCGGTAATGTTCAGACATTCTATAAGTTTGACAAAACAGGCGGTGAATATGTCAAGGTGAAAATTAAGCTTTCCGATTTTTCCCGTCTGTTCAATGAAAACGGAACAATGACTGCTGAGCTCAGCGACGGTTCTTACAAGGATTTTGATTTTACATACGAAGATTTCGGAACTGACAGCATCGGTGCTAATTGCTATGCGGGATCCGGCGCATATGCGACAAGCGGAGGTGCGGTAACCTCCTTTGCTCCCGATAAGGACGGCTATGCTGAAATATATGTTTCAAGACAGCTTGGTGTAGATACAAAAGTAATGTCATACCGCTATTGCAGACTTAAAGACGGAGCTCATTGCGATTACGGAAGAATCGGAGATACTCTGGTCGGTTTAACTTGCGGTGATACGGATTTAAACGGATACATTTCTGTTACTGATGCAACTCTTGTTCAAAAATATGTTGTAGGTATTGAGAACTTTGACAAGCTTCAGCTTTTTAACAGCGATGTAAACGGTGACGGTGAAATCAGTGTTGTTGACGCAACCTTGATTCAGAAGTATATTGTAGGGTTGAGTTAAATAAAAATTTCATGTAAAAGCAAACTGACGAAGTAATGGTACAATCTTTTTGATAAGACAGATTATATATATGTCGCCAATTATACACAACTTCCATAACATCAACTGATTTTGCGAAAACATAAAATTCAATCAAATCGGGCGTCCAATGAGCGCCCCTACTGATAGAAAGAGGAAAAACAATGAAAAATATAATTAAAAAAATAACTGCAATCGCAATGTGCGGTGTGCTTACCGTCGGTTCGGTTCTTATGACAGGTGCGGTAAGCGAGTATGAAGATCGCAAGGACTATGAAGTTACAGGTACAACGCAGAAAATCTCAAACAATCAGCTTTTTGTTACAACAACGGGATATACCGAAAATACGGCAAAGAATTTCGGGGCAATGTTCATATCAACGGATTATCAAAAGTACAGCGTGATGTTTAAGGACTGTATTGATGCACCGAAGTTTGTAAATCTCCCGAAAAATCAGGAATTTACTCGCCATATGATAACAGCGGATAATCGTTATTTTGGTGATACGGGTATGAAATTCAATTATGATTCAACAGGCGGAGAATATGTTAAGATAAGGATTAAACTCTCCGACTATTTTCCTTATGGCTTTAATGATGATGGCACAATGAGCGGAAAACTCAGCGATGGCACATACAAGAATTTTGACTTTACATATGAGGATTTCGGTACAGACAGCAGCGGCAAACCTTGCTATGCAACCTCGGGCGCATATTTTGTCAGCGGAGGTGCGGTAACATCTTTTGTCCCCGATAAGAACGGCTATGCGGAGCTTTATATTTCAAGACAGCTTGGCGAGGATACGGGCCTTATGGCTTATAAATATTGCAGACTTAAAAACGGCGCAGAGTGTAAAACAACGATTGGTGGCAAATTGAACTGCCTGACTTGCGGTGATGCATATCCAGACGGAAACATTACGGTTGGAGATGCAACATCTGTTCAGAAATATGTTGTAGGTATTGTAAAATTCGGCAAGACTCAGCTTTTTAACAGCGATGTAAACCATGACGGCGAAATCAGTGTTGTTGACGCAACCTTGATTCAGAAGTATATCGTTGGGTTGATTTAAACAAAAATTACATATAAAAGCAAATTGACGAAGTAATGGTACAATCTTTTTGATAAGACAGATTGTATATATATGTCGCAAATTACACACAACTTCCATAACATCACATAATCATATTTAAACATAAAATTTAATCAAAACGGGTGTCCGATGAACACTCCTGCTGATTAAACAAAAACAGTCGGGAAGACAATGCTTTGCATTTCGCAAATTGTCTTCCCGACTTTAATTTTACATTTTTAGTTATAGAGTTCTGCTCGGGCATTTTATTTTCGCCCTTATAAATACTATCTGCACGAATTGGGAACGGCGGCTCGCCATTAGTGTCTGTATTCGTTTAAGATATCGTCAATTTCGCTTTCGTTCGGATCTTGCTTTCTGTCAATACCGGAAAGGTACTTGTCATAATCAAAATCATCGTCATCTGCTGTTTCGGTTTTCTGCGGTGCAGGCGACGGTTTGCGTGCAGGCTTGCGTTCCTGTCTGTAAGGTGCTTTTCTTTCGGACTTTTTGCTTGATGAAGTCATGTTCTCAAGCTCTTCCTTTTCACGGCGCTTTGCCTCAAGGAGCATTTCCTCTGCTTCTTCCTGTTCTGCCTTTTCTTTCTGACGGCGCTTGTCACCGAAAGCAAGGTCGCCGAGGAAAAGTCCGAAAATTCCGGCAACAAGATAAACTACGAGGAGAATAAGGTTTGTTGAAAGTGTGCCAGAAGAAAATCCGCCGTTGTAGATGAGCATACTCGGAAGATAAATAATCGGCGCAATGAGTGCAAAGAGAAAGTCAAGTCCGTGTTTTGAGCAGTAGTGTGCCGAACAGCCGATTGCTGTAATCGGGAACACAAAGTCATATGCAACGGGTGAAAACTTCTGCATTGCGCCCGGAATAAACACAAGCGGCAACAGCATATAAACAAGCAAAATTATTACCGCATAGGGAACATATTTTTTAACCATATCTGTCATAACGGTTAATCTCCAATCTTTGAAATTTTATTTTAAATCATGCATATTCATTATACATTGATACACTTAAAAAAGCAAGAAATATTATACCGAGTTACCAAGCTGTTACAGAGGATAATGTAAAATGTTTGCAAAGTGGATTTTTAGCGGATAAATCCGTTGACATCGGACATAAAAAAGAATAAAATAAATATGTACGGGCTTTTGCCCGAATTTAAATGCGAATGAGGTGAAAACTTAATGGACGCAGACGGTAATAAAGGCGCTGTACCCGGGCGAAGTTGCAACAGAATGTGCGCTTGTGCGTTCATTTTGTTTTATTGATTTTGCTTTGTATTTTTATTTTAATTTGAATTGATTTAATTTAATACTCAGGGTGACACCGTCTTTACTTCCAATTGAATTAAAAAGGAGGAAAAGATGATGGAACAGGTTAACGTAACCCTTACCGAAACTATCAAATTGTTGCTTGATGACAAAAAGTTCAGCACTTTGCGTGACATTTTGATTACGATGAAACCGTTTGACATTGCGGCGGTTTTTGAAAATCTACAGGATGAAAAAATGCCGATTCTGTTTCGTATTCTGCCAAAGGAGCTTGCGGCGGAAACCTTTGTCGAAATGGATGACGAAACTCAGGAATTCCTTATCCACGGCTTCAGCGACAGCGAACTGAAAGAGGTTGTCGATGAGTTATTTGTCGATGACGCCGTTGACCTTATTGAGGAAATGCCTGCCAATGTTGTAAAGCGTATTTTAAGACAGGCCGACAAGGATATGAGAAAGCAGATTAACGAGCTTTTGAAATATCCCGAGGACAGCGCAGGCTCGATTATGACAACCGAGTTTATTGTGCTTCGTCCCGATATGACGGCTGAAATGGCTATTAAAAGAATCAGAAGAACAGGTGTTGACAAGGAAACAATCTACACCTGCTATGTAACCGATGCCAACAACAAGCTTATCGGTATTACCACCGTAAAAGACCTTTTGCTTGCCGAAGATGACGAGCTTGTAAAGTCGATTATGGAGGAAAATGTTATCTCGGTAACTACTCTTGCCGATCAGGAGCAGGTTGCCCAGATGTTCTCAAACTATAACTTCCTTGCTCTTCCTGTTGTTGATAACGAAAACCGACTTGTCGGTATCGTAACAATTGACGACGCTATTGATGTTATTCAGGAAGAGGCTACCGAGGATATCGAAAAGATGGCAGCCGTATTGCCGTCTGACAAACCGTATATGAAAACAAGCGTTTTCGGTCTGTACAAAAAGAGAGCGCCGTGGCTGCTTATACTCATGCTTTCGGCAACCTTTACAAGTGCGATTATCTCATCATTTGAGGCTGTGCTTGCAAATGTTTTGATTCTCTCATCGTTTATCCCGATGATTACGGGTTCGGGCGGTAACGCAGGTTCTCAGGCGTCGGTTTCCGTAATCCGTGCGTTGTCGCTCGGTGAAATTCATTTCAGGAGCATTTTCCTTGTGCTGTGGAAAGAATTCAGGGTGTCAATTCTTTGCGGTATTACCCTTGCGGCGGCAAACTTTGTAAAACTGCTTTTGTTTGATCTCAACGGTCAGGAAAACGCATTTATGATTGCCCTTGTAATTTCGCTTACGCTTGTCGGCACAATTATTATGGCAAAGCTTGTCGGCAGCAGTCTGCCTCTTTTGGCAAGCAAGGTCGGCTTTGACCCTGCCGTTATGGCGAATCCGCTCATTTCAACAGTCTGCGACTCGCTTTCATTGCTTATCTATTTCGGCGTTGCAAAGTTGATTTTGCATCTGTGATTTTTTTAAAATTGAAAGTTGAAAATGGAAAATTGAAAATTGAGGTCGGGAAGACAGTTTGCAAAATGCAAATCATTGTTTCCCGACCGTTTTTGTTTAATCAGTAGGGGCGTTCATTGGACGCCCGTCTTGATGAAATAATTTGTAAGAACATAAATTTTTGATTTGATGAAAACGGTGTATAGTCTGTAGCGGCGAACCGTGTTCGCCAATCGAAACGATTGTAAAATCGGTTCGACTTAATGCAGACTATTGTCAGCTACCATATCATTTCATACTACAAAAATTGTGTGTTCGTTTTGGTTGTATAACCAAAACGATTGGCGAACGAGGTTCGCCGCTACAAAATATCAGTAACTTTGTGATTTTTATATAATGTGATTTGACATCAAATTTGTACCATTGCTAACGGGAGAACACGGTTCTCCCCTACATCATTTAGGTAATTGTATCTCATTTATATGGTTTATTTTTATCAAAAAAATTGTGTCGTTACTTGCGGGCGTCCAATGAACGCCCCTACACCGTGCTACATATAACAAAACTCCTTGTCATAACTTTCATTTATATCCAAATCTCCCAAAAAATGATAGTCTTAAACGACAAAACCCACCAAAACAGTATTGTATGCAAAAATTATTTATGCTATAATTAATCAAGTTTAACAAAACCATTACCGAGGTGTTTATATATGAAAATAAGCAATTTATTTAACAGCGGAAAAACAGTTTTTTCTTTTGAGGTATTTCCGCCTAAAAAGACCTCTCCGATTGAATCGGTTTACGGCAAGCTTGAAGAAATTTCGGCTTTAAAGCCTGACTTCATCAGCGTAACATACAGCGCAGGCGGCAGCGGTTCAAAGAGCCGTACCTGCGAAATCGCAACAAAAATCAAGAGAGATTTCGGAGTTGAATCCGTGGCACACCTCACCTGCATTAACAGCACAAAGGCTGATATTGACCGCAACCTTGCGCTTTTTAAAGAGAACGGCATTGAGAATATTCTTGCACTCCGTGGTGACAGGGTTGAAGGTGTTGAACCGCAGAAGGATTTCACTTATGCAAGCGATTTGTGCAGATACATTGCGTCACAGGGTGATTTTGACATTGCCGGCGCTTGTTATCCCGAGGTTCACAGCGAGGCAACCGATGAGGTTGAGGACATTCACAACCTTCGCAAAAAGGTTGAGTCGGGTGCAAGCCATCTTATTTCACAGCTTTTCTTTGACAACTCCGTTTACTATCGTTTTCTTGAAAGAGCGAAGATTGCAGGCGTGAATGTTCCGATTGAGGCAGGTATTATGCCTGTAACAAGCAAAAGTCAGATTGAAAGAATGGTTTCAATGTGCGGTGCAAGCCTTCCTGCAAAATTTGCAAAGATTATGCAGAAGTATGATACAAGGCCCGAGGCTTTGCGTGACGCAGGCATTGCATATGCGGTTGACCAGATTGTTGACCTTATCGCACACGGTGTTGACGGCATCCACCTCTACACAATGAACAACCCGTATGTTGCAAGAAAAATTACGGAGGCGGTGTCAAGTCTTTTATGATAACGCTTGACAGATTAAACCGCAAAGAGGCTATACGCTACCTCGGCGGTGCAGGAATCAGCCTTAATTACCGCATGGATGTGCTGATGGATGAATGCGAAAAAGAAATATTGAAAACAGCAGAGCCGAGATTTCTCTATGTTGAACGCAAAGTTCCGTTTGACGATATTTTACTCGGCAATGATATAAAAAAGCACCTTGAGGGTTGCCACACAGCTGTTATGATGTGTGCTACAATCGGTTCGGAAATTGACAAGCTTATCCGTATAAGTCAGATTTCCGATATGGCAAGGGCGGTTGTGCTTGACAGCTTTGCAAGTGTTGCCGTTGAACAGGTGTGTCAAAAGGTTGACGAAATCCTTGCCGAAAAATACAGTGGAAAGTATATGACCTTCCGTTTCAGCCCCGGCTATGGGGACTATCCTATTGAGATGCAGAAGGAGTATCTGAGAATACTTGACGCTCCGAGAAAAATAGGTCTTACAACAGGCGACAGCTGTCTGCTTGTGCCGTCAAAGTCGGTTACGGCGGTTCTCGGAATTTCAGACAATCCGATTGAACGAAGAAAACGAGGGTGTGCAATTTGCAGTATGAAAGGCAAATGTCGCTTCAGAAGAAATGGGGAACATTGTGGTGTTTAAGAATTTTTCAAACTTTAGTGAATATCTCAACCAAAAGAATTTTATTCTGCTTGACGGTGCAACAGGAACTCTCATTCAGAAAAGCGGTGTAAAGTACGACCATGTGCCTGAGGTGCTGAACATTACTCACCCCGAGCTTATCGAGAGCTTTCACAGGAGGTATATTGATGCCGGATCTGACATTGTGTACGCAAACACCTTCGGTGCAAATGCCTACAAGCTTCAGGACAGCGGTTACAGCGTTGAAGAAATCATCGGCGCCGGTGTTAAGATTGCAAGAAAAGCCGTTGAGGGTACAGACGCCCTCGTTGCCCTTGATATCGGTCCGATAGGTCAGTTGCTTGAACCTGCCGGTTCAATGAAATTTGACGAGGCTTATGAGTATTACAAACAGCAGATTCTTGCCGGTAAAGATGCCGATGTTATAGTTTTTGAAACAATGACCGACCTTTACGAACTTAAAGCCGCAGTCCTTGCCGCAAAGGAAAATTGCGACAAGCCTGTAATAACAACAATGACCTTTGAGAGAAACGGACGAACATTTACAGGTGTATCCCCTGCCTGTGCGGCTGTCACTCTTACGGGACTCGGTGTTGACGCTATCGGTGTCAATTGTTCACTCGGTCCGGATGAGCTTGAACCCGTTGTTTCCGAGATGTCGAAATACACAAATCTTCCCCTTGTAATCAAAGCTAACGCAGGTTTGCCCGATCCTAACAGCAACGAGTACAACATTATGCCCGACAAATTTGCCGAGTGCGTTTGTTCACTCCTCAAATACGGTGTTAAGGTTATCGGAGGATGCTGCGGAACGAATCCCGATTATATTGCAAAAATTAAGTCAGAGGTTGCCGACAGAGAATATCAGCCTCAGACAAAGAGCGTTGATACAACCGTTTGCAGTTCAACGACGGTTGTCGAAATCAACGGTCCGAGAATTATCGGCGAAAGAATTAACCCCACAGGCAAAAAGCTGTTCAAGCAGGCGCTTGTTGAAAATAATATTGACTATATCCTCACTCAGGCTCTCAGTCAGGTTCAGGGCGGTGCGGAAATTCTTGATGTCAATGTAGGTCATCCCGAAATTGACGAAAAAAAGATGATGGTGCGTGTTCTCAAGGCTATTCAGAGTGTGTGTGATGTTCCGCTCCAGATTGACTCCACAAAGCCCGAGGTTATTGAGGCAGGACTCCGCTACTACAACGGAAAACCGATTCTGAACTCCGTAAACGGTGAGGAACAGAGCCTTGCAACGGTTCTTCCTCTTGTCAAAAAGTACGGTGCGTCTGTTGTCGGACTTGCACTTGACGAAAACGGTATTCCGAAAACCGCCGAGGGCAGATTTGAGATTGCAAAACGAATTGTTGAAAGAGCCGAGGCTGTCGGCATTGACAGAAAAGATGTATATATCGACTGTCTTACTCTTACGGTTTCCGCAGAACAGGCGGCTTGCCGTCAGACTCTTGAGGCCTTACACAGAGTAAAAACGGAACTCGGCTGTAAAACCTGTCTCGGTGTATCAAATATTTCGTTCGGACTTCCGAACCGTGAGCTTGTCAACAGAACTTTCCTTACAATGGCTATGGAACAGGGACTTGATTTGCCGATTATCAACCCAAATGTTGAGTCGATGACAGGCGCTGTAAGAGCATTCCGTGTGCTTAACGGCATTGACAAGAACTCGCTTGAATTTATCAACGCATATAACGATGCTGTTCCTGCCGCTCCCGTTAAAAAGGCAGACAGCAATGTTGATATTTTTGCGGCTGTTTATAACGGACTTAAAAACGAAGGTGCAGCCGCAACCGCAAAGCTTCTTGAAACAACCGATGCAATGCAGGTTGTAAACGAAATGCTTATCCCTGCACTTGACAGGGTGGGCGAAGATTTTGAAAAGAATAAAATCTTCCTTCCACAGCTTATCCAAAGCGCAAACACAGCTCAGGAGTGCTTTGATGTAATCAAAAAGCACCTTACAAAGACAAGCGGAACTCCCGTAAGCAAGGGCAAAATTATTGTGGCAACCGTAAAGGGCGACATTCACGATATCGGCAAGAACATTGTGAAGGTTCTTCTTGATAACTACGGCTACACAGTTGTTGACCTCGGTCGTGATGTTGATCCTCAGCTTATTGTTGATACTGCCGTTGAACAGAATATTACAATGATAGGACTTTCGGCTCTTATGACAACAACCCTCAAGAGTATGGAAGATACGATAAGGCTTGTAAGAGAATGTAAGGAACTTCAGAATCCCGACGGCTCAAGCAAATGTACAATATTTGTCGGCGGTGCGGTTCTTACAAAGGACTACGCTATGAAAATCGGCGCTGACTACTACTGCCGTGACGCAAAAGAAAGCGTTGACACGGCAAAGCTCGTTCTCGGCTGATTTAGTGACATATATCGTCAAATGTTTATTGAATGTACGCCATGCCTGTGATAAAATGGTGGAAAGATGATTTTTGTAATTACCGCTTTTTGCGGAAAGGATGAACTTTATGCGAGGATTATTTAACAGATTCGCCAATTTTATGCAGGGCAGATACGGCACGGATAAGCTCAACAATGCACTCTGGGTGCTGTTGCTCATACTGTGGTTCGTGAATATTTTTGTGTGGAACCGTGTTGCAAGATACATCATTGACGGAATAATGCTCTTGATTATCGTGCTTATCTGTTTTCGTATGTTCTCACGCAACATTGTTGCAAGAAGTGCCGAAAACAGAAAATTTCTTCCGATTTACAATGCGGTAACAGGTTGGTTCAAACTGACCTTCAAGAAAATTCGTGACCGCAAGGACTACCGTTATATCAAGTGTCCCGTGTGCAAGGCGCAGCTTCGTGTTCGCAACAAAAAAGGCAATCATACTGTTCGCTGTCCGAAATGCGGAAGTGAATTTAACAAAAAAATATGACCGCAGAATCTACGGTTGCAACGGAATGATTTTGTGGTAAAACTAAATAAAAACAGAGATTTGACCACAGGCAGTATAACAGGCGGCCTGTGGTCTTTTGCAGTACCGCTTATGCTCGGCAATGTGTTTCAGCAGTTTTACAACCTTGCCGATACATGGATGGTCGGAAAATATGTGGGCGACAATGCCCTTGCGGCAGTCGGCTCGTCATATGATAGTTTTTTTGTGTACGGATTTAAGCGAAGCGATAAAGCATTTATAAATTGAAAATTACGGCGAGCCGCCGTACCCAATTCGTGCAGATAGTTTGCAATGTCAAAAAACAAATTATGTCCGAGCGTAGTATTGCAACCGTTTGTACAAATAACCAAAACCTTTGTTATTGATTTTTAAAAAATTAACAACAAGGTATCTTGACAGGAACAAGTAAATATAAAAAACTTTTTTGTAAAAAACGAAACAAAAATATATATCCTGCTTTGAATTTCTTGTGTAAAACACTTTACAAATCGGTGTTTAAGTGATAAAATTTAAGATGATACAAAGTATCCGTACCGCTTGTTGATTTACGGTGCGTAATTAACGGGTATCGAAAATTTATGCGGCATCATTTCCTTTGCCGCTTTGATTAAAAAGGAGGACGATTCCATTGGCAAGAAAAATGAAAACTATGGATGGTAACAGCGCAGTAGCTCATGTTTCTTATGCGTTTACCGATGTTGCGGCTATCTATCCTATTACACCTTCTTCCGTAATGGCTGACCTTACCGACAAGTTCTCGGCACAGGGTGCCAAGAACCTTTTCGGCAGACAGGTTCAGGTAACGGAAATGCAGTCGGAGGGCGGCGCATCAGGTGCTGTTCACGGCTCACTCGCAGCAGGTGCTTTGACCACAACTTACACAGCATCACAGGGCCTGCTCCTTATGATTCCGAATATGTACAAGATGGCAGGCGAGCTCCTTCCGGGCGTTATTCATGTATCAGCCCGTGCGCTCACAAGCCACGCACTTTCTATTTTTGGTGACCACTCAGATATCTACGCTTGCCGTCAGACAGGTTATGCAATGCTTTGTTCAAACAATCCTCAGGAATGTATGGACCTTGCTGCTGTTGCTCACCTTGCAGCTATTGAAGGCAGAGTTCCTTTCCTTCATTTCTTTGACGGTTTCAGAACTTCTCACGAAATTCAGAAGATTGAGGAGTGGGATTACGCAGACCTCGCCGATATGCTTAACTGGGATGCAGTTGAGGCTTTCCGTCGTCGTGCTCTTAACCCTGAGCATCCTGTAACAAGAGGTACTGCTCAGAACGACGATATCTTCTTCCAGGCAAGAGAAGCTTGTAACAAGTATTATGACGCAGTTCCCGAAGTTGTTGTTAAGTACATGGACAAGGTTAATGCTAAAATCGGCACTGACTACAAGCCGTTCAACTACTACGGTGCAGAGGATGCAGAGCATGTTATCGTTGCTATGGGTTCTGTTTGTGACTGTACGGAAGAAGTTGTTGATTACCTCAATGCCGCAGGCGAAAAGGTCGGTCTTCTTAAAGTTCACCTTTACAGACCTTTCGTTGCCGACTATATGCTCAGGGAGCTTCCTAAGACTGTTAAGACAATCTCTGTTCTTGACAGAACAAAGGAACCCGGTTCAATCGGCGAACCTCTTTATCTTGATGTTCTCGCCGCTATCAACGGTTCGGATTTTGCAGGTGTAAAGGTTTACACAGGCAGATACGGTCTTGGCTCAAAGGATACAACACCCGGCGACATCATCGCTGTTTACAGAAACGCTGAAAGCGAAACACCTAAGAGAAGATTTACAATCGGCATTGTTGATGATGTTACAAATCTCTCACTTCCGATTGTTGAAAATCCCGATACAACTCCGAAGGGTACACACAGCTGTAAGTTCTGGGGTCTTGGTGCTGACGGTACTGTCGGTGCTAACAAGAACTCAATCAAGATTATCGGCGATAACACCGATATGTATGCTCAGGGCTACTTTGCATATGACTCAAAGAAGTCGGGCGGTCTTACAGTTTCTCACCTTCGTTTCGGTAAAACTCCCATTAAGTCAACATACTACATTTCAAAGGCAGACTTTGTTGCCTGTCACAATCCGTCTTATGTTGACAAGTACGATATTGTTGATGACCTTAAAGAAGGCGGTTCATTCCTTCTTAACTGCCCATGGGATACAGAAGAGCTTTCCGAGCGTCTCCCGGGTAAGATGAAGAAGATTCTCGCTGAAAGACACATCAACTTCTACACAATTGACGGTATCAAGATCGGTAAGGAAATCGGTCTCGGTGGTCGTATCAACACGGTTCTTCAGTCAGCATTCTTCAAGATTGCAGATATCATTCCTGCCGACAAGGCTAAGGAGCTTATGAAGGCTGCCGCTAAGAAGTCATACATGAAGAAAGGTCAGGCTATCGTAGATATGAACTACGCCGCTATTGACCGTGGTATGGAAGACCTCAAAAAGGTTGAAATTCCTGCTGATTGGGCTAATGCTGTTGATAATTCAGTTGCCGACAAGGCAGAGGGTAACGGTGCTCTCGTTGAGTATGTAAACGAAATCCTCAAGCCTGTAAATGCGTATAAGGGTAACAAGCTCCCTGTTTCAACATTTATGGATCATGTTGACGGTACTGCTCCTAACGGTTCTGCCGCTTATGAAAAGAGAGGTATCGCAGTTGATGTTCCCGAATGGAATCCTGAAAACTGTATTCAGTGTAACAGATGTGCAATCGTATGTCCTCACGCTGTAATCCGTCCTGTTGCCATGACAGCCGATGAGCTTGCAAAAGCTCCCGAGGGTACAAAGAGCCTCCCGATGATGGGACTCAAGGACCTCAACTTTGTAATGACAGTTTCAACACTTGACTGTACAGGTTGCGGCGCTTGTGCTCAGGTTTGTCCGGGTAAGAAGGGCGCTAAGGCTCTTACAATGCAGTCAATCGACTCACAGCGTCCTAAGCAGGCAGTATTTGACTACGCTCTCACACTTGAAGATAAGCCTGAAGTTCACGAGAAGTTCAAGTTCACTACAGTTAAGGGCAGTCAGTTCAAACAGCCGTTGCTTGAATTCTCAGGCGCTTGCGCAGGCTGCGGTGAAACACCGTATGCAAAGCTTGTTACACAGCTTTTCGGTGACAGAATGTTTATCGCTAACGCAACAGGCTGTTCATCAATTTGGGGTGCATCTGCTCCTGCAACACCTTATACAAAGAATAAGAAGGGTTACGGTCCTGCTTGGCAGAACTCACTCTTTGAAGATAACGCAGAGTTCGGTCTTGGTATGGCTCTCGGTCAGAAGGCTATCCGCAACAGACTTATCGAGTATGTTGAGGGTATTCAGAAGGATACAGACAGCGCTGACCTCAAGACAGCTTGCCAGAACTATCTCGACACAGTAACAGATTCAACTTCAAGCCGTCCTGCAACAGACGCTCTTATCGCTGAACTCGAAAAGAACACAGAGGATGCAAAGGTTGGCGAACTTGTTAAGAAAACACTCGTTGACAAGGACGAACTTGCTAAGAAGTCAATGTGGATCTTCGGCGGTGACGGTTGGGCTTACGATATCGGTTTCGGCGGTCTTGACCATGTAATCGCATCAGGCGAAAATGTTAATATCCTCGTATTCGATACCGAGGTTTATTCTAACACAGGCGGTCAGGCTTCAAAGGCTACTCCTGTAGGTTCGGTTGCACAGTTTGCCGCCGCAGGTAAGGCTGTTAAGAAGAAAGACCTCGCCGCTATTGCAATGAGCTACGGCTATGTTTATGTTGCACAGTGCGCTATGGGTGCTGACAACAATCAGGTTCTCAAGGCTATGGTTGAGGCTGAAAGCTACAACGGTCCGTCACTCGTAATCTGCTACGCTCCGTGTATCAACCACGGTATCAAGGGCGGCATGGGCATTGCTCAGCTTGAGGAGAAAAAGGCTGTTGAGGCAGGCTACTGGAACATCTTCCGTTACGATCCTCGTCTTGCAGACGAAGGAAAGAATCCGTTCATGCTTGACGGTAAAGCTCCTTCTGCATCATATCGTGACTTCATCATGGGCGAAGTTCGTTATAACTCACTCACTCGTTCATTCCCCGAAAGAGCAGAAAAACTCTTTGAAAAGGCTGAAAAGGTTGCTGCTGATAAGTATGCTCACCTTGAAAAGCTTGCAAGCCTTCCCGATGCCGAATAATTTTGGCTAAAGCTTGTACAAAGTGAATATGTGAATAAATAAAAAATTCTCCCGAATATGGCATTTGCCGTGTTCGGGAGATTCTTTTTAAATTGAAAATGTAAAATGGAAAGTGGAAAATTGTAGCGGCGTTCAGTGAACGCCAATCGAACCGATTGCAAAATCGGTTCGACCACAGGCAATGGCAGAAATTTTCCGTTTAAATAACACTTTATAAATGAAACTTGTGAAACGGGCGAACACGGTTCGTCCCTTACAACACACATTGCAAAAATAATTGGAATTTTATACTTGGTCAAAATATGTATGTTGCTGTGTGGTTGATTTGGCTTTGCAACCAAATCAAATGGCGGTCACTGACCGCCGCTACTGTATGTACAAATAATTGCTATGTTATGCTCGGGCAACATTTGTAATTTACTATTAAAACCGTCTGCACGAACACACGAACATATAAAAAATGCGGTGGCACATTGCCAACCGCATTTTTATTTTACATTTTCAATTTTCAACTTTCAATTTAACGATCACGCAACCGTTACCGTAATCGTTACGCTTGATGTTCTTTTAAGCACATCGGTGACTGAATATGTTACCTTGTACTTGCCTTTTCGGGTGGTTACTACATTGCCGAAAACTTCGATATTCGAAGTTATGTCGTTGCCGCAGGTGTCAACGGCTGTTACTCCTGCAAGGGCGTAAAATTCGCCGCCGCTTTTGATTGTGTAATCGTTTGCACCGCTGATTATTGGTGTTGCTTTGGCATACGGGCATTTTTTATTGCTGTCTGTCGGATCCCATTTGTTGGTAAAATCGGTGATTTTGATTGCATCCGGTTTTCCGAGAGGGCCTGCATTTTCTGCGTCGTCATATATGCTTACATTCGTGCCTGTGGGGCAGTTGTCATAAACCCACTTTGCATCCGAAACCGCAAGTCTTACGCATCCTTGTGACGCCTGTTCGCCAAGCTTGTTGAACTCCTCAAGCTCCAAATCTTCTTCGCTCATTGAGTAGTAGGGAACGGAGTGGAAAAGATAATCGCCCGAAATTCCGCTGATGTATCTTCCGAAAACATCGCCCACAAGGAAAAGCCATTCGGACTTGATTCCGATTGTGTAGTCACCCGTGATTGTCGAATTGTCAAGACCTGTGGAGCAAACCATCGCCCTTACGGGGATTGTGTACTTGCCCTTTTCGTCATATGTGTAAACCGTCACGCAGTTTGCCGTGCGGTTGACCTTGATTGCGTACAGATTTTTTGCCGTGTTACGCTTATTGCTTTCAAGCTTGTCAAGATTTGCCGTTATACAGGTTGAGTAGCTTTGCTGTTTTTTCGTGGTTGATTTTGACACCGTAACCTGAAATTCCGACTTTGATTTGTCTTTTGAAATGGCAGAAATCAGAGCCGTACCCTCTTTGAGAGCGTCAACCCTTCCGCCGTCATCAACGGTAACAATTTTACTGTCCGAGCTTGTCCATTTGGTAACGGATTTTGCTTTTTCGGATGACAGTTCAATAAGCTTTGATTCGCCGACTTTTAATGTGAGCGAATCAACCTTGCTCGGAAATGTCGTATTTTCGGTTACTGCCGTATCGGGCGTCTGCGGTTTTGGAGAATTTTGAGAATCATTTCCAAAAATTCCCGTCACACCGCATAATATGCAGGTTGCAATTAGGACAACACAAAGTAAAAGAATGAAAATTTTCTTTTTCATAGATTACCTATCCTTATAGAATTTAACATTAAATGGTTACAAAATTTTAACCTTTGTATATTATAACTTTTTTTCGACAATCTTGCAAGTGCTATTTTAAATCGGCAGGAAATGTGGTAAAATGTCAGTCGGAGAATGTTTTGTATTTTCCAAACTAACAATTTATGGTGATAATTATGGCACATCCGATTAAACATTTCAGAACAATAACCCGTCACAGGCACAAGGTAATTGCCAACTGTGCAAGGGCAGGAATTCTCAGACAGGGATTAATACACGATTTGTCAAAGTATTCGCCTACAGAATTTATTCCGGGTGCAAAGTATTTTCAGGGCACGAGAAGTCCCAATGAAAAGGAAAGAGAGCTGTACGGCTATTCACAGGCGTGGCTGCATCACAAGGGCAGAAACCGTCACCATTACGAATACTGGAACGATTACAACCCAAAGACAAAGCAGATTGAAAATGTTGAAATGCCTGTAAAATATGTTATCGAAATGTTCTGCGACCGAGTTGCCGCAAGCAAAATCTACAACGGCAAAAATTACACGGACGGCGCTCCGTTTACATATTTTTGCAGAATCAGAGGCAAACACCGTATGCACCCCAACACCGAGGCTTTGCTTGAAAAATTATTGGTTATGCTGAGAGATGAGGGTGAAGAAAAGACCTTTGCATATATAAGAAGTATGAAAAAGTGATTGTTTGTGCGAATCCTCCCGTCTGAAATATAGTCGCAAGGCTACCCCTACAGAATTGCACAAACAAAAACTATCTACACGAATAGGGTACGGCGGCTCGCCGTAAGGAGTGATAATATGAAAACCGACAGGGTTATAACTGCTATGATTGAATATTTTGGAAGTGACAAGAAAAGGATTCACCATTTTCTCAAGGTTTATTCATTCGCAAAGACAATCGGTGAAAGTGAAAATCTTTTGCCCGACGATCAGGAGCTTCTTGAAATCTCCGCAATCGTTCACGACATCGGCATAAAGGTGAGCGAAGAAAAGTACAATTCGTCTGCAGGAAAGTATCAGGAACTTGAAGGTCCTCACGAGGCTGAAAAGTTGCTTGCCGCTCTCGGTTACGAAAAAACATTTATTGACAAAGTTTGTTACCTTGTGGGACACCATCACACCTATGGAAATATTGATACTTTGCCGTACCGAATTTTGGTAGAGTCAGACTTCCTTGTGAACCTTTATGAGGACGATTCAAGCCGCAGTGCAGCAGAGCAGGCATATGACAAAATATTCCGCACAAATACAGGAAAAAATCTGCTGAAAATAATGTTCCTCATACCCTAAAATTGTACTCATTTACCATAGTGTTTTGAGCGTGAAAAAGTGGTGTAAAAAGTATCCCAAAATGCTTGACAACGCCCTTAAAAAGTGTTATTTTAATGGTGTTGGTTATATGATTATAAAAGTGAATAAATGACAGAATACAAGGATGTATGACGATTTTTTCAAGGAGCTGACCTTACCGGGCGTCTGCTTGGAATTGAGTCGGCATTTTTTTGTGTCATATACAAAATTCAGTATTAATTATCATTATCGGAGGTTTTACAGTAATGAGAGAAGAATGGACAAATTTTGCAGGTGGCAAATGGGAGTCCGACATTGATGTCAGAGACTTCATTCAGAGAAACTACACACCTTATGACGGCGACCAGTCTTTCCTTGAAGGTCCTACAGAAGCTACAGACAAGCTCTGGGGCGAGCTCAAGGAACTCCAGAAGGAAGAAAGAGCCAAGGGCGGCGTTCTTGATATGGAAACTGAGGTTGTAAGCGGCATCACAGCTTACGGCGCTGCATATCTTGATAAAGACCTTGAAAAGGTTGTAGGTCTTCAGACAGACAAGCCTCTTAAGCGTGCATTTATGCCTTACGGCGGTATCAAAATGGCTGAGCAGTCATGCCAGATGTATGGCTACACTCCAAGCCCTAAACTCCACGAAATCTTTACAAAATATCACAAGACTCACAACCAGGGTGTATTCGATATCTATACTCCCGAGATGAAGCTTGCCCGTCACAACAAGATTCTTACAGGTCTTCCCGACACATACGGCAGAGGCAGAATCGTCGGTGACTACAGAAGAGTTGCTCTTTACGGTATTGACCGTCTTATCGAAGGCAAGAAAGAGGACTTTGCAGAAACAAACCGTCAGGGTATGAGAAGAGGCGACTTCCAGCTTCGTGAAGAAATCGCTGATCAGATTCGTGCTCTTAACGATATGAAGGAAATGGCACTTTCTTACGGCTTTGATATTTCACAGCCTGCTAAGAACGCTGCAGAGGCAGTTCAGTGGCTCTACTTCGGTTATCTTGCTGCTATCAAGACTCAGAACGGCGCTGCAATGAGCGTTGGTCGTGTATCAACATTCCTCGACATCTACATCGAGCGTGACCTTGAGAACGGTACACTTACAGAATCACAGGCTCAGGAACTCGTTGACCACTTTGTTATGAAGTGCCGTATGGTTAAGTTTGCAAGAATTGAGTCTTACAACCAGCTCTTCTCGGGCGACCCTGTATGGGCTACACTCGAAGTTGCAGGTCTTGGCATTGACGGCCGTTCAATGGTTACAAAGAACGACTACCGTTTCCTCCACACACTTGAGAATATGGGACCTTCACCTGAGCCAAACCTCACAGTTCTTTATTCTTCAAGACTTCCGGAGAACTTCAAGAAGTATGCTGCTCATATTTCAGTTACAACAAGCTCAATTCAGTACGAGAACGATGATGTAATGCGTCCTGTATGGGGCGATGATTACTCAATCTGCTGCTGCGTATCCGCAACACAGACAGGTAAGGAAATCCAGTTCTTCGGCGCAAGAGCTAACCTTGCTAAGTGCCTTCTCTACGCTATCAACGGCGGTATTGATGAAAAGACAAAGATGCAGGTTGGTCCTGAATATACACCTATCACATCAGAGTACCTTGATTATGACGAAGTTATCAAGAAGTATGACACAATGATGGATTGGCTTGCTCACCTCTATGTAGGCACACTTAACATGATTCACTACATGCATGATAAGTACTACTATGAGGCAGCAGAAATGGCTCTTATCGATACAGATGTAAGAAGAACATTTGCAACAGGTATTGCAGGCTTCTCACATGTTGTTGACTCACTCAGCGCTATTAAGTACGCTAAGGTTAAGGTTATCCGTGACGAGGACGGCATTGCTGTTGACTTTGAAACAGAGGGCGACTTCCCAAGATACGGTAACAATGACGAGAGAGCAGATAAGATTGCCGTTGATCTTCTCAAGACATTCATGGCTAAGCTCAAGTATTGCCACACATACAGAGATTCAGAGCCTACAACTTCTATCCTTACAATCACATCAAATGTTGTTTACGGTAAGGCTACAGGTTCACTTCCTGACGGTAGAAAAGCCGGCGAGCCACTTTCACCGGGTGCTAACCCAAGCTACGGTGCAGAGCAGAACGGTCTTCTTGCTTCACTTAACTCTGTTGCTAAGCTTCCTTACGAGTACGCTCTTGACGGTATTTCAAATACTCAGACAATCAACCCGGGTGCTCTCGGACACAATGATGACGAGCGTGTTGACAACCTCGTAAATGTTATGGACGGCTACTTTGATCAGGGCGCACACCACCTCAATGTAAATGTATTCGGTACAGAAAAACTCATTGACGCTATGGAGCATCCTGAGAAGGAAGAGTATGCTAACTTCACAATCCGTGTATCGGGTTATGCTGTTAAGTTCATCGACCTTACAAGAGAGCAGCAGCTGGATGTTATTGCCAGAACCTGCCACGACAGAATGTAATGTCGGACAACGCTGTTAAAGGCTTTGTACACTCAATAGAAACTTTTGGCTCTGTTGACGGTCCGGGCGTGAGATTTGTGATTTTTCTGAGCGGTTGCGCAATGCGTTGCCAGTTCTGCCACAATCCCGACACCTGGAAACACGATGAAAACACCGTGGAATACACCGCCGACGAGTTGCTTAATAAAGCGCTTGCATACCGCCCCTATTGGAAAAATAAGGGCGGTATCACAGTAAGCGGAGGCGAGCCGCTTTTACAGATTGACTTTTTGCTTGATTTGTTCAAGAAGGCTAAAAAGCAGGGCGTTAATACCTGTATTGACACGAGCGCCAACCCGTTTACAACCAAAGAGCCGTTCTATTCAAAGTGGAAAGAGCTAATGGAATATACGGATTTGCTGTTGCTTGATATAAAGCATATCGACAACGAACAGCACAAAATCCTTACAGGACAGCCAAACACCAATATTCTTGAAATGGCAAGACAGCTTTCTGATATGGGCAAGCCCGTATGGATAAGACATGTTCTTGTGCCTGAAAGAAATGATAAGGACGAGTATCTTTTCAGACTTGCCGACTTCATTCACTCACTCAAGAATGTTGAGCGTGTCGAGGTTCTTCCTTACCACACCCTCGGTGTGTACAAGTGGAAGGCTCTCGGTTATGACTATCCTCTCGAGGGCATTAATCCCCCGACAAAAGAGCGTGTTAAGAATGCGGAAATGATTCTTAACGGCGAAAAAACAAGAGATTAATTTCTTATATAACAACGGCAGTACCGATTTTTTGGTACTGCCGTTTTTGTTTTGATTTTTATTTGTTATTCTGCTTTTGTTGTTTTTTCTTCAGCAAAATTGATGAATCAAAGGTGTATTCAAAGATTTTTAAGCTGCCCTTATTGAGAAATCGTCACAGTCGGAAGAACCGACTGTGACGACGGGTGAGCCTGCAACTGTCGGTACAACCTCTGTAAATCCGACTTCGGCAACAGGCGGTGCCGCAACATCGGACAGCACTCCTTCACAGCCTGGTAAAAACGGCGGTGTTCAGACAGGAGTGACAGCAACGGCTGTTATGATGCTTGTTGTAATTTCGGGCGGAGTGCTTTTTGCCCTTGCAGAGCGTAAAAAGAGAATATAACACACTGACAGCCATTTGTGCAAAGATTATCAGTTGTCTATTGAAAAATTTGTAAAAATGATATAAAATAGCAATAAGTAGAAAAATACGGTTTTTCCGCTGATTTATATTAATACTGAAAGAGGTGCCGGAATGGATAAAAACAAAAAATTATTCTACACAATCATCGGTGCAATCTCTGCACTTGCGGCTGCCACAGCAGCATTTCTCGCTTTAAAAAAGCACAGATGCGCAGAACAGAAGCTTATTGAGGAAATTGACGATATTGTTTCCGAAAAAGAGCCTGAGGAGGCTGCAAAGGAAGAACCGCAGGCAGGAGTTACAGCCGATGAGCTTGCTGAGGAAGAATAAGCAACAAGTTGTTGCACCAAATTAGGGTAGCAGTATTTGCATATGCGAAAGTTAAATACCCAGCGGTGCTTTCAATTAAGAATTGAAAATTGAAAACAGAAAATGATGTCGGCGGTGTGCCACCGAAGTCTATTCAAGAAAACAGTTTAAAAAAGAAAATGCATCAGATGTCCGAAAAGGTCTGATGCATTTTTGTTTTGTGCGAAGTAACCGCCAAACCCACAGCCGTGAGGCATTATAAAAACGCAGACATCATCGGATATCTGCGTTTGGTTGTCAAGATTTCTTTTGCTTTTTCTTCTGAACAGCGTCCTTGATTAAATAATAGATAAATATAACAAGAACAGTTCCTATGAATACAACAAAAGGTTTTGTGTATTTATATACCGATGCAAGGTGAATTTTCGGTGTAATCTGATTGCACAGGGTAAGAATTATCGGATGTACTATGTATATCAGAAGTGAATATCGCTGTCCGAGTCGGGCAAGTATGCTTGATACTTTGCCCGATTTGAATTCAACGGCAATTGTGAAGAATGTCTACCCCGAGATTTCGGTTTTTATCAATTTTATTCATATATACCTCCTCAATGGCTTGTCGGTTAAAGCAACCGTAAGTCTTAATTCCCTCTGAATTTAAGATAAACGGCATAGACAGCCTTTTTAATTTTTTGAATTGGCGTAAGCTTGAAACCCTTCTTTTTCATAAGACTGAGAATTTCTGCATAATAGTCCTTGTTCTGATGTTTGAGAACATAGTTCATATATTTGTTTTTGTCTCTGTAAAATTTCGGAATATCAAAAACATTCTTATACAGTTCAAGTTTTCCGAGTGCCATAAGCTCAAATTGCGTTCTGACGCACTTTTCACAGTGACCACAGTTGTTCTCACCGTAGTAACACACATTGAGGTTATCATATGTAATCGGAAATTTTGAAATGAAGTCAACCTTTTCAAGCCTTGTCTTTTCAAGACCTGTAATGTAAAAATCGGTACTTTCGGTACTCAGCATACTTGCCGTAAATGCCTCATAGTGTGCCGAGCCGGTGTCGCATTGTTTTATCGAAAAACTGCTTATCGGGTATCCCGACGCATAATAGTAGTTTTTGAAAAATTTCTGCATACACAAGACCGCCGAAAAGCTGCAATAATGATGAACCTTTACATACGGCAGGGTAAGATGTTCACCGAGATTTGAATTAATGTCAATCAACGGCATATCAAAGATTTTTGCGGATTTTTTTGCAATTTCAAGACGATTTTCGTACAGCTCGGCAGATTGTTCGGGTGTGTAATTAGCCGTACTCCTGTGGGAGCCGACATTGAAAAAGGTAAGATGACTCAGCTTTTCCGTTCTGTTTTCGGAAAAACTGCAAATTGTGTCAAATGAATCCACACCTCTCGAAAATCCTGTTGCCGATGCATTTTTGCAGCAGTAGTTTTCCTGTGTAAGCTCTTTTGCAGATATCGAAATTTTGTTGAATAATTTTGAATTTTTTGTAAGAACGGGAATGAAAATTTCATTAAGCTGAAAACACAGCTGCTTCGACATCTTTGCTTCTGCCGAAATATTCAGACTGTTGTTCATTGCATACGGCAACAGCGCAACAACGAATGCGTCGGCACTTTCGGTCAGATAGTCAGCATACTTTGCATCAACATCAAACCAGAGAATGTAGGAAGGCTTTCCGTTTTCGCTGATTTTTGAACAGAGTCTGGCACGATTATCAAGTTTTTCAATTTTCGGTTTGCCGATAATCAATGTTTCCATACTTTTACCCTCAAATTAATCTCTGAAAAACAAATCTCTTGTGTAAACCTTTTCTTTTACACAGTCAAGAACGGAGCTGTATCTGTTTGCAACGATTACATCCGATTTTGTGACGAACTTTTCAAAGTCGTTTTCAACGCTAAAGCCCTCTAATAAATCGACTTTAAGTGTCGGTTCGTAGATAATTAACTCGATGCCGTTATTTTTCAAAAGCTCCATAACGCTCTGAATTGAGCTTTGTCTGAAGTTATCAGAATTTGACTTCATTGTAAGGCGGTAAATTCCGACAGCTTTTGGATTTTTATTCATTATCTGTGATGTAATAAATTCTTTTCTTGTCTTGTTAGATGTTACAACAGCGCTGATTATGTCGTTCGGAACATCCGAAAAATTGGCCTTGAGCTGTTTTGTGTCCTTTGGCAGACAGTAACCGCCGTAGCCAAAGGACGGATTGTTGTAGTGATTTCCGATTCTCGGATCAAGACACACACCGTCAATGATACTTTTAGTGTTAAGGTTCTTCATTTCGGCATATGTGTCAAGCTCGTTGAAAAAGCTGACACGCATTGCGAGGTATGTATTTGCAAAAAGCTTGACCGCCTCTGCCTCGGTGTAGTCCATAAAGAGAGTGTCTATGTTTTCCTTAATTGCACAGTCTGCAAGTGCCGTTGCAAAAGTCTCGGCAGATTTTTGCAGTTCTTCATTTGCCATATCAACACCGACAATGATTCTTGACGGGTAGAGGTTATCATAGAGAGCCTTGCCCTCACGCAAAAATTCGGGACTGAAAAGAATTTTTGTGTATTTGTATTTTTCAATAACACTTTTTGTGTATCCAACCGGTATAGTGGATTTGATAACTATAACCGCATTTGGGTTGCATTCAATTACAAGCTCAATTACAGCCTCAACGGACGATGTATCAAAAAAGTGTCTTTCGTCATCGTAATTGGTAGGAGTAGAGATAATTACAAAATCAGCATTTTTGTACGCAGATTTTGCATCGACGGTTGCAACCAAATCTAATTTTTTGTCAGCAAGATATTCTTCGATTTCCCTGTCGGCAATCGGAGATTTCTTTTCATTGATTAACTTTACCTTGCTTTCAACGACATCAACAGCGGTAACTTCGTGTTTCTGCGAAAGAAGTACGGCGTTTGAAAGACCTACATAGCCTGTCCCGGCAATTGCTATTTTCATTTGGTTTCACCTGATTACTTTTTTAATAATTTTTTTGCCTTTTGAATCTGTGACGGACTGAGAATTGACTTTGCTTTTTCCATCATCTTGAGCTTCATTCCGCCAAATTTCATTCTGTTGTCATGAAAAAGCCTGTTAATAAGCTTTGCGTCCTCTTCCATATCGGTGAAAATCTCAACAAAAATCGGTCGGTCGGATTCTTCTGCGAGTGCGGGAATAATGTTGTCAACTTCTTCCTTGGTTGTTGCGCTGTAATAGTCATATCCGAGTGATTCAATCCAGCCCTTTGCGCCCTTGTGATGTTCGGCACAGATGTACTGATTGATTGTAGGAATCTTTTCCTTGCCCATAAAGAAGTGAAATTCTGAACCGCCGCCGTTGTTGAGAAGAATAATTCTCGCATTATTCTTGATTCCTCTGATGCCTGCGGAGTTCATATCATAGAAGAAACTGAGGTCGCCCACAACGCAAAAGGCAAGCTCGTCTGTTGCCGATGCCTGTCCGAAGAACGAAGACATACAGCCGTCAATACCCAGAGCGCCGATATTGCTGTAAACCTTGACATTCGGTTTCAAATCGAAGAACTGCATAGTTCTTGTACTGCTGAGAATTGCAAGGTGCAGAACAGAACGGTCGGGAATAATTTCAGCAAGCTTTTTGGCAACATACATATTTGAGAACGGAAGATTGCTTGAATAATCAAGCATTTTGATATCGTCATTCCACATATTGTAGTATGTCATATCATTTTTTGAATTCTGCGGTGCGTTCTCTGCAAAGCAGTTAAAGAAATACTGCGGTGTACATTCAAATACATCTGTCAGCTTGTCGGAAAAATCTCTGATTCTTCCCGCAGTATCAATTTGCCAGTGAACAAATTTTTCCTTGTGAGCCTTAATCATAGGCTTGAGTTTATATGAAGCAATATTGTTGCCGAACGAAATAATAAGATCGGGGCATAACTCGCCGAACATTCCCTGCATTGAGCATTCTGACAAAGGATAGGTCATAAGGCAGCCATTGCACTTGAGGTTTGACATATGCTCAACCGATATAAGGCAATTGTATTTCTCAAAGAACTTCTCGACGCACGCTCTGTCATCTTCCGAGAAACAGTTGTTCTGACCGGCAATGACAAGAATTTTCTTATATTTTGAAAGCCTTTCTGCATATTCACGCCACTTCTCGGAGGGCATATCGGGAGAAATTCTGTTGATTTTCCTAACCTGAGGAAGATTTTCACAATCATATACAGCTGAGTTTTCAACAATCGGAATATTGATATGCACAGGTCCTGTTCCGTGATGGTCAAGCTCCGAAAGAGCCTCGTTAATAAGTCTTTCGCAGTACCATCTGTCATTTCCGCCACGCACAACGGGAAGATTAACGGATTTTTTTGTAACCGATTCAAAAATATTGACCTGCTGGGTTTTCTGCAGCATAAGCTGATTTAATCTGTACGGGTCTTTGTCAGCGGTAATTGCGACAATCGGAACATCTTGATAAAATGCCTCTGTCATACCCGGAAGATAGTTGCTTACAGCCGTACCCGAGGTACAGATACAGGCAACGGGGGATTTTGTCTGTTGTGCCAGTCCGATGCCGTAATACACGGCACTTCTCTCGTCAACGACCGAATGACACTCAAAAAAATCGTCATTTTCAAGTGAATGAATTATAGGAATATCACTGCCTCCGGGAGAAAGCACCAATTTGTTGATATTATATTTTTTCAGAAGTGCAGTGAGCAACTGAACGCTTTTTATTGTAGAATACATACGCTTTCCTCCGCTTTAGTTTTTGATAATTCCGGAACCGCCTGTAATCAGAGCGGTTTTGCCGTTAAGAATATTGTTGTTCTCCTTCTGCACATACACGGGAACAACATTTTTTGCTTTAAAGGTTTTGATTATGCCCTGTCTGACTTTTTTTAGTGTATTTTTAAGACTCATTTTAACCACCGCTGACAAAGGATTTAAGATAATCCAAAGATATTATTGTCTGGTTCTTGATTTTTTCGTTCACATCGTACCAGTTTATTTCGGTTTCTCGGCAGTTTCCGTCAACAATTTCACGGTTGATTCCAAGACTTTTCAAAAGACCTTCGGAGCGGATGTTTCTTCCGCTTTTGTTCTTGAATTCAACAAAAAGATTCTTGTTGAAAATAACAGAAAACGCTGTTCCGTGAAACGAGTTTGTAACAACATATTCGGCATTTTTGAAACAGCCGACAAATTCCTCAACAGTAGGTGCAACAATATAATTTATACCGTGACTTACAGGGTGAGGTGCATCGTTTATGCAGTAAACGGGAAGGTTCTTTTCTTTTGACAGTTTAAGGGCAAAATCCACAAGCGAAACTGCCGGATTAGCCGTGAAAATGAGGATATACGGTTTGTCGATTTTTGAAACGGCAATCTTTTTCCATTCGTCTGCCGAAATCAGCAGGGTAGGATCAAGATGAGTTTCGGCGGTTCTGCCCGTGAGTTCTTTTACAAGCTTTTCTCCGCTCGGTTCACGAACTGAGAACTTCTGAAAACCGTTCAGCCTTTTTTTATATTCATCAATAAATTCATCGGGCAATGTCGGAACGGCAAAGCTTGCCGCATATGAATACTTCTGTCTGTCATCGGCAAATGTCAGAAAATAAGCGGGATCAAAGCCGACGCATCTCGGACTCCACACCTGATCGCTTCCCGAAATGAACAAGTCATAATCGTTTTTAAGCTCTCCGATATTCTGCGGAGTATACGACTTTTTACTCTTTACAAGATAGTTATTGAAAAACGACTTAAAAGCGTCTCTGCGTTTTGCTCTTCTTCTTACCATGACACAGCTTTTTGCAAAGGATTTCAGAAGGTCGTTTTTATAAATGCGAAAGGGTTTGTAGTCGGCTGTGATTTTCGGACAGATATAGTCAACAATTTCACACTCTGCGCCGAGCGAGGAAACGGTTTTTTGCAACGCATAGCTCTGAAGCACAGCGCCGTAGTTCAATGCACGGTGAAATGTTACAATGCCTACCTTTTTCATTATCTGCTTCCCCCTGATTGTTTTTTGTACAAAAAATATCCCATGGGATAAAATATGACCGCAAGAGCCCTCTTTGAAAATGTGTCGGGCATCTTTTTTATTTCGGAAAATCTTTTGCCGTTGAGTAAGCCGTCACGGGAAAGTCCCACAAATTGTTTGATAAAGAACTTAGGATTGCTCTTTGCGTAATCCCAACATTCGTTTATAAAGTGGAGTCTTACGAAAATAGTTTCCCTGTGAGCCGAGTAAGCGTTACCCGTCAAAGAATTTTCCTGATCGTTTATGTAATATCGCAACGGTGTGTCAATAAAACGGGTTATATACTTTCTTCCGATATTGTCCCAATAGATATTTTCGGGATAAAAATGAAGTCCCGAAACACACGGATAAGGGTTGGCTCTGATTATTTCAAGTTTTGTCATTCCCCACATCTCACCGTCAATTTTATACTTCAATCTCAGGTCAAGGTCGGAACAGTCAAATCGTTCTGACGGCAGAGGACAACCGTTTGTTTTGCCGCTTTCGTTACAGGTGCGGCACGAAATTCCCTTGTATTTTGACCTGTCTTTATCGGGAATTTTGTTCCATTCGTTTATAAATGTTTCAAGGGCGTTGTCTTTTACGCTGTCATCGGAGTCAATCGTTATAAAGAATTCACCCTTTGCAATCTGTGCCGCAACATTTGTTGCAATGTGTTTTCCTTTGTTGGTCTGATATTTATAGGTTATGTTAAAGTCGGGTCTGTCGCTGATGAATTTCTCAACCGTTTCTTTTGTGTTGTCGGCTGAACCGTCATCAACAATTATCCATTCAAAATTTCTGTATGTCTGTCTTTTCAGCGCCTCATATAATCTGGGCAGAGTTTTTGCCCTGTTATATGACGGTGTAAAAACGGAAAAAGTATATTCAGTCATTGCAACCTCAAAATGATAATAATTTAGCTTTTCTTAAACTTCTTCTTAATTTTATCCTTGATAAGAACGAGTTCTTTTCTTGAGAAAATGAGCGGAACAGAAACGGCATATCCTGCCAGTCCGCTTGCTACACAGAGAAGAAGGAATGATATCCAGCTGTTTGCGTGTACAAAGCTGTTGATAAAGATGAACATGGTGATAACAACAGCAAAGCAGAACCATCCTCTGAAAATAGACCTGTAATATGTTGTAAGCTTTATTTTCAAAATATGTGCGGCGTATAACGGAACAAATACTATCGCTTTAAGACCGATAAAAACAGAGCTGACGCCTGCAATAGCATAAACGCCGAGCGGTGTAAAGTGTATGAGCAGTAAAACGATAATAACCGTAAGAACACCGCACACAAGCGAGATAAGAACGGAGGCCTTGAGCTTGTTGCATACGGTGAAAAGGCTAGAAAGAGTTCTTGTGTGACAGGTAAATAGGTATGAAATACATACAAGCACCGACAAAATCTGAATTATGGTAATTTCGTCCGGAGATTTGGTCGGCTGCCACAATGTATAGAACTTGTTGCCAAACGCAATAAATCCCGCAAGAGGTGCAGTCATGAGAAAACTCATAATCTTTGACGAAAACTTTGTTTCTTCAACAAGTAAGTCCGTGTTGTCCTTTGCATAAAGGATTGTAAATCTGGGAGTGAAGATATTTGCAATGGTTGTAATAAGGTTATCAATGCAGTGCGGAACGGTGTTTGCAATCGACAAAAGTCCCATGAGTCCCGCTCCGAGAGTCAGGTTACAGATTAACAGGTCAAGACCTCTGTTCAGAGCTGTGCTGAGATAACCGATTGACGACCAAATTCCTGCGGAAATAAGAACTTTTACCAGCTTGAAACTGAAAAGGTTGAAGTTCATCTTTACTTCCGGCAGAATTTTATTCTTGACTTTGATATTGGTAAGCAAAAGAAAAATTCCGCTTGCAAGTGACGCCATAGCGAGAAAATATACTTTTGCGGGAAAAAACGAGAACAAAATTACTACAAGCAAGAGCTTGAGCGTGTTTGACGCAATATCACGGAGAGAATTGATATACAGCTTGTTTTTTACAAATGCCGCAGTAGTAAATATTGCCGTGATAACGCTGATTATAAATGTTGCAAAAGTGAGCGCAAACAATATCTTTACGCTGTCAACAAGATTTTCGGGAACATTCAGTATAAATTCAATGTTGAATGTAATAATTGACGAAACCAAAAGTAAAACGCCGGCAATAATCAGGTCGGCAACCAGAACCGAGCTGAAATATCTTGATGCCTTGTCAATGTTTCCTTTGCTGTATTCAATTGAAATAAATCTGCCCGACATTGAGTTGAGAGCAGATGTTACAATGGTGGCATACTGGACAAAGTTGTTTGCAAGTCCGATAAATCCGTAGGTTTCAGAACCGAGTTCCTTTACAAGATAGGGTGCAAGAACAAAGTTAATTCCTGTTCCTATCAAAAAAGACACTATGGCGGCAACCATATTTATTGCCATTTGTTTACTTGTTGATAATTTTTTCATAATATGACCTTAGTTTTAACTGATTAAAATTTTGGAAAAGCATTGAAGAGCTGTTCTTTCTTCAGTTCAACAACATCCGGATCGATTCTGTAATTATTTTTCACCTCGCTGATTGTAGGCATATCGCCGTTTGAACAATCAAAGGGTGTGTGTGTAATGTCAAAGGCGGAGAGGTAATCATTGTACTTGTTTCCGTCACCGAACATATTGTTTGTAAGGGTTATGTGCATATTGGGAATGTGGAAACTGTCGGCAACAATCATACCGTGAAGGCTGCTTGAAATAATGTATTCGCACTCGCCTATTTTTTCGACAACCTTTTTTGGGTTTTCCTTCAGGTCAATAAGCGTTGAATTTTCGTAGTTATCAAGAAGTTTTTTCACAACAGGGTGATCCTGTTCCTTAAAGTGCGGGATAATTCCGACACGATACTTTTTTTCGGGATAAAATCCAAGCCACCTTTCGGCAAGAAGTCCTCCGTCACCTGTCGGCACATCAAGCTTTTTGTCGAGAATATTTTCCATTCTCTGCAATGAAAGTCTGCCCCTCAGAGCGTGTATATGTATATGTCTGAACATCAGCCCCAAATCAAGCTCGGCATTGCCTCGGATAAAGCCCGTACTCCATATGTGGACATTATCATTCATAAAATGCTCAATTTTCTGCTTTGCTCTGATCCTCGGATATGTTGAGTACATTATGTGGTCAAGTGCAGAACCGATTGCAATCAGGTTACAGCTTTTAAGGTCTTTTCTTACAACCTTGATGTTAAACAGTTCTTCAAGCATATCTTTATTAAGAAGATCTCCCATATTCGGAATCGGGGGATACATTATCTTATATACCATTGTATTTTCTCCGTTGTATTATTTGCGCCGTGAGCAGAAGCTCTGATTAAGAGATATAAATATCGGATTTGTCTTGCATATGTATATCAGCGAATAAGTAATAAGCATCCATATCGATGTTGTTGCCCATGGTTCGGTGGAAATCAGAAGTTTTGGAAGTGTTACGCACACAAGCGTACAGCACAACGCAAATTCTGACTTATCTTTGATTCTTGTGCATACAACCTTTGCCGTCAGCGAAAGGCTTGAATATACCGGAATAAGTCCGAATACAATTCCGCCTTCAAAGAGGTATTGGTAGATGTACTGGTGCGGATACGGCCATGAACGGTTTGCCAGCTCACCCGAAACCTTTGAGAAGGTTTCAATGCCGTAGCCGAAAATAGGATTGTTCGCAATTGCGGGTAATGTAAATGCATCAATTGCGGTTCGTCCGTCAGATACATCACCGAGTTCAAGATATTTAATCATTTTTGAAATGAAGCTCGGAACGCTGTTTAAAATACTGTTGCACAAGTCTGCCAGCGAATGCAACAGGGGAAGTGCAAATATAATTATCAAAATTCCGATTACAGAGAAGACAATAATGAGCGACAGCTTAATCGCAGACAATTTTTTGCGTTTGTCGTCATCGTATGCGTTTATGACAAGCACAATGGCACAGCAGGCAAGACAGAGAACAGCGCCTCTGTTTGCAAACAAAACAATCTTAGCCATTATGTAGAGGTTGTATATATATGTAAGTTTTATGAGAAGGTTCGACTGCTTTCTGTACAGCTTAAAATGTATCATGGCAACGATAACAGGTGATAAAATTGCGTAGATATTACCCATATATGCCTGATTGTATTTTACATACTGGAGAACAAAAAACAAATTTATAACCGGCAGGGTTATAAGGGAAAGATAGAGAATATACCGCATCACAAGTTCCCCGTCAAGCTTTTTGCCTATGACATAAATCGGTATTATTGCGTAAAATATGAATTGAATCACATTCAGATCGCAGTTATTTCCGTGAAAAATGAGGGAATAAAGATACCACAAGGTTACAAAAGAGAGAAAGAACATAACAGGAAGTTCTATAGTCACTTTCTTGTAGTAAATTATTTCCGCAATGATTATTGTAAGTGCAATTACCAAAATTATGAAATTGTTATGAAAATCTTTAAAAGCCGGAATACGAACGATTGTACCCGTGATGGTCTGTGCTGAAATCATCATGGCTACAACAAAGCTGTTAAGTTTTATGAAAAGCCGGTCTTTTGAGTTTTGAAGCGTGTTTTCCATAAATTACCTCGGTTATTTTCGTAGAATAAAAGTCATTCCGTCTTTAACAAACAAAAACAGAGCCTTTGCCGGATTGGAAGTTTTAAACGCCCAATGCATAGCCTTTTTCAACTGCTTTTGTTTTAAATACGCCTTGCCGATTTCCGTATAATGAATGTTGTACAATCTTTTTTGTTCTTTCTCGGTGAATTGTTCAATAATTGGCTTCATTTTATTAAGATAATGAAGTCTGTATTGTTCATAAAGCTCGCCCTTCGGCATATTGCGGTCAAGCTTGAACTTTTCAATGCAGACATCACTTATGCAGGCAACCCTGCAGCCGCAGGCAACACGGGCAAAAAATTCAAGATCCTGATGACGCTTAAATGATTCGTCCCATTCCTTTACATAGTCAAGCACACTTCTTTTAATCATAATTGTACTTGAACAGGCAATTATTTCGTTGCACAAAAAGCGGTAAAGAAAATTGTCGGCATTATCCGCTTTTACAATACGGTCGGTGTTCTCGGTCATATGCTCCAGAAACGAGCCGTAAATCATTGCGTAATCTTCGGGAAGCTTTTCAAAGCAGTCAACCTGTTTCTGCGTTTTGTCCGGAAGAAAGACATCGTCATCATCAAGAAAGCCCAAATAAAATCCCTTTGATGCTTTGATTCCCGTGTTTCTGGCGGCAGAACCGTTAATATTTTTTTTGTGTACAAGATATTTTACATTTTCAAATGTTTCGTATTTTTTCATTTTTTCGGCAGTAAGCAACTGTTCCGGTTCATTTTCGCCGTTATCGTCAACAACGATTACCTCAATGTTTTTGTATGTCTGGTTAAGAACGCTGTCAACGGCAGAGTTGATCTTGTCGGCACCTTTATATGTAGGAATGATAACGGAAACGAGCTGTTGCATTTATACCACCTTAAAATGTTTTTGCTGTAATTATAAATTTTTTTGTGCGTGTCTTGCTCTGAGTGTGCGGTCAATGTAGAAGTCCTGAAGAAGCTTTGCCGTGTTGCATACATCGAATCCGGCGTCTGTAACCTGTTTCTGACAGTCCTTTCTTTCGTATGCGCCAAGCACATCAAGGCAGGTTTTTGCCCATACATCGGCAGAGTTTGAAAGCGAAAGTCGTGTTACATTGTCCGTAACAACAGTTTCATCGGCAATAACATCGCTCATAACAATCGGCAAGCCCGAAGTCTGGGCTTCAATGCCCGTAAGCGGCAAGCCTTCCCATAATGACGGAAAAAGGAAAAGGTCAAGCGCCTGATACAATACGCTTGTGTCCATAACGCCTGTAAAAATCACATCATTTTCAAGACCGAGTGCCTTTGTTTTAGCTTTTATATCGTCCTCAAGCTTTCCTTCACCGCAGAGAACAAGAACCGTGTTCTTATTCATCCTGTGAATCTCGTTAAAGACATCAAGAATAAATGTATGGTTTTTCGGCTGAGCAAAACGGCCTACATGACCGATGACGATTTTGTCGCCGACGCCGAGCTTTTCACGCATATCTCTGCGTGTCTGTTCGTTATATTTGAATCTGTCTGTTTCAATGCTGTTGTTGATATATTTTACTTTTCCGTCCTGAACAGCCTGTTTTCCGAACAGCCATTCTCCGGCAGGCTTTGAGCACATAAACATATCCGTACAATGTTTTTTGATGAACATTTTTTCGTAAAGAAAGAAGAAATATTTCAGATTTACGACAGTTTTCGCATTGTGAGCATGTGCAATTCTTGTCGGAATTCCTGCCTGATGAGCATAATCAAGCGTCCAGAGTCCCAGTTCCTGATGAACATGAAAAACTTTGTACTCCGGATGACTTGTGAGAATATTCATACATTCCTTTTTGTATTCTCTCATATGCAGGGGATTAAACGGACGGGTTCTGTAAACTTTTCCGCCGTATTCTCTGATTTCCTTTTCGTAATAACCCTCCTGCGGTCTGTGAACGAGAAAATCAAATAAAATCTGTTCCTTATCAATATGTCTGTATAAATTCATTACGAGGGTTTCAATTCCGCCCGCATCCATCAGCACGATGTTGTGCAAAACTCTTATCGGTTCCATACTGACCTCCGTATCATTTCTTGATTTTATGCAGTGCAGGAAGTATTTTGTCATGAACAATTCCGATTGAACCCGCAACAAAGCCCTGTGGCAAAATATTGAACATCTTGCCGCTTAACTTCTTGACGACACTGCGGTTGTCTTTCCACAGCGGTGTGTCTGCCCATTCACTCTTTTGCTTGTAATCAAGGTACTGTTTTATCATAGGATGATTGTTGTTTTCAATCCACGGCCTTGTTCCGTCCATAAAACAGGTCGTAAAATGAACAATACAGGGGTTGGAAACTGCATCAAGCACCTGCGATTCCGTATAATACCGGCTGACTCTCTTGGCTTTTTTCGCATTTTTATAATTGAGATAAAAAACAATTGAGTAGGCGTTGTAGTTGAGCGGAATAAGAAGCTTGTCCTCGTTTGTAGTGCAGGCATTCAGTACAGGCTGGTCAACAAAGGAGAGATGACGGTGATTCTGTATAAACTTCTTGAAATTTTCTTCAAGATTTCTTCTGCGGATTTCCGCAAGATTTAGCATAATATTGCCTGCGCTTATATATATGTCGTCGGGTTTCATTCCGACTTCCGTTTTATAGCTGTCACCGATACATTCATATGCACCTGCAACAATCTTGTCTTTCATATCAATGTTCCATAACGGCTCAAGAGAGGACATTATCATTGTGTCGCAGTCAATGTGGATAACCTTGTCAACCCATTCGGGCAACATACTTGAATAAAAAAGTCTTGCAAATGTGCTAATATTCCATCTTCCGATGTTGATTGATGAGTTTGTCAGCTTTTCAATATCGGAAATGGGAATAAAAGTAATCTGACGGTTAAATTTTTGACACATTGTTGTGAATTTGTCTTTGTTTTCCTGCGACATACCGTTTTCAATCAGGAAAATATTTAGTTCGTCAACAGATTGGTTGTTTTCGAGCAGGGAATACATTGATATACCCGCAACCATCGAGTAGCTGTCCGAACTTGAATAAACTACATTCATTTTACCCTCCGGGGCTTATATACTAAAACTTATTTAAGATACATTTCCTCAAATTTCTTGAATGATTGAAGATTTTTATCTTTGTCGGCAATAATAAGATTTTCAATACCGCCGATTTCATCAAACGGCCATTCAACTCCCAAATCCGGATCGTTGTACATAATGCCGTCATCATATTCGCCGTAGAATTTTTCACCGCATTTGTATGAAACAACAGACGGTTCAAGCACAAGATAGCCGTGTGCAAAATGTTCAGGAACATAGAGCTCGTTCATATTTTCTTCGGAAAGGTAGAATCCCTGCCATTTTTTGAATGTAGGTGATTCGGGACGGAGGTCAACGATAACATCAAAAACCTTGCCCTTAATGCACCGTACCAGCTTTGCCTGTTCGTGAACTCTCTGAAAATGAAGCGCACGAATTACACCCTTGTGAGAAACCGTGTAGAAAACTTCGGCAAGATTGTGTTCAAGGCCGTTAGCCTCAAAAACTTCCTTTGAGTAGTCCTTTATAAATGCACCTCTGATATCGGTTGCACAGAACGGTTTGATGAGGTATGCACCCTCAAAGTCCGTATTGCAAAATTCAAATTTCTGTATCATTAAAATACACCTTACTTTAAAAAAACTAATTGAGTGATTTAAGCCATTCCATTGTTTTTGAAACGCCTTCGGCAAAAGAAACCGAGGGCTTGAAATAACAGTCTGTTTTAATATCGGCTGTATCAAATGCCTCAAGCGGCATATTTATTCCCGTAAAAGGTACATCGCCGAAAATCGGCTTTGCGTTTGGGGCAAGCGTCTGTTGCATTTCAAGAATAAATTCTTTAAGAGGTCTTGCGTTTCCGCTGCCGATTGTATATTCCTTGTTAGGTTTACCGTGTTCTCCGATTGCCTCAAACGCTCTTGCAACATCGTCAATATAGATGAAGTCATAGTTCTGTGTTGCGGCGGTGAACTGCAACGGCTCATTTGCAATGATTTTGCGGATTGTAGAATTTACAAAACGGGGCGAAAGCTCACCGACGCCGTATGCGTTTGTGATAACTGCCCAACAGAGGTCAATTGAAAGGCTGTTTGCAATCGGCTTGCAAATTGCTCTTGCAATCAGCTTGCCTGCACCGTAAATGTACGGAAGTCCGGGCTTGCTTCCCTGAGTGTAAACAGCGGTGTAGGTTTCTTTTTCCATTATTGAACCGGCATTTACAAACTTTTTGCACTGCATTTTGTCGGCTGTTCTTAGAGCACGAGCGGTCCACAGGGCATTTTTAAGCTGAACATTTTCATCGCATCTGAGCGATCCTGCCGAGCCTACCCATGCAAAGTGGTAGAAAACATCAATATCTCTGTCGGAAATTATGTCAGCCAAGGTTTCAATCTCATCAAGCTCGCAATACACAATTTCAATGCCACTGAGATTCTTTATGTTATCAATGTTTTCGTTTTCATCCTTAACAACGGCAAACACCTTTATACCGTCGGCACAAAGTCTTTTGCAGACATTTGAGCCGATAAAACCGTTTGAGCCTGTTACAATTGCCTTTTTCATAAGTAAACCTCTTTTTATATTTGCCGTATGATTATTTCAGAAATTCTTCAATCTGCCTATCCATACAGCCTCTTACATTGCCGTTTTCCATATAACAGCATGACCATTCGACCGTTTTTTTAACTGCATCATCAACATGCCAATGAGGTTTCCAGCCAAAAACAGTCTTGAGTTTTGAGCAGTCAAGCTTGAGAAAATTAGCCTCGTGGACTGCATCCTTTTCACTTTTGTCAATCCGGTTTATATTGCCGGCATATTTTACGAACAAGTCAACAAGCTCGCCTGTTGTTATGCAGTCGCACTCGTCAGGACCTACATTATAACAGTCGGCAAACTTAATGTTCCCGTACTGGGCTTTTGCAATCATAAGATATGCATAAAGCGGTTCGAGAACATGCTGATACGGTCTTGTGGAATGCGGATTGCGGACGATAATATCCTCGCCCTTTTCCAGGGCTCTCACGCAGTCGGGAATAATTCTGTCGTTTGCAAAATCTCCGCCGCCGATAACATTTCCTGCTCTCGCTGTGGAAATCGCCGTTCTTCCGTCGGCGAAGAAAGAATTTTTGTAGCTGTGGGTTACAAGTTCCGAGCAGCTTTTGCTGTTTGAATACGGATCAAACCCGTCAAGCGGTTCGTTTTCACGATATCCCCATTGCCATTCCCTGTTTTCATAAACCTTGTCGGTTGTAACATTGAGAAACGATTTCACACAGCTTGACTGCCGTACACACTCAAGAATGTTGACCGTTCCCATAACATTTGTTTCATATGTATATGCAGGCATTTTGTAGCTGTCACGCACAATCGGCTGAGCCGCAAGATGAAGTACAATCTCAGGCTGTGCCTCATCAAATGCCTTTTTAAGCGAATCAAAATCACGGATATCCCCGATAACCGACTTTACATCGCTCTCGATATTTGCAATCTCAAAAAGTGACGGTGAGGTTGGCGGATTAAGCGAATAACCCGTTACATCCGCACCGGCATTTGCAAGCAGTTTGCAGAGCCAACTGCCCTTGAATCCTGTGTGTCCCGTAATGAACACTTTTTTACCCTTATAAAAATCAAGCATCATTCCGACCACACTTTCCAAGGAGCAGTACAGTCGTTCCAAAGCTTTTCCAGACGCTCTTTGTCACGCAATGTGTCCATACACTGCCAAAATCCGTTATGCTTGCAGCACATAAGCTGACCTTCTCTTGCAAGCTGTTCCATCGGCTCACGCTCAAACATAACTGTATCATCTTTTATATAGTCCAAAACCTTCGGTTCAAGCACCATAAAGCCTGCGTTAATCCAGCCTGAGTCAATATCACTTTTTTCACGAAAAGCTCTAACTTCGTTGTTTTCGGCCAAATCAAGCACACCGAATCTGCTTTCGGGTTTTACGGCTGACATAGTTGCAAGCTTGCCGTGCTTTTTGTGGAAATTGAGCAGAGCGTTTATGTCAACATCGGAAACACCGTCGCCATAGGTCATAAAAAACGGTTTATCTCCGATAAAATTGCTAATCCTTTTAAGCCTGCCGCCTGTCATCGTGTCAAGACCTGTGTCAACAACAGTAACCTTCCATTTTTCGGCTCTTTTGTTATGGACGATAATCTTATCATCCTGAGTAAAATCAAAGGTGATATCGGATGTATGAAGAAAATAGTCGGCAAACCATTCCTTGATTACATGCTGTTTGTAACCTGCACATATGATGAACTCATTCACACCGTAGTGGGTGTACAGCTTCATAATGTGCCACAAAATAGGCATTCCGCCGATTTCAATCATTGGTTTAGGTTTGAACTGGGATTCCTCGGAAATTCTTGTTCCGTATCCTCCTGCGAGTATAACTGCTTTCAAAACTCTGCCTCCTTAAACAGCACCCTCACCCTTGAAAACAGAGGTGATAGTTTTGAGAATAATTTTCAGGTCAAAGCAGACAGAGCGGTTTTTGATATAGCAAATCTCCATTGCTCTTCTGCGTGCATATGAGGTACAGCTTCTGCCGTTTGCCGCCCGGAAACCCGTAAGCCCCGGCTTAACGCTCAAAAGCATGTCACGGTAGTTGCCGTAAATTTCAGTTTCAACCTCCATAACGGGTCTTAGTCCTACAATAGAGATGTCGCCTTTTAAAATATTGAAAAGCTGAGGCAGCTCGTCAAGTTTAAAAAAATCATAAACAGGCTTTTGTTCAGTTGTATGTCCGCTTGATGACGCACTTTTGTTTATGCTTTTTACGGATTCCCTTTTTTCCTCCGTGGGCAGGACGAACCTGTTAGTTTATGTTTGCAAAGGCGGTTTGGCATCAGTCATTTGCTGATGCCTTGTAATATCCGCCGTATCTTGAGTAATAGCTCTTGCCCTTACGGGTTTCGTGAGGCTTTACACGGTTAAGAATAACACCGAGAATTTTTGCATTGGTTCTTTTGATAACTTCAACTGTTCTTGAAAGCTCGGGATATGTTGTTGAGTTATTTCTTGCAATAATAACAACACCGTCAGACGCCTTCATAATAGGCAGGGCGTCAATAACAACGCCGATTGGCGGTGTATCAAAAATAATGTAGTCGTAATTTTTTTCAAGAGTTTTGATAAGCTCAAACATGGATTCACTCGCAAGAAGCTCTGACGGGTTCGGCGGAATAGCGCCGTATGTAATTGCCTTGAGATTCTCGATTTTTGTATCCTTTACAATGTCCTCAAGTGAACATTCCTCGTTGAGGTAGTTTGTAAGACCGGGAGTAGGTGTGATTTTTAAAGCTGTGTTAACTCTCGGACGGCGAAGGTCACATTCAACAACGATAACCTTTGTGCCAACCTGTTGAGCAAGAGCAGATGCAACATTGATTGAAGTTACGGTTTTACCCTCACCTTTTGTTGAAGAAGTAAAGGCTACCTTTTTACAACCCTTTTTGAAAATTGAGTATGCGATGTTTGTTCTTGCTGTTTTGTATGATTCACGAACCTGAAAGCCAAGTGCCTCGGTGTCGATTGAACGGTCGATTTTAGTCTTTTTCATTGCAGTTTCACTCCTTTAACAATTAATAACCAGATTCGTAGTCACCGTACTTCTTTTCGGCTGCCTTCTGATTTGAAAAATATTCAAAGTCGGGAATAGCGGCAAGCAACGGAAGGTCAAGAACGGTTGTCATTTCATCATTGTACTTGATTTTAACATCAAGGATGTCACGGACGAATGAAATGATGAGTGAAATAATAATACCTGCGGCGAAAGCTATCATAACATTTCTCGAAACATTCGGGGATGTAGGAGCTTTCGGTGTTGTAGCCTTGTCAACAATTTTAAGCTTTGCATTGTCCTTTACATTGGCAATTGTATTTGGTGCAATTTTTGCAATTGCGTTGCCTATGTTTTTTGATTCGGACGGACTGCCCGAATTTACAAGCACCTTAAAAACCTCGGTATCTTCAATGCTTTCAAACTTAATCATTGATTTAAGCTGTGACGCTGCGTATTTTTCGTTGAGTTCCTTTGAAACGGAATTGTAGAAAGAATTTGAATCGAGCAACTCGATATAGGTGAGAACAAGATTCTTTGCGTAGTTGATACTCTGATAATCGTCATAAGCCGACTGGCTTTTGTAGTTGGTTTCAACATAAAGCTTTACGGTTGAAGTATATGTTTTCGGAACAAAAAATGTTGTTACAAAATATGACGCAGCCGCACATAAAAGCGACAGCACCGCAATAAACACAATATTTTTCTTGATAATTCTCGTTATGTCCTTGAATGTTATCTCCATTAAATTACTCCTCTTCTCGGCTTTTGTACGCATATGGCAAGATAATGCCACAGTCGACACGAAAATGCTGTAGGCGAAAAACGGCACAAAAGCACAAAATACTTTTAAACATGACATTCCTATTATATTTCAAATCAGTAAAAAAATCAATATGAATATAGGTTTAATAAAGGGAAAATATGTCTTTTTTGCAAAATATGCAATTACTCTGATTTCTCATGTGTACAAAACATACATAAAATATATGATTATTTTGTTGCAGTTAGCCGATAAGTACATAAATAACGAGCTGAAATAAAGCTCAGGTAAAATTTGCAAAAAAATAAACAAAGACATGGGGAACAACCGAAAAATTTTCTACTTACATATTAGTATGTCACAATATGTCATAATAAGAAAACAATTACAGAAAAAAGGTGTAGGGCAAGCGGATAAGGTCTGTACACGAATATTTGCAAAAGAAGGAATTTATAAATCGGCAGGCGTGTTTTTATGCAAAAGGCAAGTGTACAAATGGATTAAAATACGAGATCAGAAGAAAACGATGCAGTGCAAAATTGATTTAAAACGGCATAATGCACAATGAAAATGCCTGATTTGACAAAAGGATTGTAATTTTTCCGAATATAACAAATTTTTATAATAAAATGCTTTACAAAATGCGAAATGTGGTGTATAATACTGTACAAAGAAGTTAAATGGTGAAGTTTTCCATTGTACTACCTGCAGTTTTCGGCTTGCAGATGCGTATATGCCAATGAATCCGTGAAGCTTCTTGCTGATGAAAACAAAATAAAGTACAAGGTGGTATGAACTATGAAAAAGTTATCAGCAATGTTAGTAGCGTTCATCCTTGTTGCAGCAACTGCTTTCACTGCTTTTGCAGCAGGAATCAATGACAGCGAACAGGCTGTCCTCAACGAACTCAAGACATCTGTTAAGATGAACGGTTCGGAGATGGTTATTCCGAGCGAGTTTGTAAACCAGGCTGAAAACTACTTTAACACAATTGACATGACAGCAGATGAGTCATCTCAGATCGTTGCTATTCTCAAGAAGGGCGAGAGCTTCCTTGAGAACTCAGGTGCATCTAATATTGCAGATCTCACATTTGCTCAGAAGCAGACACTTCTTTCTTACGGCAAGGAAGTTGTCGGTGTGCTTGATATGACAATGTCATATGACACATCTTCAAAGAAGCTTACAATTTACGGCAAAGACGGCAAAGTTGCATTCTCAGCTGTTCCTACACTTACAAAGGCAGGCAGCGTTCAGGATAACAGTGTTATCAAGACAACAGGTGCAGAGGCTGACTTCAGCGGCGTTATCGCTGTTTCCGTTGTTGCATTTGTAATGGTAGCAGGCGGTGCTTTCTACCTTGCAAAATCTAAAAAAGAAAGAGCTTGATTCTAATGTCTGATAAAAAAATCAGACACGGTCATAAATCAAAGAATGGGAAGAGTTTTATAATTCTTCCCATTATCTTTTGTTTGATAACATATCTTGTGCTGTATCTTGCTTTTGTTCCGTCCTTTTCACCTGTGATTTCGGCAGTAGGTATGTTCTTCTCAGATAATGAAAAGGATTATTCAACAGAGTACGATAATATTTTTGTGCCCGTGTCAGAAAACTCAACCGTTCCTACCGTTACGAAAAAGGATTCAAACGGTCAGGAAAAAACTTATGTTAAAAACGACTCCGTTCAGTACCCTAACTACGGAAATCTGTTCGGTGAGCTTATAATCAATGACTGCAATGTTGACGCAAATCTTTTTTTCGGTGACAATGATGTTGCGCTCAGAAACGGAGTTGGCATTTATGCCGGAAGTTTTGTCCCCGGTTACGGCGGAACAATCCTCGTTGCAGGTCATAACAATACTTATTTCAACGGCCTTAAAAACGCAGCAGTCGGTCAGAAGGTTGAAATCAAGACAAGCTACGGTAATTATATCTATGAAATCACCGACACGGCTGTCAAAAAAGCGACTGACAGAACCGCTTATGACCTTTCGGCGGATTATGAAAATCTCATAATGTACACCTGCTATCCGTTTGATGCACTCGGTCTTACAACACAGAGATATTTTGTGTATGCAAAGTTAGTGTCGGGTACTCCGATTGATAAGGAGGCGAACTGATGAATTCTAAAGTAAGACATAAAGTAAGACATATTATTTACGGAATAATTTCGTTCGTTCTCTCGTTTGTACTGTTTTTGTTTTCGTTTGCAATAGTTCTTCAGTCAACAATCCTCAACCCATCGTATATTATGGATAATATGAATGCGAGCAACTATTTTGTTGACAAGCGTGACGAAATCAAAGAAAGCCTTGTTAACCTCGGTTATGCGTCGGGACTTGATGAAAAATTTTTTGAAAATGTTGTTGACGAAGTGACAATTCACGATAATACACAGGCCTATCTCAACAGCTTTTATGCAGGCGATGAGGCTAAGATTGACACAACAGCGTTTAAGCAGAAATTCAACAGCGAGCTTGACAGCTACATAAGTAAGAATAATCTCAAGGTTGCAAACGATGGGAGCAGAGAATATCTCATCAATCAGGCTGCTAACATTTATGCGGCGGCGCTCAGAATACCGCTTTTTACCACACTTTCTGCTTATCTCATTGCATTGAAAAATATGATGCCGTTGATTATCGGCGGTCTTGCAGTCCTTGTCGCAATTTTATGCGTAATCATCATCTTTACAAATCGTTGGAAGCACAGAGCGGTAAGGTATATCTGTTATTCAACATCTGCGGCATTCCTTACGGTTGGCATAATTCCGGCGGTGTTGCTTTCAACAGGCTATATGAGCAAGATTAATATTGATTCAAGGGCGTTCTACAACCTATTTGTTCAGAGTATGAACAATATTCTTATCGCCCTTGCAATCTGTTCTGTAATCTTTTTTATAGTTTCGATCGGACTTTTCTTTCTGCACAAGAGTATGCGCAGACACGCAAGTGAAGAATGATGAAATTGAAAGTTGAAAATTGAAAATGTAAAATTACGGTCGAGAAGATAGTTTGCAAATGCAAAACACTGTCTTCCCGACCGTTTTTTATATGAAAGTTGTTGTCTGTTAGTAGTGGCGAACCGTGTTCGCCACTACTAAAATAATGAAAAAATAACACGGTCGGATTTCCAAACGGGGATTCCGACCGTGTTTTTTTATGAATTAATCATCAATATTGTAAAATCGTTTTGCGTTGTCGCAGGTGATTTGCAGAAGTTCGGAAATGCTTATATTACGCAGAGATGCGATTTTTTCTGCGGCATAGATAATCATAGAGCTGTCGCAACGCTTGCCACGGAACGGCACGGGCGCCATATACGGAGCGTCGGTTTCAAGCAGAAGCCTGTCAAGCGGAATTTCCGAGGCGACCTCAAGACTGTGACGGGCATTTTTGAATGTAACAACACCGCCGAGGCTGATGTACATTCCCATACGAACCGCTTCACGCATAAGCTCAACACTGCCCGAAAAGCAATGAACCAGCGCATTTGGTTTGTATTTTCTCAGAAGATCGTACACATCACCGTGAGCCTCACGATCGTGAACTATAAGAGGCATTTCAAGGGCAAGAGAAAGCCGGATTTGTTCCTCAAAAACACGCTTTTGCAAGTCTTTCGGAATGTCCCAATGATAATCAAGCCCTGTTTCGCCGATTGCGACAACCTTTTTATGTTTTGAAAGCTGTGCAAGCTGTTCAAGATAATTGTCCGGAATATTTTCGAGATTTTCGGGATGAAATCCGACTGCGGCATACATAAAATCATATTTTTCGGCATATTCAATGCAGGTTTTTGCCGTTTCAAGGTCAACCGCATTGTTGACAATTCCGCACACACCCTTTGTGTGAATGTTTTCCAAAAGCTCAAAACGGTCATCGTCAAACCATTTGTCGTCATAATGTGCGTGTGCATCAAAAATGTTGTTGTAAAGTGACATCGGTATATCTCCCTAAAAGTATGGGCGGTCATTGACCGCCCACATTGATGAATTTATATGTCCATACACATATGTTTTGATATACATATGTGTATTCAATTTTGCACGCAATGCGTGCAATCGTGTGCAACGCACACGAACGGGAGAACACGGTTCTCCCCTACATTATTTCGGTAACTGTATCTCATTTATACAGTTTATTTTCATCATAAATTTTCTGCCATTACTTAGCGGGCGGATAATATCCGCCCCTACGGAATTGCAAAAACAATTACAAAGCTATGCTCGGGCATAATATATTTTTATATTGCAAACTGTCTTCACAAACGGGGGACGGCGGCTCGCCGTCTGTCTACACGAACATAAATCAACAGATTTTTGAGCCGACAGGCATATTGTCAACAAAAACAACCTTTAAATCATCGCCGTGAACTGCAGAAAGAATCATACCGCAGCTTTCAACACCGCAAAGCTTTGCAGGCTTGAGGTTCTGAACAAGAATAATCTTCTTGCCGATAAGCTCCTCCGGCTTGTAGTAGTTTGCAATACCGCTGACAACGGTCCTGTCCTTTACACCGTCAAAAATTGTGAACTGTAAAAGCTTTTTGCTCTTTTTAACGGGTTCGCAGGTCTTAACCTCGCACACACGGAGGTCAACCTTTGCAAAATCATCAATGCCAATTTGTGCAACACCCTCAAGCTCTTCACGGAGTGCCTTTGTTTCTTCACTTTCACCATCGTTGTTCTTGATAATGCTGTTGAGTTCTTCAATTTCCTTTTCAACATCAATTCGTGGGAAGAGTGCATCTCCCTTGTGAACCGTGACATCAGCAGGAAGAACACCGAACTTGTCGCAGTTTTCGTAGCCGGCACACTTTTCACAAGCGCCAATCTGCTCAAGAGCCTTTGGCATTGTTGTTGGCATAAATGCCGAGAGAAGGGTGCAGGCAATACGGATTGCCTCAAGAAGGTTGTAGAGAACCGTTGCGAGTCTTGCTTTCTTTGTTTCGTCCTTGGCAATAACCCACGGAGCGGTTTCATCAATGTATTTATTTGCACGGGAAACAAGCTTAAATATTTCGGCAAGTGCGTTCTGGAGCTGAGTCTTGTCCATGAAATCGTCAACCTTTGCACGGAGCGATGTTGCGGTTTCGATAAGGTCATCGTCAAATTCGCCGCTCTCACGCTCTGTGGGAAGTGTGCCGCCGAAATATTTCTGAACCATTGCAACTGTTCTTGAAACAAGGTTGCCAAGACCGTTTGCAAGGTCGGAATTGATACGGTTAATCATAATTTCGTTTGAAAACGAGCTGTCTGCACCGAGAGCCATTTCACGCATAATGTGGTAACGGATTGCGTCAGCGCCGTAACGCTCGCCGAGTACAAACGGATCAACAACATTGCCGAGTGACTTTGACATCTTCTGTCCGTTGAAAGTAATCCAGCCGTGAACGGCAAGATGCTTTGGAAGTGGAAGGTCAAGAGCCATAAGCATTGCAGGCCAGATGATAGCGTGAAAACGCATGATGTCCTTTGCTACCATATGAACATCGGCAGGCCAGTATTTGTCAAATTCGTCAAATTTTTCATTCTTGTAGCCGAGAGCGGAGATATAGTTTGAAAGTGCGTCAATCCAAACATAAACAATATGCTTTTCGTCAAATGTAACCGGAATGCCCCATTTGAAGCTTGTTCTCGATACGCAAAGGTCTTCAAGTCCCGGCTTGATAAAGTTGTTTACAAGCTCAACAGCTCTTGTCTTTGGCTGTAAATAGTCTGTTTCCGTGAGGAGCTTTTCAATTCTGTCGGCAAAAGGTGACATCTTAAAGAAGTATGCCTCCTCCTTTGCCTCTGTAACCTCTCGTCCGCATTCGGGGCATTTGCCGTCAATAAGCTGGCTTTCTGTCCAGAAGCTTTCGCAGGGGGTGCAGTATTTGCCCTTGTATTCGCCCTTGTAGATGTAGCCCTTGTCATACAGCTCCTTGAAAATTTTCTGAACTGTTTCAATGTGGTAATCGTCTGTTGTGCGGATATATCTGTCATAGCTTATGTTCATAAATTTCCATAAGCCCTTAAAGGTTTTTACAATTTCGTCAACATACTCTTTGGGAGTAACACCCTTTTCGGCAGCCTTCTGTTCAATTTTAAGACCGTGTTCATCCGTACCCGTAAGGAACATAACATCATATCCCTGCATTCGTCTGTAACGGGCGATAGAATCGCACGCAACGGTGGTGTAGCAATGACCGATGTGGGGATTGCCTGACGGATAATAAATAGGCGTTGTAATGTAAAATGGTTTTTTCTGACACATAGTATTTGTCCTCCCTAAAATTCAGCAAATGAGCTGTAACTGTAATTATACCAATTATTGCATATAATTTCAAGAGTTCATGGGATAAACGGAGAATAGTTAATTGTTGTATGCTTAATTTAAAGACAATTACTTATGCTTCATTTCGGTGATATTACTGTCTGAATTCATAAATAATCGTGTTAAAGTATCGGGTTAAAGTGAAATAATGCCGAACTGCGCAAGTGTGTAGGAAATTAAGATGAACACAAGGCAGATTGGAGCTATATATTTAATCATAACATCAAACAAAGCCCTTCTGCTGAAACGCTCGCCGTTCCTTGTGACTTCGTCTGCAATAGTCTTTGGCTTGATAACCCAGCCGATGAGAATACAAGTGCAAAGTGCGACAATCGGCATAATAATGCTGTTGCTCAAGAAGTCAAAGAATGTAAGGAAGTCCATTCCGAGAATCTTAACATTTGACCATATACCGTTGCCGAGTGATGACGGAATACCCATAATAAGGCAGATGCCGATAACGATAAGACATGACTTGATTCGTGTAAGCTTGAACTTGTCCATAAGCGAAGAAACAATTGCTTCCATTACGGAGATTGAGCTTGTGATAGCTGCAAAGAATACAAGAATAAAGAACAAAAATCCGATGATTACGCCGGCAGGCATTTCGTTGAATACCTTTGGAAGTGTGATGAACATAAGTCCGGGACCGCTTGCACCAAGACCTTCTTCACCGCTGAATACATAAACCGCAGGAACTACCATAAGACCTGCGAGAAGTGCAACGGCTGTGTCGAAAATCTCAATTTGGTTAACCGACTTTGTGAGGTTTACCTCATCTTTTGTGTATGAACCGTAGGTTACCATAATTCCCATTGCAATGCTCATTGAGAAGAACAGCTGACCGAGTGCTGCCGCAAATGTCCAAATTGACAGTTTGCTGAAATCGGGAATGAGGTAGTACGAAACACCCTCCATTGCGTTTGGGAGCGTGAGTGTGTAGATTGAAATTCCGACTGTCAGAACAAGCAGAACAGGCATCAAAAATTTGCTCAGTCGCTCAATGCCTTTGTTTACTCCGAGCATAATTACCACTGCACTCAACAGCATAAATATTAAGAAAAACACAATGGGTGACAACGGGTCGGAAATAAAGTCCGAGAAAAAATTGTCCTGTGCCGCAGGGGCAACAAGTCCCTGTGCATAAACGCACATATATTTTGTAACCCAACCGCCGATAACGCAGTAGTACGGAATAATGATTATAGGAACAAGCGTTGCAAGGTAGCCTAAAAACGAAAATTTGCTGCATAGCTTTTTGTAGGCGAGAATCGGACTTAGCTTTGTTTTTCTGCCGATTGCGATTTCGGCAGTCAAAAGTGAAAAGCCGAATGTAAGCGCAAGGATTATGTAGATAAAGATAAATGTTCCGCCGCCGTACTTAGCTGCATAATACGGAAATCTCCAGAGATTTCCCAAGCCTACTGCACTTCCCGCAGCGGCAAATACAAATCCGAGTCCGCCGGAAAAGCTTCCCCTTTTTTTACTCATGATAATTACCTCTCATTTTCTTTAGAATTTTTTAAAATCTGTAAATAAAACAATTAACGCAAGTATAACATAATACAGAGATTAAAACAATATTTTTTGAAATTTTTTGAATATTTTGCAAAAAGAAAATTTTGGTTTTATCTTTGCGAATTTTGTCAAATCTATTGCAAATCAATTTTATTTGTGCTATTGTAAAATATATGTAAAGAATGCGTTACCAAAGGTAAAATTTAGTGCAATTCGCTTGAAATAATTCGTTTTGTATTTTATACTTAATCAGATATATTAAATTGAGTTATATATCAAATTTTATGGTGGTGAATTATATGTCAAATTCAAAAAACAACAATAAAAAAACATCCGAAAGAGCAAAGCTTATGTCAAAATGGCAAAAGATGCCTTATACTAACAGAGAATTAAGCTGGGTTGACTTTAATGCAAGAGTGCTTGAAGAGGCGTTCAAAAAGACCAACCCAATTATGGAAAGATGCAACTTCCTTTCAATTACGGCATCGAACCTTGACGAATTTTTTATGGTTCGTGTTGCAGGTGTGCTTGACCAAATTCATCACGGCAGAACAAGCCGTGACGCATCGGGCATGACTCCTACAGAGGTTATGGACGGACTTGTTGAAAAAATTCACGAGTTTGCCAAAAAGCAGTACAGCTGTTACAACCGTTCAATAATTCCGTCACTTCGTTCGGCAGGCATTGTGTTCAAAGAGGCTGACGAGCTTGACGGCGACCAGAAAGTGTTTGTTGAGGAATACTTTAAAAAAGTAGTTTTCCCCGTATTGACGCCTATGGCTGTTGATACAAGCCGTCCGTTCCCGATGCTTGCAAACAAAAGTCTTAACATTGCGGTTCGCCTTACAAATGCCGAGAATGAAGAATTTTTCGCATTGGTTCAGGTTCCGTCAATTCTTCCGAGATTTCTTGAGCTTCCGACTCACGAGGGCAGAGCGTTTATTCTGCTTGAAAAAATAATCGCAATGCACCTCGGTGAGCTTTTTGAGCTTTACAACATTAAGCAGTACGATCCTTTCAGAATCACCCGAGATTCCGACCTTGACATTGACGAGGATACCGAGGATCTTATGGCTGAAATTAAAAAGTCAATCAAAAAGCGTAAGAGAGGAGAGCCTGTCCGTCTTGAATTCGGCAAGAAATGCAACCGAGAAATTCGTGAATTTCTTGTTGACGCTCTCGATGTTACGGAGCGTGAAATCTACTTTCAGAGAGGTCCTCTTGACCTTACATTCCTTTCAAAATTTGCTCACATTAAGGGCTGTGAGGATATGTGCTTTGAACCAATCGTTCCCGTAAATCCGCCTGCGGAATTCTGCGGTTATGACGATATTTTTGAGGCTATCCGTGAAAAGGACAGACTTGTGCATCATCCTTATGAAAGCTTTGATGTTGTGGTTGATTTTGTCAAAAAGGCGGCAACCGATCCGAATGTTCTTGCCATCAAGCAAACCTTGTACCGTGTCAGCGGAAATTCACCGATTGTTGCGGCTCTTATCAAGGCGGCTGAAAACGGCAAGCAGGTAACTGTTCTTGTTGAACTCAAGGCGAGATTTGACGAGGAAAACAACATTCAGTGGGCAACAAAGCTTGAAAAGGCGGGTTGTCATGTAATTTACGGCCTTACGGGACTTAAAACCCACTGCAAAATCTGTCTTGTAGTAAGAAAAGACAAGGACGGAATCAGAAGATATTTGCATATGGGTACGGGTAACTATAACGACAGTACGGCGAGATTCTATACCGATATCGGTATGTTCACCTGCCGTGAAGAATACGGTGTTGACGCATCATCACTCTTTAATGTATTGACAGGTTACTCAACTCCGCCTGAATACAACAAATTTATCGTTGCACCTCACGGAATGCGTCCGTTCTTTGAGGCTATGATTATTCAGGAAACCGAGAACGCAAAGCTCGGACTTCCGGCCAAAATTACCGCAAAGGTGAACTCGCTTGTTGATCCTGAAATCATCAGTCTTTTGTACGATGCATCAAACGCAGGCGTAAAAATTGACCTCATCGTAAGAGGTATCTGCTGTCTTGTTCCGGGGGTTCATGGATTTAGTGAAAACATTAGAGTAATTTCAATTGTCGGTCAGCTTTTGGAGCATAGCCGAATATTCATATTTGAAAACAATTCAAATCCGCTTTATTATATGGGAAGTGCCGACTGGATGCCGAGAAACCTTGACAGACGAGTTGAGCTTGTGTTCCCTGTTGAGGACGAGGATATCAAAAAGCGTGTGCAGGAGGTTATCACGGTTTCATTTAAGGATACCGTAAATGCACGCCAACAGCTTTCAACAGGTGTATATAAGTCTGTTGACAAGCGTGGAAAACACAAAACGAATTGTCAGAAATTCTTTTCAAAGCTTGCGTTAAAGGCTCAAAAGCAGGCAATGAAAAAAACATATGCGAGCACTGTCGGAACTCCGATTGTACCCGTTGAAGTGAAAAAGGAGGATTCCGAACGATGAAAAGAGTAGGTATTTTAACAAGCGGCGGTGATTGTCAGGGACTTAACGCAACAATCCGTGCCGTTGCAAAAACGCTTTATAATCAGCTTGGCAATGATGTTGAAATCATCGGCATTATTGACGGCTACAGAGGTCTTATCTACGGCGAAACAAGAAAGATGAAACCCGAGAATTTTTCGGGTATTCTCACAATGGGCGGTACGATTCTCGGCACATCAAGACAGCCGTTCAAGCTTATGCGTGTTGTTGACGAGAACAGCGTTGACAAGGTTGAGGCTATGAAGAAGAACTACAAAAAGCTTGGCCTTGACTGTCTTGTTGTACTCGGCGGCAACGGAACTCAAAAAACCGCAAATCTTCTTCGTGAAGAGGGACTCAATGTGGTTTCGCTTCCTAAGACAATCGACAACGACCTTTGGGGTACAGACAAGACATTCGGTTTTCAAAGTGCCGTTGATATTGCAACAAATGTAATCGACTGTATCCACTCAACCGCAACATCTCACGGCAGAGTGTTCATTATTGAGGTTATGGGACATAAGGTTGGCTGGCTCACACTTTATGCAGGTATTGCAGGCGGTGCGGATATTATCCTTATCCCCGAAATTCCGTATGATATAGATTCCGTTGTCAAGACAATCAAGGCGAGAACAGCAAGCGGTAAGAACTTCTCAATTCTTGCAGTTGCCGAGGGTGCAATTTCAAAAAAGATTGCCGCTTTGCCGAAAAAGCAGAGAAAAGCCGCTGTTGCAGAGATGAAATATCCGTCAATTTCCTATCAGATTGCCCATGATATTGAGGAGGCAACAGGTCAGGAAACAAGGGTTACAGTACCGGGTCACTTCCAGAGAGGCGGCAGTCCCGATGCCTATGACCGTGTGATTTCAACTCGTTTCGGCGTTAAAGCCGCAGAGCTTATTATCAATAAAGACTACGGCAAAATGGTTGCCCTTGTAAATAATAAGGTAATTGCCGTTCCGCTTGAGAACATCGCAGGCAAGCTCAAGAGCGTTCCGAAAGACAGCGAGGTTGTTGAAACAGCAAGAAAAATGGGCATTAGCTTTGGCGAATGATTTTCACCTTTTGGTTGACATATGCCTTTGTTATGATAAAATGATATGAAGTTCAGATTTCACGAAAGGGAGTGTTACTGTGAACGGTAATAAGCCGATTGAACAGATAATAGAAAATGCTGCCGCATCAGTTGAAATGGAAGGCTATACCATTGACAGCAAAAGCAAAGAATGGTGTCAAAAATTACTGCGTAACGAAATCACAATGCAGGAATATATTTCACTCGTTAAGAAAAAAGCAGGAGTTAAGGTTTAATGGCATACAATGACAATTCCATTAACAGAGATGTAATTTTAAACTATGCCCTTAGCACATACGGAACAGAACCCGAATATCCGTGGGAGAACAGTCCCGATAATGCGGTTCTGCGGAATACGATGTCGGGCAAATGGTACGCAATAATTATGTGTGTCAAAAGGCAGATTTTAGGGCTTGACGGCGATGGCTTTGTCGATGTGATGAATGTCAAGTGCGATCCGATTCTTGTCGGCTCGCTGAGAATGAAAAACGGATTTCTGCCAGCCTATCATATGAACAAGGACAAGTGGATAAGTATTTTGCTTGACGGCTCTGTGAGCAGGGAAGAAATCTTTCCGCTGATTGACGAAAGCTACAATCTTGTTATGCCAAAGGCTAAAAAACGCTCAAAAATCTGACATAATAATCAAGTCGGAAAATCGGTTTTACAATCGGTTTTCCGATTTTTTGTTGTTTGGGCATTAATTGTGTGCAGAAAAGTTGTCTGAAATCTTGCAATGAACGCCTGCTTTTGTTATAATCGTAGTATGTATATGAAAATATGTGCCACGCAGAATGAACGGGGTATTAAATATGAAGTCAGATTTTAAGAAAATTTTTAGGAAAAGAATACTTCCGACCGTACTTGCGGTTCTTGCATTGTCGGTTTGTTCAATAACCGCCTTTGCGGTAGGAGAGGACGATTCGCAAACTCCCGATCCCCAGCCCGATCCCGTAGTGACGGAGTATGTTCCCGTTGAAACCGAACCGCAATACACAGAGCCGATTTATACCGAGCCTGTTTACACCGAAGCGCCTACGACCGAGTATGTTGAGCCCAAAACGGAAGAACCTACAACCGAGTATGTTCAGCCCGAAACGGAAGCTCCGAAACAGGAAGAAACGCAGTATCAGAATCAGTATGTTGAAACTCAGGCGACCGATTCAACGGAATTTCAGGCTCCGACAATCGCAAAAACAGTCAGCGAAAAAAAGTATTCCACAAGCTACACGGCGGGAATCGTTTCGTGGATTTGCGTAGGTCTTGGAGTAGTTGCAATTGCGGTTGTAATGATCAGCACAAAAGTCGGTGCAAGAAAAAGAATAAGGTAACAGCATTAAATGTGTAAAAATATGGATAATCTTAACATCGGCGGTGTTCCGCTGAAATCCCACGCAGTTCTCGCACCCATGGCGGGGGTAAGCGACAGAGCCTACCGTGAGCTTTGCGTAAGATTCGGTGCGGCATACTGCGTAAGCGAAATGGTCAGTTCAAAGGCGCTTTCTTTCAACAGCAAAAAGAGCGAAGAACTGATGGAAATTTCAGACTTAGAGCGTCCTTGCGGAATTCAGATTTTCGGTGATGATCCGAAATGTATGGCTGATGCCGCAAAGCACGCACTTGAAAACAAACCTGATATTATTGATATCAATATGGGATGCCCTGCTCCGAAGATAAGCTCAAACGGCAGCGGAAGTGCATTGATGAAAAATCCTCGGCTTTGCGGAGAAATTGTCAAGGCTGTGACAGCCGTTACCGACATACCCGTAACCGTAAAAATCCGCAAGGGTTGGGATGATGACAGCGTAAATGCCGTTGAAGTTGCAAAAATCTGCGAATCGGCAGGTGCGGCGGCAATCACCGTTCACGGCAGAACAAGACAGCAATATTACAAGCCTCCCGTTGATTACGATATCATAAAGGCTGTAAGAGAATCCGTCGGCGTTCCCGTAATTGCAAACGGAGACATTGACAGTGCCGAAAGGGCAAAGAAGGTTATGGATATCACGGGCTGTGACCTTGTTATGATCGGTAGGGCAACGCTCGGAAATCCGTGGATTTTCTCGCAGATTAACGCATTCCTTGAAAACCCGAATGTTAAAATTCACACTCCCGACCTTGAAGAAAGGCTCGGTGTAATGATTGAACATATCGGCAAAATGGTTGAATACAAGGGCGAGCATATGGCAATGCTTCAGGCAAGAAAACTTGTAGTCGGCTATTTCAAAGGCATGAAGGGTGCGGCAGCCTTGAGAAATGAGGCAGGAAAAATTAAAACGCTTGATGATTTGTACGAATTAAGGCAAAAAGCCCTTTCGTTGCAATGACATAAATTCAAAAAGGATACACAGTATCCTAAAATAAAAATATAAGGGGAATATAACAATGAGTGAAAAAACAAATATCGCTACTCTTGATTACCTCAACGAGTACGATCCCGCAATCGGTAACGCAATGACAGACGAGCTTAAAAGACAGCGCAGAAACCTTGAACTTATCGCAAGTGAAAACATCGTTTCTCCGGCAGTTATGGCTGCAATGGGCAGCTTGCTCACAAACAAATATGCCGAGGGTTATCCGGGAAAGAGATACTACGGCGGTTGTCAGTGCGTTGATGTAGTTGAAGAAATTGCCCGTCAGCGTGCGTGTGAGCTTTTCGGTGCCGAACACGCAAATGTTCAGCCTCACTCAGGCGCTCAGGCTAACACAGCGGTATATTTTGCAATGCTTAATCCCGGTGATACGGTAATGGGTATGAACCTTAACGAAGGCGGTCACCTTACACACGGTTCACCTGTTAATATTTCAGGTAAATACTTCAATTTTGTTCCATACGGTGTTGATCCCGAAACGCACAGAATTGATTATGATAAGGTTCTTGAAATTGCAAAGGAATGCAAGCCTAAGATGATTGTTGCAGGTGCGTCTGCATACCCAAGAATCATTGATTTTGCAAAGCTCCGTGAGATTGCCGACGCAGTAGGCGCATATCTTATGGTTGATATGGCTCACATTGCAGGTCTTGTTGCCGCAGGCGTTCATCCGAACCCTGTTCCGTATTGTGAGTTCGTTACAACAACAACACACAAAACTCTCCGTGGTCCTCGTGGCGGTCTTATCCTCTGCCGTGAAGAATTTGCAAAGCAGATTGACAAGGCTATCTTCCCCGGTACACAGGGCGGTCCTCTTATGCATGTTATTGCCGCAAAGGCTGTTTGCTTCGGCGAGGCATTAAAGCCTGAGTTCAAGGAGTACGGCAAAAAGATTGTTTCTAACTGTAAGGCTCTTGCAGACGGACTTCTCAAAAGAGGCAACAAGCTTGTTTCAGGCGGTACGGACAACCATGTTCTTCTTATGGATCTCCGTGATACAGATGTAACCGGCAAGGAGCTTGAGGCTCGTCTTGACGATTGTTACATCACAGTAAATAAAAACACAATCCCGGGCGAACCCCGTTCACCGTTCGTAACAAGCGGTGTAAGAATCGGTACTGCCGCTGTTACTACAAGAGGTCTTAACGAGGAAGATATGGACAAGATTGCCGAGTACATCACCCTCGTTCTTAACGACTATGAGAACAGCAAGGAAAAGGTTAGAGCAGGTGTTGAAGAAATCTGCAAAAAATATCCGCTTTATGAGTAATTGTGAGTAATAAATTACTCGGGTAGAAAGTAAAAATGAATAATTAAAAAGTCAGTCGGTTGGTATATTGCCAACCGACTGCTTTGCTGTTACAGTTTGTAATATTAAAAACATATTATGCCCGAGCGGAAGTTTTTTTAAATTGAAAGTTGAAAATGGAAAATTGAAAATTGCGGTCGGGCAGACAGTTTGCAAAATGCAAATCATTGTCGCCCGACTGTTTTTTTATATATAGAAGTTGTGTTTAAATGTAGGGGCGGATATTAACCTCCCGCCTGATTAATGATTTTGTTTAAACACATATGTTTTGATGTGATAAAAATGGTGTATACCAAATTAAAACATAACATTCATTACATCAAAGAATATGTAGGCAAACAAAAAGACCGAAAAATTGCTTTTTCGACCTTAAATTAATTTTGATTATTCTGTTTTACTGTCGGAGGCGGTGGGGATTTCACCGTGTTTTTCTTCAAAATCCGCAATTTCATTTTTAATCAGATGAAGAAGATACCAATTCATTGACCTGTCATCATACTTTGCGACATACTCAAATTTACGCAACAAATCTTCATCAATGCGTAGTGACAAATGTTTTGGCTTTCCCGTCATAAAATTGCACCTCAAATGAACCTATTATGGGTTTATTATAAGTCCTTATTGTGCTATAATGTAAAAGTGAACCCATAATGGGTTCATAAAAAGGGAGTGCTTTGTTAATGAAAATTGCGGTTATCGGTTCAAGGACGCTTACAGTCAGAAACCTTGAAAAATATATTCCGAAAGATACAACAGAAATCATTTCGGGAGGTGCAAATGGAATTGACAGATGTGCAAAGGAATTTGCAGTAAAAAACAATATCAGATACACGGAATTTCTTCCTGAATATAAAATACATGGAAGATATGCTCCGCTGAAACGCAATCTTGAAATCATTGACAATGCCGATTTTGTTTTGGCTTTCTGGGACGGAAAAAGCAGAGGCACTAAATTTGTTATAGATAATTGCAGAAAAATAAATAAACCGATAAGAGTGTTGATTAGCAAAGGATGTTTATAACATAATGTTATTGCCACATATTACATAGTGTTTTCGTCACTCAAAAGTTATGCGTACAAACAAAAATGCATCGGAGCCTTGTTCGGGCGACCGATGCAATTCATTTATCATATTATTTTTTCAAAAGTTATACCATAGGAAACCACATCGGAACTACGGTATTGAAAATAAGGACAGAGCAGATTCCGCAGGTTAAGCCTAAAATCATACCGGCGATAACATCCGTAAGGTAGTGAACACGCAGATAAATTCTTGAAAACGCAATCAACATTGCAAGCATAAGAATCGGCATAAAGGTTATGACTTTGCAACGCATAAGAGCAACCCCGACCATTGCAAACGATGCCGTTGTGTGACCTGACGGAAACGAGTAGAATCTCGGTCTGTCAATAAGCTGTTCGTCATCATCAAGGGTGTGGCAAGGTCGCACACGCTTTACTATATGCTTGATAATAATCTCTCCCATAAGGTGAGCCCACGCAAGTCCGAACACAAAGTTTGCACCTGTTGCCCTCCAGTTGGAGTTTATAAGAAACGGCAGGCAGATTGCCCACCATACAATACCTGCATTGCCTGCACGAGATGCAGTAATCATTATTTTGTTTAGTGCCGGCTTATGAATTCGGGATATGTTATCAAGTACCCTGTTGTCAATGTTTTGAATTCTGCCAAACATAAACACAACTCCTGTTCGTAATATTTATCCTGTCTGTCGCAAAATATGCTTGCAAAACAGGCTGATTGAGCATTCTATCATTACTCATACAGGTTCATTATAACACATTAAAATTCATTTGAACAGATATTTTGCAAAAATTTTACTTAATTTTCAGATTCACCAAATGTGCAATTGACGGGATATTTGCCCCCTGTCCGCTTGATGTCGGACTCATGAGCGCACCCGTTGCCATAAACAGGATGTTTTGAACGAGTCCGTTTTGAAAATCGTCCATAATTTTTGAACAAAGAACCGATGCGGCGCATCCGCAGCCCGAACCGCCTGCATGAACATCCTGATTGGAGCGTTCAAAAATCATCAGTCCGCAATCGTTGTGTTGTTTCCTTATATTGATTCCGTCACGCTCAAGCAAATCATAAAGTGATTTACTGCCGACTTCGCCCAAATCACCCGTAATAATCATATCGTAATCCTCGGGCGATGTTTTGGTATCCTCAAGATAACATTCAAGGGTCTGAGCTGCCGCCGGAGCCATTGCCGCCCCCATGTTATTGGCGTCGCTTACACCGAGGTCAACTATTCTGCCGACTGTCGCTCTTGCAACGCAGATTCCTTTTTTAAGGCTTTTCAGAATACAGCTTCCCGCACCCGTAACCGTCCATTGTGCGGTTGGAGTGCGAACTCCGCCGTATTCAAGCGGAAAACGGTACTGCCGTTCCGCCGACGCAAAGTGTGACGAGGTGACGCATGCGGAAACTTTTGCCCCGCCGCTTTCAACGGCAGATGCCGCCATAATAAGACTTTGCGCCATTGTTGAACACGCTCCGTACTGCCCAAGATACGGGATTCCGAATTTCATAAGTCCAAAGCTTGATCCGATGCATTGGTTGAGCAAATCTCCTGCGAAAACGCAGTCAACCTCGTTTGCGTGTGTTTTTGAACGCTCCAGAGCTTTTTCAAGAGCTTCGCCCTGAAACATACTTTCCGCCTGTTCAAAGGTGTCACAGCCGTCATAGCTGTCGTAAATAATCTTGTCGAAATAGTTTTTAAGGGGACCTTCGGCTTCCTTTTTTCCGACAACCGACCCCCAGCCGGCAATAACAGGCTGGCTTTCAAAAGCAATTGTATATGCACCTGTTCGTTTTATCATACAAAAACTCCCTTCCGCTTTTATTATCTGCGAAAGGGAGTTTTTTATTATTATCGGAAGTTGTTTTGCTTAATTATTCTTCGCCTGATTCAGGTTCTGTAGGCGTCGGTTCGGGATCGGGTTTTGGCTGTGGCTCGGTTTTTGATTCCGAACTTGACTGGCTTGATGAACTGTGGCTCGATGAACTGTGGCTCGATGAGCTTGATGATGAACTGTTGCTTGAATGACTTGATGAAGAACTGCTTGAATATGACGGTTCACTGTATGATGACTGTGAACTTGATGAGCTTGAACTGCTGTCGTCATTCTTCGGAACGGTTTCATCCGGGATTACAACATCATCACCGTATTTTGCACGGGGATCATTGTTGGCATCAATGAAAACATATCCGTTTTCGGTATCATAAGTTGATGAACCGAGTGACTCGGAATCAATCTCCTTGCCGTCCTTGTAATAAACTCTCCAAGCCTTTACCGTGTAGCTTGAACTACCCTGATTCGTGAGCTTGTTACGAGTCATAATAAGGTCGTATGAATCCGATTTCCAACCCCAGAATGAAACATAAAGTGTGTTGTCAACAACCTTACACTCAAGGAACATCTGGTAATCTGTCGGGTTAGAAAGTTTAAGGTCAAGGTTGCCGTAGTCGATTGTTGCGTCAAGACCTGTGGGAACATAGCTTGATGCCCACTTGTGACAATAACGCTCCTCAACCTTCATATTGGCTCTGACAGCCGCATTGTAGATTGTTGAACTTGACTGACAGATACCGCCGCCGATACCGATGTCGGACTTACCGTTTGAAATTACACCTGCCGGCTTGTAGCCGAGAGATTCAAGGTTTGAGTTGCCTGTGCATTTGTTGAATGACCAAGTTGCACCGGGTTCAATAACCGAACCGTTGCAGGCTTTGAGCGAAACACGCATATTTTCTGTTCCGTTTTCCGTATTGGTGGAAACGGTTTCGTATGTTGAAAGAAGAACGATGTTTTTCTTCAAATCGTCAACCGAGATTTTTGCATCTGTTTTTTCAACATCGGCAATAATTCTGTATTCGCTTGCACCGCTTGCAAACACACCCTTAAACTGATTTGCAAGGTCTGTTTCGTTTACTTTCTGTCCCTGTGACGCCTCTGTATATTCAAAACGCTTTTTGGCATAGGGGTGGAACTTTGAAACTCTTGCGTTCTCAGCCTCTTTGTAATTTTTCTTTGCAACCTTCTTTGCTGCTTCGTCAACACTTTCTGCGATTACGGTAGCTGTTACCGTGTAATTCTTTTTGCTTGTTGAAGTTTCAACAGACGGATCGGTTGCTTCATTTTTGATTTCATTAAGTACAGACTCAATGTCATAAGTATATTTGAAATCCTTTTCGGTCACTTTACTGATGACTCCGTTTACATCAACCGAAATGTCAAGAGGCTTAATAAAGCTTTCTTCCTTTTCTTCAAGAGCTTTTTTTGCCTCGTCGTATGTTTTTCCCGAAATTGAAACACCCGAAACGGTTGTTCCGTCAGGAAACTTAAACTCACCGGCAATAGCCTCCTCAACGCTGTTGAACAGGTTTCCTCCGAAAATGCAGAAACCTGCCACACCGAGAGCTACTGCAACTGCAGCAACGGATGAAATGATGATTGCAAGCTTTTTCTTGCTTTTCTTTTCGCCTTTAGCCATACGACCGCCCGATGAATGTTTTCCTTTCTTGTTATCAGACTGCCTGTTGCCGTCACAGTTGATGTCAACAAGATCTTCATCAACAACAAGAATATCGTCCATAAAATTCCTGTTCAAAAAAATTCACCTCATATATACCCAATAATTGCCCTTTGAAAACCTACTGCATCTGATTTTCAAAAAGGGAAACGCTTTTATTACTTTCTTTAATTACCCTATACTGAAATATATTACAGTACAGTTTTTATTTTACAATATAATTTCAAAAAAATAAAGTGTGAAAACACAAAATTTAGAAATTATTTTTATAGAAATTTAAGTCCTTTTTACCAAAAGATTTTAGCAATATTTCCGACTCATATTCCGAGTGTGAATTTTTACCGCCTTAAAAGCTCGGAACAGTTGCCCAATTAAAAAACACAAACGAAAATTTAATTGTTTTTATTTAAAATTCAGATGAAATGCAAAAATAATCTATTGAAATACTTGCAGATTAAAAGTATAATAGTAAAAGCACCCCTGTGTGCAAAACCGTTTTCGGTTATTTTGAATTACGGAGAACTGATATGAAAATAATCATCTTCACAGCATCAACAGGCGGAGGGCATAAGAGAGCCGCTGCGGCTATTGAGGCAAAAATAAAAGCCGTCAGTCCCGACACGAAGGTCAAGGTTATTGACGCAATGAAGACAATCGGTAGGGTATATGATAAAACCGTTTGTGACGGCTATCATTTTATGGCAACGAAAATTCCAAAGGTTTACGGCAAATTCTATAAGATTACCGACAGAAGAACCCTTATGTACAAGGCTGTTATGCAGTCCAACACAATGATGTCGGCAAAGCTGCTTGACACAATCAATGAATACAAGCCCGACGCAATTATTATGTGTCATCCGTTTGTTACAACAATGGTTTCAAAGCTTCGCAGCCAGCACAAGATTGATGTTAAGGCAATCAGCCTTATAACTGACTATGACGCACACAGAACATATATTGTTCCGTATGTTGACGCATATGTGCTTGCAGAGCCTGATATGGCGACAAAGCTTATTGATGAATACGGTGTTGACAAGAGCATAATATATCCTCTCGGCATTCCGATTTTTGACCGTTTTACAGAGCCTTTTGACAAAAAGTCGATTTGTGAGCGTGAAGGGCTTGATCCTAACAAGCCTACAATTCTGCTTATGGCAGGTTCTTTCGGTGTTACAAGCGTGCTGAGCTTCTACAAAGCTCTTGTGGAGCAAGCTCCCGAAATGCAGTTTATTGTCATCACGGGCAGAAATATCAAGCTTTTTGCAAACCTTGAAAGGGTAATTGAAGAAACGGGTATGCAGGACAACACAAAGCTTTTGTACTTTGTAAAAAATGTTGAGGATTATATGCACATCTCAGACCTTATTGTTACAAAGCCGGGCGGACTTACCGTTACCGAAAGCCTTGCCTGTTCGCTTCCCATGGCAATCTACAGCGCATTTCCGGGTCAGGAACGGGACAATGCGGAATTTTTACTCAACAAGGGTGCGGCAATTATGCTCCGAAAAAAGACAGGTGCAGATGATATCGTAAACCTTGTTAAAGACAAAGAAAAACTTGATGAGATGAAGGAAAAGTGCAGAGAGTTGCACCGCCCCGATTCGGCAGAAAAAATATTCAGACTGGCGCAAAAGCTTTGTAACGATTCCAAAGGGGGAAATGACAAATGATGAAAAAAGCACTTTCTGTTGCATTGTGTCTTCTTATGGCAGGCACGGTGCTTACTGCGTGTTCAAATCCCGATGAATTTTCGGACAGCGAAAACCTTTCGCTGAAATACACACGCTCCGACAAAACCGATGATACATTCAATTATGCCGACGGTGCAAAAACCGCCCCGTCATCATATGATACCTATTCCGCAAAAATAACCGATTTTGAACTCAGGCTTTTCAGAAACCGTCACAAAAGCGGTTCGTATGTATTTTGTCCCGCAAATGCGGTTCTTAATCTTGAGGCTATGGCCAACGGTGCGTCGGGCGATACTCAGGAAGAAATCACCAATGCACTTTGCAGCGGTGTGACGCTTGAAAATATGAACCAATGTGCCTCATATTTTGCAAGCCGTATTCAATCGGTTGCATCTTCGGACAAATCGCCCGAAAGCTCGCAAAGCTCGGAAAAAGATTCCGAAAAGAACAGCAACAAAAGCTTTGTAAAGCTTTGCAACTCGCTGGTTTCAAATGACAATGCCGACATTATGACAGGCTTTTTGCAGACAACAAAGGACTATTATGATACTAATGTTCTGCGTTTTAATTTTTCGGACAGCGACGCCTTGAAAAAGCTTGACAAAAAATATGCCGATTTTACAAACAACGGTTCTGTTTTTGAAAATCTTGACATAAAGCAGAGTGTGATTTCACTTTCTGCGACAGATATCTGTGACAGATGGCTTAATCCTTATGCACAGACCGACATTGAAAAGGGTAAGTTTAAGTCGGCTGACGGTGAAAAAGAAGTTACATATATGACCTCAAACGAAACATATATGAAGACAAACAAGGCGACTGCCGTTATGAAATATTTCTCGCAAACACCTCTCAAAATGATGGTTATTATGCCGAACGAAGGTGTTTCGCTTGATGATTACGCAACCGATTTTACGAGCCTTGAATACACAACATTGCTTGACAGCGTTGATGTGACCAAAACAGCCAAGGCAAAAATTCCTGAATTTTCAGTCAGCGGAGATAAGTCTGCAGAAAATATAACGCAGATTGTTGAAAAAAGCGGAATCAATTCATCATTCACGGCTGACCGTTCAAGATACAAGAATCTGAGCCGTTCCGATGATATTGCGTTCAGCGCAATGTATGACATCGCTCCGTCGCTTTCAATTAACGCAGGCGGTATCGGCGGAACACAGTCAAACGGCGACAAGGCAGAGCTTGAAAAAAGAACAAAAGAACTTTCAAAAACCGATGTGACGGTAGAATTTAATCGTCCGTTTATGTTTGTTATCCTTGACAACGAAAGCGACATTCCGCTGTATATGGGAACATATACAGGCTGATTTCGTCAGCAGTGAAAAGTGAATAGTTAAAAGTTATGGTCGGCGGTGTGCCACCGCTGTCTGTTCGAGAAGATAGTTAGATAAATGAATTGCATCAGATGCCCGAGAAAGGTTCTGATGCAATTTTTATTATATGAAATTTTCGGATTGTTCGTAGGTGCGTTCATCGGACTTGAAAATGAAAAAACGGTATGATATAATAAATCGTATATATGTAACAACGGTGTTGCGGGCGAAATATGCGCTGACCGACACACCTAAACATAAATTTCGGAGGGATATTATTATGGCTGAAAAAACTGTCCGTACACGATATGCACCAAGCCCTACAGGTTTTATGCATGTCGGCAATCTGCGTACTGCTCTTTATGAGTACCTCGTTGCAAAATCACAAAACGGCAAATTTATTCTCAGAATTGAAGACACCGACCGTGAACGCCTTGTTGAGGGTGCGGTTGATGTTATATATGATACAATGAAACTTGCGGGACTTAAACACGATGAAGGTCCCGATATCGGCGGTGATTTCGGTCCTTATGTTCAGTCCGAAAGAAAGGATATGTATCTTCCTTATGCCGAACAACTTATAAAAGAGGGAAAGGCTTACCGTTGTTTCTGCACAAAGGAAAGACTTGAAAAGTTACAGGAAGACAGCGTTGGCGGTGGTTATGACAGACATTGCCGTAATCTTCCGCAGGAAGAAATCGACAGACTTCTTGCCGAGGGTACACCTTATGTAATTCGCCAGAAAATGCCGATTGAGGGCAGTACAACATTTACAGACGCAGTTTTCGGTGAAATTACCGTTGACAACAGCGAACTTCAGGATCAGATTCTCATTAAGACTGACGGCTACCCGACATACAACTTTGCAAATGTAATTGACGACCACACAATGGGCATTACTCATGTTGTCCGTGGTTGTGAATATTTAAGCTCTACACCGAAATATAATCTTCTTTATGAAGCATTCGGATGGGAAATTCCGACATATATCCACCTTCCGCTCATTATGGGCAAGGATGCCGACGGCAATGTTTCAAAGCTTTCAAAGCGTCACGGCGCAACAGGCTTCTATGACCTTATTAACGAGGGCTACCTCCCACAGGCAATCATCAACTATATTGCACTTCTCGGCTGGTGTCCAAAGGATAATCAGGAAATCTTTACCCTTGCAGAACTTGAAAAAGAGTTTGATGTAAGCGGTATCAGCAAGTCACCGTCAATTTTTGACTATGACAAGCTTTCATGGTTCAACGGTGAGTATTTAAAGGCTATGACTCCCGAAGAATTTACGAATGTTTGTATGCCATACTATAAGAAGGTTTTCGGCGACAGACAAATGCCTTTTGAGAAGTTTGCCGAAATTCTTCAGAAAAGAACTACAAAGCTTACGGATATTCCCGAAATGCTCGGTTTCTTTGCAGAACTTCCCGAATATGACAAGGAGCTTTTCGTAAATAAGAAGAGCAAGACTAATCTTGAAAACGCTCCCGTTGTATTGCGTGAGGCTTACGAAAGATTAAAGGCTCTGCCGACATGGGACAACACTTCAATTCACGATTGCCTCATCAATATGGCGGTTGAAAAAGAGCTTAAAAACGGCACAGTTATGTGGCCTGTAAGAATTGCCGCAGCAGGCAAAACAGTAACTCCGGGCGGTGCTGTTGAAATTCTTGACATTCTCGGAAGAGAAGAGTCGCTCAAAAGACTTGAAATCGGTCTTGAAAAGCTCGGCGCATAATTCTACTGACGGAGGTACACGGCAAATGGCTGAAGAAATAAAGAATGTTGAGGGTGAAGCTGCCGTTCAGGGCAACTTCATCTGGGATTTTATAAAAGAGGATACTGCCGAGGGCGGAAAATTTGAGGGTAAAAAGGTTCACACCCGTTTTCCTCCCGAACCGAACGGCTATCTTCACATAGGTCATGCAAAGGCTCTTTGCATTGACTTTGGTACTGCCGAGCATTTCGGCGGAATCTGCAATCTTCGTATGGATGATACCAACCCTACAAAGGAAGATGTAGAATATATTGACGCTATCAAAGAGGACATCAAGTGGCTTGGTTATGATTGGGACGACAGATTTTTCTATGCATCACAGTATTTTGATCAGATGTATGAATTTGCCGTTGAGCTTATCAAAAAGGGACTTGCATATGTTTGCGAGCTTACTCCCGACAAGGTGAGAGAATACAGAGGCGACACACAGACTCCTGCAAAGAGTCCGTATCGTGACCGTCCTATAGAAGAAAGCCTTGATTTGTTTGAGAGAATGAAAAACGGCGAATTTGAGGACGGCAAAATGACTCTCCGCGCAAAGATTGACCTTGCGTCAGGTAACTTTAATATGCGTGATCCTGTTATCTACAGAATTAACAGACTCAAGCATCACAGAACAGGCGACAAGTGGTGCATTTATCCTATGTATGACTTTGCTCACCCGATTGAGGATGCTCTTGAGGGTATTACGCACAGCCTTTGTTCACTTGAATTTGAGGCTCACCGTCCGCTTTATGACTGGGTAATTAACAATATTTCAGTTCCGTGCAAGCCAAGACAGATTGAATTTGCAAGACTCGGAATTAACAACACGGTAATGTCAAAGAGAAAGCTCCGTGAACTTGTTGAAAAGAACTATGTAAGCGGTTGGGACGATCCGAGAATGCCCACACTCTGCGGACTTCGCAGAAGGGGTTACACACCAAAGTCAATTCGTTCGTTCATTGAGCAGATTGGTGTTTCAAAGGTTAATTCAATTGTTGAATACGGCTTTCTTGAGCATTGTCTGCGTGATGACCTTAACGAAACAGCAGAGCGTACAATGTGCGTTTTAAAGCCTGTTAAGCTTGTTATCACAAACTATCCCGAGGGACAGAGCGAAGAATTTGAGGTTGAGAACAACCCGAACCGTCCCGAGGACGGCACAAGAAAGGTTACTTTCAGCCGTGAGCTTTACATTGAAGAAACCGACTTTATGGAAGAACCCGTAAAGAAGTATCAGCGCCTTTATCCCGGCAACGAGGTAAGAATCAAGTCTGCATACATCGTAAAATGCACAGGCTGCAAAAAGGATGAAAACGGCAATGTTGTTGAGGTTTATGCAGAGTATGATCCCGAAACAAAGGGCGGAAATACTCCCGACGGCAGAAAGGTAAGAGGCACAATCCATTGGGTTGACGCTAACAACTGTCTTGATGCGGAAGTAAGACTTTACGATAACCTCTTTACGGTTCCGGATCCCGATACAGGCGACAGAAACTTCCTCGATTATCTTAACGAAAATTCACTTGAAGTTCTCACAGGCTGTAAGGCTGAAAAGAATATTGCAGGTGCAACAGCTCCGAAGAGCTATCAGTTTATGCGCCACGGCTATTTCTGCATTGACAACAAGGACAGCTCACCCGAACACCTCGTATTCAACCGCAGTGTAAGCCTTAAAGACAGTTTTAAGAAGTAAAATAAACAAAGGGCGGTCTTTTCTTTGACCGCCCACTTTAATAAGAATTTGTGTTCATTAAATATGCTTTGATGTAATCAATAATATGTTTAAATTTGAACACAATGTGTTCAATCGTGTGCAATACACACGAACGGGCGGATGATAACCGCCCCCTACCGGGTGTTAATATGATGAAAAAAATACTTGTAACAGGTGCATCGGGCGGAATCGGTTCGCAGACTGCTGTCGCTTTTGCAAAATGCGGTTGCGATGTTGCGTTGCATTACTCGAAAAATTCCGAAAAAGCCGAAAGCCTTGCCGAAAAGCTTACAAATGAATACGGCATAAATGCCTTTGCTGTTCAGGCAGATGTTTCCGATTATGAAAGCGTTTGCAAAATGTTTGACAAAATCGACAGCCGATTCGGAAATCTTGATGTCCTTGTCAACAATGCGGGAATTGCACAGCAAAAGCTGTTTACCGACATAACTCCCGATGAATGGAAGAAAATGACGGGGGTTAATCTTGACGGTGTTTTCTACTGCTCGCAACAGGCGCTCAAAAGATATATGATTAAAAACCACAGCGGTGTTATTCTCAATATCAGCTCAATGTGGGGACAGGTCGGTGCGTCTTGTGAGGTACATTACAGTGCGTCAAAGGCGGGTATAATCGGACTTACCAAAGGTCTTGCCAAGGAGGTCGGTCTGTCGGGAGTGCGTGTCAACTGTATTTGTCCCGGTGTGATTATGACCGATATGATGAAAGGCTTTGATGAGCAGACCGTACAGGAGCTTAAAGAGGAAACTCCGCTTAATATGCTCGGTATGCCAGATGATATTGCCGAAACAGCGGTGTTTCTCTGCAGTGATAGGGCAAGGTTCATCACGGGACAGATTGTCGGTGTAAACGGCGGAATGATTATTTAACTTAATAAGAGTATGAAAAAACGGTCGGAATTTGATTTCCGACCGTGATTTTTTACTGTATTTATATGTTTAATGGTTTAGCTTTTGCCGTTGAGAATATCAGCTATGATTTCTCTCTCGTCCATATGGTACTTAACACCTTTGATTTCCTGATAATCCTCATGACCTTTGCCTGCAAGTACGATAATATCTCCGTCCTCGGCATTGTCCATGCAATATTTAATTGCATCTCTGCGGTTCGGCACGACAACATACTTGCCGTCGGTTTTTGCAAGACCTGTCTTGATGTCCTCAATGATGTCCATAACATCTTCAAATCTTGAGTTGTCTTCCGTTACAACCGAAAGGTCTGAAAGTCTGCCCGAGGTTTCGCCCATTTCATAACGGCGAACCTTAGGACGGTTGCCGCCTGCACCGAACATTGTAATAAGTCTGTGCGGATTGTACTGACGAAGTGTTTCAAGTACATTTTCCATTGAAAGTGCGTTGTGTGCGTAGTCGATGATGAGTGTGTAGTTGTAGGGAACAGGCACACGCTCAACTCTGCCCTTGACCTTGGCAACCTTGAGAGCGTCAATAATCATCTGATCTTCAATTTCGTCAAAGAATGAAACTGCCGAAATTGCCGCAAGTGCGTTGTATGCATTGAATTTGCCGGGGATGTCAACATCAACAGAAAGGTTTTTGATTCCCTCTGTTTCAAAGTGAACACCGACAAATCCGTTTTCGGAGAGAAGATGAGCATTTTTGCCCTTCAAGTCCGCATTGTCGGCAAAACCGTAGGTGAGAACAGAACCCTTGAAATCCTTTGTGATATCCTTCCATGCGGGATCGTCAATATTTGCAGCGGCAAATTTGCATTGTCTGAAAAGCAGACTCTTGCAGTAGAGATATTCCGCAAGGTCTTTGTGTTCAACACCGCCGATGTGGTCGTCCGAAAAGTTTGTAAAGATGCCGACATCAAAAGTCATGCCTGCAAGACGGCTGTGTTTAAGTCCGATTGACGATGCCTCAATTACCATAGCCTTGCAGCCGGCTTTAATCATATCACGCATCGATTTCTGAATAATGTATGATTCGGGAGTTGTGTTGTCGGTTTTGTGGGTTTCTCCGCCGTAAACAACACCGAGTGTTCCGATTGTGCCGGTCTTGATTCCTGCGTGTTCAAAAATTTCCGCAACCATTGCTGTTGTTGTGGTTTTGCCCTTTGTGCCTGTGATTGCAACCGTGTAGAGCTCATCCTCGGGATGTCCGAAAAATTCAATGCTCATAAGCGAAAGAGCGTATCTTGTGTCATCAACCTTTACAACGGCAACATCACTCGGCACTTCAAAGTCGAGGCTGTCGCTGATAACGAGTGCCGACGCACCTTTTTCAACGGCTGACTTTGCGTACCTGTGTCCGTCTGAGGTATAGCCCTTAAGGCACACAAAGGCCATGCCTTTTTCAACCTTTCGTGAATCATAGATAATATCCGAAATTTCAGTATCAAGATTGCCCTGAACCGTGTATTCAAAATTTATAAGAAGGTCTTTCAGTTTCGTCATATATATCTCCGTTTCCCCGACATAAAGTCGGCTTGCTTATTTTCGCTGTCTTTATAATTATAACAATTGTCAGCACTTATTACAACTGTATGTTAAAAAATTAATGTGTGATGTTTGAAATAAATGACTTTGTTTTGTGATTGGTCATTTTTTACTAAAATCAGGAAAATTTGCCGAAATTCAAGCTTATTTTATGAATAAAGAATATAATTTGGGTGTTATGTCACATAACCGTCGGGTGTGATTGTTCAACTTGTACAGATGGCATTCCAGCAAAATAAACAATTCAAGTCAATGTAATTTGTGCAATAAGTAAAATTTCAATAAAAAAGATATCATATTGCACAAAAATAATTTTGATTTTTAACAACATAGATAAAAAGTACAAAGGGAGTTGAAATTCAGGCGATTTTTTGATATGATTATATAGCGGATATGATGTACTTTGTGCGTTATATCCTCAAAGAAAGTATGTAATCCGAAAGGACACTACGAAAATATTCAGAAAGAGGGATTTTTCCAATGAAAAAGATTCTCGCCATTTTATTGGCAGGTATGATGACTGCTACTGCACTTGTTGGCTGCGGCGGCGGAGACGCATCATCGAAAACAGACAATGGTTCAAAAACAGACAACGGTTCTTCGGACGGTGCTGCTAAGATTGAAGGCTCAATTGTTGACGACAGCTACTTCGGCGATGAAGGTACAGACAGCAAGCCTGTAACTCTTAAGGTATGGGCTCCTGATGCTGCTGTAAGCCTTGTTAAAGAGCAGGTTGAGGCTTTCAAAAAGGCTTATCCTAACAGAAAGTTCAAGGAAATCTCAGTTGTAGCACAGGGCGAAAAAGATGCCGCTACAAATATGCTTAACGATGCTACAACAGCTGCAGATGTATTCAGCTTCCCGAGTGACCAGCTCAACAAGCTCGTTGACGCAGGCGTTATTTCTCAGGTTGCATTTAAGGATGCCGTAACAGAGGCTAATGATGAGGGAACTGTAAAAGCAGGTACACTTAATGGTACCCTCTACGCTTATCCTGAAACAAACGATAACGGTTACTATCTCGTTTATGATAAGTCAGTAGTTTCCGACGAGCAGGCTCAGACACTTGAGGGCATTCTTGATGCTTGTAAGAAGGCAGGCAAGAAGTTCATTATGAATGCCGGTGACGGTTACTATGCTTGTACTTTCGCTTTCACTGCAGGTGTTAAAATTGACGGTCTTGAAAAAGACGGTATTACACAGAAGTTTGTTAAATATGACGAAGATGAAGCTGTTAAAACACTTCAGGCTTTTGCAAAGCTCATCAAGGATTACAGAGGTACATTCCAATCGCTTGACGTTGCTAACATCGCTTCAGGTTTTGCAGGCGGTAAGTGTGGCGCAGGTATCGACGGTTCATGGGATACAGCTTCTAACCAGAAGGCTCTCGGTGACAACTTCGGTGCTGCAAAGCTTCCTACAATCAATGTCAACGGCACAGACAAGCAGCTTATCTCAATTTTCGGTTATAAGTACATCGGTGTAAACGGTTCTTCTAAGTTCCCGGCAACAGCTCAGATTCTTGCTCACTATCTTGCAGGTGAAGAGTGCCAGCTCCAGAGAACTGAGAAGCTCGGTTGGGGACCTTCAAACAAGAAGGTTCAGGAAAGCAAAGCTGTAACAGATTCTCCTGTTCTCAAGGCTATCGGTGAGCAGGCTAAGAATGCTTGTATACAGGTTAATATTGCTAATACATTCTGGGATCCTATGGCTAACCTTGGCAACAAGATCATCGCTGACACATGCGATCCTTCAGATGCAGCTGCTATGAAGAAGCTTCTTAACGAAACAATTTCTAACGTTAGGGATGAGGGCTAATCGTTAAGTAAGTTAAATTAAGTAAGTTAAATTGATTTAATTTAATCGATTAATTAGCTGCGGGACACTCCGAAAACGGAGTGTCCCGTAAAAAAAGAAAAAATGCGGACTGTCCGCTTGCGTTATCAATTTGTGTATTCGCCTGACTAATAATGTTTTATTACGAACGGCAACTGTTATAAGATAGCGTAAAAGACATTATTAGTTTGGTGTATTAGAGAGATTTGCAAATTATTAAGGAGAGCGCCTAATGACATATGTTGAATACAAACAGCTCAATCCTTTCCAGAGATTTGCCTACAACACAAAGAAGTTTTTCTGTAACATTCCTCATGCCGTTGCCCATTTTTTTACAGCACTCGGCAAGGCAATAGTTAAGTTCTTCGTAGGCATCGGCAAGGGCTTTGCCAACTACGGCAAGACCTTCGTAAAAGGCGACTGGGCTACAAAACTTTCCTACCTTATTTTCGGTGTAGGTGATCTTAGCAAAGGTAAATATTACAAGGGTATTCTTTTCTTCGCTGTTGAAGTTCTCTATATCCTTTATATGGCATTTTTCGGTTGGGGATATCTCAAAATGTTCCCGACACTCGGTATTCAGGCTCAGAGAACTGAATATATCAACGGTATCATACCAAAGCAGGTACCCGGCGATAACTCAATGCTTATTCTGCTTTACTCGGTATTGACACTCGTAATCACAGTAGTGGTTTTCGCTATTTACATAGTAAACATCAAAGATGCGTACAGACATCAGATTATGAAGGCTAACGGTCAGAAACCGACTTCATTCAAATATGATATGAAGCAGTTCCTTGACGGTAAGTATCATATCACACTTATGTCATTCCCTGTACTTATGATCGGTATCTTCAATGTTCTGCCGCTCATATTTATGATTTTGATTGCATTTACCAACTATGATAAACAGCATATGCCTCCGGGAACACTGTTCACATGGATTGGTTTTGACAACTTCGGCTCACTCTTCAACCTCGTTGAAGGTGCTAAGAAGGGCTATACATTTATTAAGCTCACAGAATGGACTCTTATCTGGGCTGTTGCAGCTACATTCTCAAACTATATCCTTGGTTTGATCTTCGCTCTTATGATCAACAAGAAGGGTATCAAGTTTAAATCACTCTGGAGAACACTTTTCGTTATTACAATTGCTGTTCCTCAGTTCGTATCACTTCTTCTCATGAACCAGATGCTCCAGTCAAACGGTGCTATAAACATCCTGCTTTCAAACATTACAAACAGTCATGTTGAAATTCAGTGGCTGAATCAGGACGCGACGCTGGCTCGTTGGGTAGTTATCATCATTAACTGTTGGGTAGGTATTCCGTACACCATCCTCTCTATGTCGGGTATTCTTATGAATATTCCTGAGGATCTCTACGAATCTGCAAGAATTGACGGTGCAGGTCCTGTCAAGACATTTACGGCTATCACACTTCCGTATATGCTCTTTGTTACAACTCCTCAGCTCATTACCCAGTTTGTCGGCAACATCAATAACTTTAATGTTATTTACCTGTTGTCAAACGGTAATCCGACGACCGAAAAATTTTATCAGGCCGGTCAAACCGATATCCTTGTTACATGGCTCTTTAAGCTGACCATGAACTCTCAGGACTACGGACTTGCCGCCGCAATAGGTATTTTGGTATTTGTTATTTGCGCAACGCTCTCACTCATTGTGTATAATAACTCAAAATCAATGAAGGATGAGGAGGCGTTCTCATGATAAAAAGTTACAAATTAAGAAGACACATTGCGAACGCTTTTGTTTACCTGTTCCTTATTGTAATGGGTTTCGTTTGGATTTCTCCGTTCATCTATCTTTTAATGCATTCATTCCGTGGCGGTGCTGAAATTTACGGAAGTACAATTATCCCGCAGGAATGGACATTCCAGAACTACATTGATTTGTTCACAGGCTCAGGCGGTACTGCAAGCCTTAACTTCCCAAGATGGTTCCTTAACACATTCGTAGTTGCTTGTTTCAGCTGCGTAATTTCTACAATTTCGGTTCTTATGGTTAGTTATGCATTCAGCCGACTCAGATTTAAGGCTCGTAAAAAGTTTATGAATGTTGGTATGATTCTCGGTATGTTCCCCGGCTTCATGACAATGATTGCTATTTACTACCTTCTCAAGGCAATGGGTCTTACTCAGACTCTCGTTGCTCTTGTAATCTGCTACAGCTGCGGTGCCGGTCTTGGCTTCCAGATTTCAAAGGGCTTCTTCGATACAATTCCAAGAGCACTTGACGAGGCGGCAACCATTGACGGTGCTACCAAGAACCAGATTTTCTGGAAGATTATTCTTCCTATGTCAAAGCCGATTGTTGTTTACACGGTTCTTACTTCATTTATCGGACCGTGGACAGACTTCATTCTTGCTAAGATTATCATGGGTGATGCTCGTGACAACTATACTGTTGCTATCGGTCTTCAGCTAATGATTGATCAGGACTTTAAGAACACATACTACAAGCAGTTCCTTGCAGGTTCTGTTGTTGTTGCTGTTCCGATTACACTTCTCTTCCTCAAGATGCAGAAGTATTATGTTGAAGGTGTAACAGCCGGCGGCGTAAAGGGTTAATCCAATATACAAAAGCTCTCACGGGCGGCAGTCACAGGCTGCCGCCCATTTTAAATTTACGGAGGATACTATGAAAAAAATTCTTTCCATTCTTCTTGCCGGTGCAATGCTTGCTGGCTGTGTGCTTACAGGCTGCTCTGATTCTTCATCATCAAAATCAGATTCATCCGACGGAAATACTGCAAAAGTTGCCGACCCGATTGAAGGCGTTAAGGCAACAGCATCAACCGATAAATACAGAAACTACTACGAAATTTTCGTAAACTCTTTCTGCGATTCAAACGGTGACGAAACAGGCGACCTTCAGGGAATCATCTCACAGCTTGACTACCTTAATGACGGCGATCCGAATTCAGGTGACGACCTCGGTGTTGACGCAATCTGGCTTACTCCGATTATGCCGTCAAAGTCATATCATAAGTATGATGTTGAAGATTATTACAATATTGATCCCGACTTCGGTACGCTCGACGATTTTGACAAGCTTATTGAAGAATGTCACAAGCGTGGCATAAATGTAATTCTTGACCTTGTTTTGAATCACGCATCTTCAAAAAATCCGCTCTTTACAAAGGCTGTTGAAGAGGTTGCCGATAATAAGCTTGACGGCAATGCCGAATATTTTGAAATTCACAAGTCCTCATATTTTGACAGCGATACACAGACTATCAGTCTTGGAAACGGTTATGCCTGTGAGGCGAACTTTTCTCAGGAGATGCCCGAATGGAATCTCAACTCTAAAAAGACGAGAGAAGAATTTACAAAAATTGCGAAATTCTGGCTTGACCGAGGAGTTGACGGCTTCAGACTTGACGCTTGCAAATACTTTACAAATAAGGAAACCGACGGAACAGAATTTCTCAAGTGGTTCTATGACACCTGCAAGGGCATTAAGGAAGATGTCTATATGGTTGGCGAGAACTGGACCGATGATTCCGATATTCAGGAGCTTTACAAATCCGGCATCGACAGCCAGTTTGCATTTAAGTTTTCAACCTCAACAGGCACAATTATCAGCAACATCATTTCGCAGGGCGGTATGGCTACTGCCAAAAAAATTATGAACTACGATAACAAAATGACAGAGTCAAATCCCAATGCTATCAATGCAATGTTCCTTTCAAACCACGATCAGGTTCGTAGCGGAAACGCACTTGAATCTCAGGGACTTTCTTCTCAGAAACTTGCAGCCGCAGTTTATATGCTTGCGCCGGGTAATCCGTTCATCTATTACGGAGAGGAAATCGGCGTCAAGGCTCCGAATACCACAAACGATGCGGCATACAGAACACAGATGGTTTTTGACAGCGACAACCTTCCCGATATTTATGTAAACGGTATCGGAGATGAGCCAGATGTGCCTACCGGCGGCGGTGTAAAACAGCAGCTTGCCGACAAGGATTCTCTCCTCAACTACTATCGTAGAATTATCACAATCAAAAATCAGAACCCCGAAATTGCAAGGGGCAGAATTGTAGGCACACAGGGCTTTGATGATAAGGCAGTCGGCGCTTACTATGTTGAGTATGAGGATTCAAAGCTCCTCATTATTCACAACTTCAGCAAGAATGACGCCAAGGAGCTTACAATTACAGACGATATGATTAAGAATGCAACTCTCCGTGCAGACCTTATCCCCGAGAGCAGTTCAAAGCATACCGAGCTTAAAGACGGTAAAATCTCTGTACCGCCACAGTCAACGGTAATCATTAAATCTGCTGAATGATTTTTTGTTCGTGCAGACAGTTATTTTGTAGCGGTATCACAGAAGCTTTGCAACATTTGTATAAGGATATATATAACCACAAAAGGCACATAACCGAAAACAATGACGGTTATGTGCCTTCTTGTTTTTGTAAGGCTGTTATTTCACAGCCCTGCAAGTAATATCACAAAATGTTTGACAGATGTAATTTTATAAATGTCGCAAAATGACTGCTGTTTTGTAGGGGAAAACCGTGTTCACCCGTTCGTGTGCAATGCACACGATTGCACGCATTGCGTGCAAAATTGAATACATAATTTTCATCACATCAAAAGTTATGTGAATAAGCAAACAGTATCATCAAGGCGGACGTCCAATGAACGCCCCTACTGATTTGTGACATTTACTAAATTTTCAAATACATTGTTTGTTACTACAAATGATAAAAATTGAAAATTCCGAAAACATTCTTGTTTTCGTCACACAGTTGTCAATATTGGTGTGGTATAATAAAGTCACAACATAAGGGAACGCCGAACATCGTCCCGATAAAACAGTGTATAAGTTTTTATTTGATATATTTTCCTCTCTCCTAAATAAAAATGAAAACGGAGGCTGTGAAGAACGAAGTCTTAAACTTCATTTCTTTACAGCCTCTTTTTCATTGCGGTGTGTCGCCGTTGTCAATTCGTGCAGACAATTTTTTGCTAGTCGCTGTGATTAATATACAGCTTTCATAATATCAAAACACATTCGTGGGAATGTATAATATTTATCAGGCATAAGCCCGCTTAAATTTTACAAAAAAATGCTTGACAAAAAGTGAGCGGATAGTTTATAATGTTTAATCGTGGGACATTCTGTAATTGCGCCCGTTTTTGGGGATATTATTGATGTTTCACAGGACTTTGCAAAAGCAAAGCAGTTTTATCAATTCTTATATTTTTTGAAAGGAGGACAAATAATGCCTACATTTAACCAGTTGGTACGCAAGGGCAGACAGGTTTCCGAGAAGAAGGCAAAGGCACCTGCTCTCTTAAAGGGTTGGAACTCAAAAAAGCGTGTTGCTATTGATCAGAGCTCCCCACAGAAGAGAGGTGTTTGTACTGCAGTAAAGACCGCTACACCTAAAAAGCCTAACTCAGCGCTCAGAAAGATTGCCAGAGTAAGACTTTCTAACGGTATTGAAGTCAGTTCCTATATTCCCGGCGTAGGTCACAACCTTCAGGAACACAGCGTTGTTCTTATTCGTGGTGGCCGTGTTAAGGACTTGCCTGGTGTTCGTTACCACATCGTTCGTGGTACACTCGATGCTCAGGGTGTTTCGGGCCGTATGCAGAGCCGTTCAAAGTACGGTGCTAAGCGTCCGAAGAAGGGTAAATAAGGAATTGACAAAACTCTCTTGACTTAAATTATTTAAGTTCTGCTATGCGGCAGGAATTTTACTATATATTATGGTAGAATGTCTTGTTGGCATACGGGAGTTTGTCGCTTTCGAGTACCTATGATATCTCAATTATTGTGAAGGAGGGAAGCAAAGTGCCAAGAAGAGGTTCTATTGCGAAGCGTGACGTATTACCGGATCCGCTTTATAATTCAAAACTCGTAACTCGTCTTATCAACAACATTATGTACGACGGTAAAAAGGGCGTTGCTCAGAAAATTGTTTACGGTGCATTCGATATTATTGCTGAAAAGACAGGTAACAACCCGCTTGAGGTTTTTGAACAGGCTATGGAAAATGTAATGCCCGTTCTCGAAGTAAAGGCTCGTCGTGTCGGCGGTGCTACTTATCAGGTACCTATGGAGGTTCGTCCTGAAAGACGCCAGACACTCGGTCTCCGCTGGATTTCTACTTATTCAAGAGCTCGCAGCGAAAAGACAATGAAGGAAAGACTTGCAGGAGAAATCCTTGATGCCACAAACAGTGCCGGCGGTGCTTTCAAGAAGCGTGAAGACACTCATAAGATGGCTGAAGCTAACAAGGCTTTCGCTCATTACAGATGGTAATTTTATCATCAGCGTTTATTAGGAGGATTTTATGCCAAGACAGGTTTCACTTGAAAAAACAAGAAACATCGGTATCATGGCTCACATTGATGCCGGTAAAACCACAACAACTGAGCGTATCCTGTATTATACCGGCGTAAACCATAAAATCGGTGAGACACACGACGGTGCTTCCACAATGGACTGGATGGTTCAGGAAAAAGAGCGTGGTATCACAATCACCTCTGCTGCTACAACTGCATTCTGGTTCGGCAGCAAGCATCAGTATGACAAGCACAGAATCAACATCATCGACACCCCCGGTCACGTTGACTTCACTGTTGAAGTTGAGCGTTCACTTCGTGTTCTTGACGGTTCTGTAACAGTCCTCTGCGCAAAAGGCGGCGTTGAGCCTCAGTCTGAAACAGTATGGCGTCAGGCTGATAACTACGGTGTTCCGAGAATGGTTTATGTAAACAAGATGGACATCATGGGCGCTAACTTCTACCATGTTGTTCAGATGATGAAGGACAGACTTAAATGTAATGCTGTTCCGATTCAGCTTCCGATCGGTGCTGAGAGCGATTTCAGAGGCATCGTTGACCTCGTTACTATGAAGGCCGAAATCTATCACAACGAAGACGGCACAGACTACAGTGAAGAGGAAATTCCGGAAGAGATGCAGGATCTCGCTAACGAGTATCATGAGAAACTTATCGAATCAGTTGCTGAACTCGATGAGGATCTTATGGAGAAATACTTCGGCGGCGAAGAGCTTACAATCGACGAAATCAAGAGCACAATCAGAAAGGCTACTATTGACAACACAATGGTACCTGTAACCTGCGGTTCTTCTTACCGTAACAAGGGTGTTCAGATGCTCCTTGATGCTATCGTTGATTATATGCCTGCTCCGACAGATGTACCTGCTATCAAGGGTGTTGACCCTGAAACAGGCGATGAGGTTGAAAGACAGTCATCAGATAAAGAGCCATTCGCAGCTCTCGCATTCAAGATTGCTACTGACCCGTTTGTTGGTAAGCTCTGCTTCTTCAGAGTTTACTCCGGTACAGTTTCTGCCGGCACAACTGTTTACAACTCAGTTAAGGACACCAACGAGCGTCTCGGTCGTATCTTGCAGATGCACGCTAACGACAGAAAAGATATCGACTGCGTATATGCAGGTGACATCGCTGCTGCCGTTGGTCTTAAAAATACAACAACAGGTGATACTCTCTGTGACGAGAAGGCTCCTGTTATCCTTGAGTCTATGGAATTCCCTGATCCTGTAATTCGTGTTGCTATTGAGCCGAAGACAAAAGCAGGTCAGGAAAAGATGGGTATCGCTCTTGCAAAGCTTGCAGAAGAAGATCCTACTTTCAAGGCTTATACAGACGAAGAAACAGGCCAGACAATCATCGCAGGTATGGGTGAACTCCACCTCGAAATCATTGTTGACCGTCTTCTCCGTGAATTTAAGGTAGAAGCAAACATCGGTGCTCCACAGGTTGCATACAAGGAAACTATCCGCAAGGAAGCTTCTGTTGACGAAAAGTATGCTCGTCAGTCAGGTGGTAAGGGTCAGTACGGTCACGTTAAGATCAATATCTATCCTAACAAGGACAAGGGCTATGAGTTCGTTAACAACATTGTCGGCGGTGCTATTCCAAAGGAATACATTCCGGCTGTTGACCAGGGTATTCAGGGCGCAATGCTCAGCGGTGTTGTTGCAGGCTACAATGTAGTTGATGTTAAGGTTGAGCTTTATGATGGTTCTTATCATGAAGTCGACTCATCAGAAATGGCATTTAAGATTGCCGGTTCAATGGCATTCAAGAACGCTATGAAGAAGGCAGATCCTGTACTTCTCGAACCGATCATGAAGGTTACTGTTATCACTCCTGAGGAATACCTCGGTGATGTAATCGGCGACCTTAACTCTCGTCGTGGTATGATCCAGAGCATGGAAGCTGACAACGGCGTTCAGAGAGTTATCGCTCATGTTCCGCTTTCAGAGATGTTTGGTTACGCAACAGACATGCGTTCCAAGACTCAGGGTCGTGGTCAGTATGTTATGGAGCCTGACACATATGCAGAGGTTCCGAAGAACATTGCTGAAAAGATTATGAGTGAAAGAGCTAAAAAGGACTAATCATACCTTTTAAAGCACTTTTTTCAAAAATGTATTGATTTTTTTAGAAAAAATTGATACAATATGATTAAATCTATTGTAAATTCTTTTTACAACAATAAGGAGGAAATTTCCAATGGCAAGAGAAAAATTTGAAAGAAATAAGCCCCATGTTAACATTGGTACAATCGGCCACGTTGACCATGGTAAAACAACACTTACTGCTGCTATCACAAAGGTTCTCAACCTCGAAGGCGATGCTGATTTCGTTGATTACGCTAACATCGATAAGGCTCCTGAAGAGAGAGAGCGTGGTATCACAATTAACACAGCTCACGTTGAGTATGAAACAGCCAAGCGTCACTATGCACACGTTGACTGCCCAGGCCATGCTGACTATGTAAAGAACATGATCACAGGTGCTGCTCAGATGGACGGCGCTATCCTCGTTGTATCAGCTGCTGACGGTCCTATGCCACAGACAAGAGAGCACATCCTTCTTTCTCGTCAGGTAGGTGTACCTTACATCGTAGTATTCATGAACAAGACTGACCAGGTTGACGATCCTGAGCTTCTCGAGCTCGTAGAGATGGAGATCCGTGACCTCCTCAACGAGTATGAGTTCCCGGGCGATGATACACCAATCATCAAGGGTTCAGCTTATCTTGCTCTTACAAGCACATCTAAGGATCCTAACGCTCCTGAGTACAAGTGCATCCACGAGCTTATGGACGCTGTTGACGAGTATATTCCAACTCCTGACCGTAAGGCTGACCAGCCATTCCTTATGCCTGTTGAGGACGTATTCACAATCACAGGTCGTGGTACTGTTGCAACCGGTAGAGTTGAAAGAGGTCAGATTAAGACTGGTGAAGAAGTTGAAATCGTTGGTCTTACAGACGAAAAGAGAAAAGTTGTTGTTACAGGTCTTGAAATGTTCAGAAAGACTCTTGACTTCGCTGAAGCAGGCGACAACGTAGGTGTTCTTCTCCGTGGTGTTCAGAGAACTGAAATCCAGAGAGGTCAGGTACTTGCTAAGCCAGGTACAATTCACCCACACACAAAGTTCCGTGGTCAGGTTTACGTTCTTACTAAGGACGAAGGCGGCCGTCATACTCCATTCTTCAACAACTATCGTCCGCAGTTCTATTTCAGAACAACTGACGTAACAGGTACAATCTCACTCCCAGAGGGCGTAGAGATGTGCATGCCTGGTGATAACGTTGAAATGGACGTTGAACTTATCACTCCTATCGCTATCGAAGTTGGTCTTCGTTTCGCTATTCGTGAAGGCGGCAGAACAGTAGGTTCAGGCGCAGTTATCGCTATTAACGAATAATTTTAACCGATTATCGTTTATATTCTAACATTCAGAGCCGATACATTTGTATCGGCTCTTTTTGTGTTTTTTGTAGGGGCAGATATCATCCTTATGCAGGTAATATCACAAATTATATGTTAAAACAAATTCTATAATGGCACAATCTCGTAGGGGCGTTCATCGGACGCCCGCACGGCGGGCCGCCGTCCCCAATTCGAGTAGTTAGTTTGATAAAGTAACAATTCCAATGCCCGAATTAGGTAAAATGTAAGTTGTTGCTATTTTGTAGGGAAGAACCGTGTTCTCCCGCAGGTAATAGTACATACATTATGATGAATGTAAAACATATAAATGTCACAAAGTCATTGTTCACCTGTAGTGGCGATCAGCGATCGCCAATCGAACCGATTGCAAAATCGGTTCGACTTAATACAAATCATTTGTTATATGAAATTTATGTTTGTAAATATTTGCAAAATTGGTTTGCTTGTTTTGGTTGTACAACCAAAACAAATGGCGAACACGGTTCGCCGCTACAGTTTACACATAACATCCATCACATCAAAATATTTTTATAAAACAACCTCATTCATCAAGGCGGGCGCCCAATGAGCACCCCTACTTCACGAATTGGGAACGGCGGCTCGCCATTGTCGGGTGGGAAAACTATAGCAATGTTACGCTCGGGAAATATAGCTGTTTATATATCAAACTATCTACACGAATTGAGTACGGCGGTTCGCCGGCTCGCCGTGCAACAGCAAGTTGCTTGTGAAAAATCACGCTCTGCATTATAATATACGCAAGAGGTGACGGCTATGGATACAAAAGAAATTTTACTGAAATTAAGAACAAAATCGGGCTTTTCTCAGGATGAGTTGGCTGAAAAACTGTTTGTAACAAGACAGGCTGTTTCTCGTTGGGAAAACGGCGACACAGTTCCGAATACGGAAACATTAAAACTTCTCTCAAAGCTTTATAATGTGTCAATCAATACCTTGCTCGGTTCTCCGAGAGAACTCATTTGTCAATGTTGCGGTATGCCGTTGGAAGATGAGATTATCAGCAGAGAGAAAGACGGCTTTATGAATGAAGATTATTGCAAGTGGTGTTATGCCGACGGAAATTATATGTACAGCGATATGGATGATTTGATTGATGTCTGCGTCAAAAATATGGCAAACGAGGAACATTCCGAAAAAGAGGTGCGTGAGTATCTGTTGAGAACACTCCCGAAGCTCGACTATTGGAAAAGATATAAGGAACTCGGCGGAAACAAGGCTTTTGAGGAATTTAAAAATGTTCTGATTGATGAGATAAATGCCTTAAATGTTGACGGTATGCCAAAGCTTACAAAGCTGAATGCGCTTGTCGGAAAATTTGTTAATTTGGAATACAGACTTCCGAACGGCAACACGGTTAAGTTTTTGGATGACAACGCAACATATCTCGGCAATCAGCTTGAATGTGAGTTCGGCGGTGACAGATATTTCGGCATTGTTGCAAATACCGATTTCATCCTGATTTCAACTTATGAGGAAAATCTTAAAAATCCGGAGCTTGTTTTGTACAAGAAAAGATAACAACATAACAGACAAAGAGGTGTCAGCGTTTGCGACACCTCTTTTTGCAGTTGTAATTATTGAAAAGTCAGAATAAGGTAATCCCGAACATATGCAGTACCCATAAAACAGCACCGAAAACAACAGATGCGGTAACACCGTAAACTATGACAGGTCCTGCAATGATGAACAGCTTTGCGCCGAGTCCGGCAACATATCCCTCGGATTTAAACTCGATTGCAGGCGATGAAACAGCATTTGCAAAACCTGTAATCGGCACAAGCGTACCCGCACCGCCATGCTTGGCGATTTTATCGTAAACACCGATTGCTGTCAGCAAAATTCCTATGAAAATCAGCGTTACCGATGTCAGCGTTTTTGCATCGTCCTTGCTGAGATCAAGCATTGAATAACAGTCCGTTAGAACCTGACCGATAAGGCAGATGAAACCGCCGATGAAAAATGCCTTAGTCCCGTTCACAAAACATTTACTTTTCGGTGAATTATTTTTCACAATCGTGCTATATTCTTTTTTTGAAATCATAAAATGCCACCTTTGCACCGTTAATTAATTTACATATATTTTTGCCGTATAAATTTCAATTATGTTTGAATTATCACTTTATTTTTTTTGACTGTTGTAGTATACTTATTAATATGTACAGCTATGTAAAACGAAATGAGGGTAAAGTAATGGAGCATTATCTCGATAACAGCGCAACTACGAAGGTGTCGCAAAAGGCGGCAGAAAAAGCGTTTGAGATAATGACCGAAAATTACGGCAATCCTTCGTCACTCCATTTGCGTGGAATGTATGCAGAGCAGGAGCTCGTAAAGGCTCGAAAAGAGGTTGCAAGAAAGCTTGGTGCAACTGCCGATGAAATCTATTTTACAAGCGGCGGTACAGAGGCGAATAACCTTGCAATTTTCGGTGTTGCCGAGGCTAAAAAACGCAGAGGAAAGCGGATTGTTGTGTCTGCCGTTGAACACAGCAGTATTATGGAATCCGCAAAAAAACTTAAGGATAACGGCTTTGATGTTGTCTACATTATGCCCCGTGAGGACGGCACAATTCACAAGGAAGATGTGTTTGAAAAGGTTGACGAAAACACAATTCTTGTGTCTGTAATGTGCGTCAATAATGAAACGGGCGCAATTATGAATATTTCGGATATTTTTTCTGCCGTAAAGGCGAAGAACAGCGATGTAATCTGCCACACGGATGCCGTTCAGGCGTTCGGCAAAATCTCGCTTTCTGCGTCAAGGCTTCATGCGGATTTAATCAGCGTGAGCGGTCATAAAATCCATGCCCCGAAGGGTGTGGGCGCAATCTTTGTGAAAAAGGGTGTACGGCTTGTTCCGCTTCACTACGGCGGTGAGCAGGAGAAAAAACTCCGCCCCGGTACAGAGGCAATTCCGCTGATTGCCGCAATGGGTGTTGCCTGCGGTGAATTTAACATAGATAAAAATTACGATTATGTTTCAAAGCTTAACAGTTACGCAAGGGAAAAGCTGCTTAAAATTGACGGAGTGGTTCTCAACTCTCCCCAAAACGCACTTCCGTATGTATTGAATATTTCGGCAGGAAAGGTCAGGAGCGAAACCATGCTCCATTTTCTTGAAAATCTTGAGGTTTATGTGTCCTCGGGAAGTGCCTGCGCAAAGGGCAAACCGAGTTATGTGCTTGAGTCAATGAATATCGGTCGTGACAGAGCCGACAGTGCACTGAGAATCAGCTTTTCAAAATTTAACACAGAAGCAGATATCGACGCACTTTGTGAAGGTATTGAAAAGGGACTGAAAACCCTTGCTCACAAATAAAATCGTATGAATACATATTAAAACAAAGGAATACATTTTATGAAGGAAATTTTACTTTTGAAAGACGGCGAAATTGTTCTTAAGGGACTTAACCGCCGTTCATTTGAAGATGTCCTCAAAAAGAACCTCAAACACGCATTAAAGAGTGCAGGCCATTTTGAGATTACATCCGCACAGTCCACAATTTATGTAAAACCGCTTGATGATGACGCAGATCTTGAAAAGGCTTGCGAAATCGTTTCAAGGGTGTTCGGAATTATCGCTTTTTCAAGAGCTGCTGTTTGTGAAAAAACAATCGAATCCGTTCTTGAAACAGCTCCGAAATACCTTGAAAATCAGCTTAAAAATATAAAAACCTTTAAGGTTGAGGCAAAGAGAAGCGACAAGAAGTTTCCGCTTAAATCTCCCGAAATTTGCAGAGAGGTCGGCGGTGAAATCCTTTCAAAGTTTCCGCACCTCAAGGTTGATGTTCACAACCCCGACATTGTTGTAAATGTTGAAATCCGTGACTTCGGCGCTTATGTTCACGGTGAGCCGGTAAGAGGAGCAGGCGGTATTCCGGTCGGCACAGGCGGCAGAGCCGCAATTCTTATCAGTGGAGGTCTTGACTCTCCCGTTGCCGCTTATATGATGGCAAAAAGAGGTATCAGACTTACTGCAATTCACTTTGCAAGTCCGCCTTACACAAGCCCCAGAGCCGAAGACAAGGTTGTCAGACTTCTCCGCAGAGTCAGCAGATATGCAGGCGATATGGTTATGTACACCGTGCCGTTTACAAAGCTGCAGGAGAAAATCAAGGATGAATGTCCCGAAGAACTTTTCACAATCATTATGCGCCGCCTGATGATGCAGATTTCAGAAAAGATTGCCGAAAAGTACGAATGTCAGGCACTCATCACAGGCGAAAGCCTCGGTCAGGTTGCAAGCCAGACAATCGGTGCGCTTTCGTGTACAGATGAGGCGACCGATATGCTCGTGTTCAGACCGCTCATAGGTATGGATAAGCAGGAAATTATTGACATTGCCTACAAGATTGATACCTACGATATATCAATTGAGCCGTATGAGGACTGCTGTACCGTGTTCACACCAAAGCATCCCCGTACAAGACCTGTTCTCAAATATGTAAAAGAGGCTCAGAAAAAGCCGAACTTCGGACCTCTTGTTGAGGAGGCTCTTCAGAACCTAAAAGTTACAAGAATTTCGGCTGATGATGAATAATCAAACGATTGAAAGGGGAATTGATATGGATGTTGAGATTTTTTCCTTAACGGGCAAAAATTCCGCTGACCTTTCTCAAACAAGCGGTGAAATTGCAAAAAAGCTTGAACAAAACGGCTTTTCCGTAACCAAAGTAAAAAGCGTTTCACCTTCATATTCTAAAATTATTTCTGCACTTAACGAGCTTGCGAAAAGCGAAAAAGCGCCTGATCAGGTTGTGATTGCGGAGGCTCTTACAACAAAGGACAGCACATCGTTTCGCAAAAAGTTTGCCGAGGTTGTTGCGGCATCCGAGAAGTATGAGAATACTCCTGTGCCGAAGGACTATTGGCGAAAGAGAAATCTTGATTTTCTTGATGCCAAAAAGCGTAAGGCAGACAAGGAAGAGATGGAACAGCTTGAGGATAAGTACAGAATGTTCCGTAAAAAGTCAAGAATTTTCAGTCTTAAAGATATGGGAAACGGCTATCGTGGCTACTGCTTTATGTACCGTGGTATTCAGGTTGCCGTTCTTCCAAAATCGGCTCTTGCCGGTGAAAATCCCGAAGATATGGTTTGTCTTGCCTGCATAAGAGCAAAGTCAAACTTTGAAAATTCTGCAATTGACTATCCTAACGGTTTCAGCGACAGGGAATTTGTTCCGGCAAAGACAGGCTTTGTCAACAACTTCATTCCTATGCGTGGTGACGGTTCAAAGGAAGTTACAAGAAAATGCGTTGTAATTGTTTCGTTTCTCGTGTTCCTTACGGCGCTTTCGCTGTTGTTCTACAATATGATTTACCTCAGCCTGAGAAATGCCGAGCTTAACGGAGAAATTCAGCGAATTGCTCACAGCGTTGATGACGGTGAAACAACACCCGAAAAGAAAAAGGATGACACAATCAATTGGGATAAACTTCTGAAAATCAACGATGAAATTGTCGGTTGGATTCAGATGAAGGATACCCACATTGACTACCCCGTTCTTTGGCATAAGGCAGACAGCACACCGCAACAGTATTACCTTAACCATAACTACAAGAATGAGTGGGACGGCTTCGGAAGCGTATTTGTTGACTACCGTTCAACAAAGGGTACAGACGGCAAGAACCTTGTTCTTCACTCTCACCACATTCAGGACGGTTCAATGTTCGGTGATCTTATGAAGTTCGGCGGAACAACGGGGGATCTCGATTTCTACAAAGAAGTTCCGACCTTCCGTTTTGACACTCCAAAGGGCAAAGGTACTTATAAGATTATCTCCGTGTTCAAGACAAACACTCTTACCGCACACGGCGATTTCTTCAACTACATGATAAGCGACTTTGAAAATGACAAGGATTTTATGAACTATGTTTACAATGTCCGTGTTCGTTCACTCTTTAATTGTCCTGTTGATGTAAACGAGGACGATGAGCTTGTAACACTTTCAACCTGTTCGTATGAGTTCACAAACTTCAGAACGGTTGTTGTTGCAAGAAAGGTAAGAGCGGGCGAGTCAACAAAGGTTGATGTTTCAAAGGCATCGCTTAATAAGAATGCAGTATGGCCGCAGGTTTATTACTCATCCTACGGCGGTACAAGACCTACCGTCACAGACTTTGACACGGCTTACAAGAAAGGTCAGATTACCTGGTATGACGGAGATTACAGCTTTAAGAACCAAAAGGTAACCAAGAAAACCGAGGCTACAACCGCAACAGATACAAAAGGTCAGGTTGTAACACAAAAGCCACAGCCTAAAACAGAGGCAAAGGTTTATTGCAATGTAACCTTCCTTAACTACGACGGTTCAGCCTTGTCAACGCAAAAGGTTGAGTACGGCAAGTCGGCGGTTGTACCTAAGACCGTACCGAAAAAACCGAGTGATGAGTATTATACCTACACCTTTGAGGGTTGGGACACCACCTATGACTATACAAAGGTAACGGCTAATTTGAGCATTGCACCAAAATTCAAGGCAACGCTGAAACCCGAATACGCAAACGCACAGTAGGAGGACGGAAAATGAATTGCAGGCTTGTATTTTTCGCTGCTCGCAAAACCTCGTTTTGCGAAAGAGCTTTGCAAAAATCCTTTTCCGAGCTTGACCTTGAACTCGTCAAAACCTGCTTTGCAACCGATTCCGAACAACTCGGAAATGAACTTACAGACGCTTTCAAAAAACTGAATGTGGTTTTCGTTGTCGGCGGACTCGGATTTGACGATGAAAAGGGAATAAAAAGCATAATTTCCCGTGCTTTGTGTGAAACCCCTGTTAATGACTGCAAAAAGCTTAAAAATGAAAACGGCGATGACGGATATGTTGTCAGAGCCGCAAATCAGATTCTTATTCTTCTGCCCGATGAACCCGAGCAGATTGAATCCATTATGCAGGGACCGCTCAGAAAATATATTATGGCAAACTCGGTAATGCAATGAGCATTGCGAATTGAAAGTTGAAAATTAAAATGTAAAATTACAGTCGGCGGTGTGCCACCGCTGTCAATTCGAGAAGATAGTTAGATAAAAAGATTGCATCAGATACCCGAATAAGGTTCTGATGCAATTTTTGTTTTATATGGAATCAGAAGGGGTAGCCTTGCGACTATATTTCAGACAGTGCTATGCTCCCTTTATTCGCCACAGACGGCGGTTGCAAACCGTGTTCGCCATTTATAAAATTAATCTTGACAATGCAAAAAATGGTGCTATAATTAAAACATAGTAAATACATAGGAATAGTAGAAATAAAACGCATACATAATCAAGCACATAAAAATCATGCTAAGAAAGGAAGTACAGTTATGGCAAAAAGAAATTTTGGTGATGAATTCGGATTTCAGACAAGGGCTGTTCACACGGGCAATGATGTTGACAGCGAAACAGGAGCAATCAAAAGACCTATCACAATGGCAAACAGCTATGAACTCCCATATGATCCGAGCGACCTCAACTGGAGCAGTGCAGGCAAAAACCTCTACACACGCAACGGCGGTTCAAATCAGCAGTATCTTCAGGAAAAGCTTGCGTCCCTTGAGGGCGGAGAGGATTGCGTTGTTCTTGCAAGCGGTGTTGCGGCTCTGTCGGGACTTTTCTTTGCCTTGCTCAAAAGCGGTGACCATGTTGTATTTTCAAGCGTAACATATATTGCGGTTTACAGACTTCTGAATGAACTTCTCAAAGACAAATTCGGTGTTGAAACAACAATTGTTGACACAACCGACATTGAAAAAGTTAAGGCGGCAATCCGTCCGAACACAAAGCTCATTCACATTGAAACACCGGGCAATCCTACTCTTTCAATTTCCGACATTGAAAAGATTGCAGAGCTTGCCCATGCAAACGGCGCACTTTTGTCGGTTGACAACACATTTGCTTCTCCGTTCAACCAAAGACCGATTGAACTCGGTGCAGACTTTACCGTTGAAAGCCTTACAAAGTACATCAACGGTCACGGTGATGCAATGGGAGGTGCAATCATCGGCAAACAAGAATACCTCGACATTATCCGTGCGCAGTCGCAGATTAACCTCGGCGCAACAATCAGCCCGTTCAATGCATGGCTGATTATGAGAGGCTCGGTAACACTTCCGTTGCGTATGAAACAGCACAACGAAAATGCCATCAAGGTTGCCCGTTATCTGAAAATGGTTAAAGGTGTAAGCTTTGTTGCATATCCGGGACTTGAGGATCACCCGAATCACGATGTTGCAGTTAAGCAGATGAAAAACGGGTTCGGCGGAGTGCTTTCGTTTGGACTTAAAGCCGACCACGATACCTACAACCGTTTTGTTACACATCTTAAAGTAATCACATCGGCTGTATCACTCGGTCACGATGAAAGCCTTATCGTATTTCTCGGTGAAAACGATGAAAGACAGTATCTTTATCCCGAAGAATTCCACAACGGATTTTTCCGTTTCAGCGTTGGTATTGAGGATGCCGAAGATATCATCGAAGATTTGAGACAGGCTTTTGAAAAAGAAAACCTGCTTTAAGGAGAGCTTATTATGAATTTTTCATATTCACAGGTGCTTGAATTCAAGAGGATTCTTGACGAAAAATTCGGAGTGTATCTACATTTTCACGATGCCTGCGGAGGACAGTATTTTTCGTTTGATGAAGCAGAGAAGGACGAAGTATATCAATTTTTAACCTCTTATTTTGCAAATATCGGCGGTAAAATCAATATTGCCGACAATAAATTGACATTTACAGTAGATAAAGCGTAATCAGATAATTTTTTTAAAAGATTTTCAAAACATTCTCTTGTTTGTCATTATTCTGTCACGATTGCCGTGATATAATAAGCACGGCAAGTACGATTAGACTTATAATTTTGCAAAGTGCTTATTATGTCAATTTATGTTCCCCTCAAATTTTGCCCTGCAAAATTCTCGATGGGTGATTCTATCATAACTCATTTCCTGATTTATGATAGAATAAACTCACAACATAAGAAAGGGTTAACAAACAACC
>ERZ894209.48-NODE-48-length-105562-cov-21.477030_pt1 | contig 105562 bp, 80 predicted proteins | sample MGYA00380288_ERZ894209 | MGnify/ENA primary metagenome ERZ894209 (study PRJEB32331, sample SAMN06328482) | human gut metagenome | biome: human gut microbiome; feature: stool | host: Homo sapiens | collected 2013-12-13 ... | reverse complement strand
TGACCCTCTGCTTGTAAGGCAGATGCTCTCCCAGCTGAGCTAAGACCCCATAATTTCTGTTGCAGGTGCATCATCTGCAACCGACTTTGTTAGTATACAAAACAATGCAGAATTTGTCAACAGTTATTTTCAAGTTTTTATTCTGTTACTTTTTATGGAACGGCTCAGTTCACCGCGTCATTGGCGCAGCTCCTTTTGCTTGTGAACTGATAAAACAAAACGCTCCGGATTTCTCCGAAGCGTTCCACCATAGCGAGAGGGGGATTCGAACCCTCGACACTGCGGGTATGAACCGCATGCTCTAGCCAACTGAGCTATCTCGCCACAAATATATATGGGGCCTATAGGGCTCGAACCTATGACCCTCTGCTTGTAAGGCAGATGCTCTCCCAGCTGAGCTAAGACCCCATAATTGTTTGTCGCTCTTCGCGACTGCTTGATTATAATATCAAAGGTTTCTGAAAAAGTCAATGGGGAATTTTATTTTTTTACAGTTCACTCGTAGCTTCCGCGGAAAGCCTCGCAGAGGCGATTCATGACAATAGAATGTTCGCGAAGCGCGCATTCTATTGTATTGCGAATGGCGCGGGTGAACTGTAACATTTTTACATCAGGAAGCATTTGTGAAGGGCAGCACCATCATAATTTCATCCGCATAGCTTCCGTCCGGGAGCTTGAAGGCATTGGGCATTCTGCCGACCTCCTGAAATCCCAGCTTCTGATATAAATGGAGTGCACTGCTGTTGTCCGAAAATACGCCGAGCTCCAGCTGTTCATAGCCAGCCTTGCGCGCCAGATCAATCGCACCGTTTATGAGCACCGTTCCCAGACCGGTATTCCAGTATTCCTGAACTACTGCAATTCCAAGGCTCGCCCGATGGCGCACCTTAAACCGTTCACCGATGGGAAATATGCCCACATTTCCAACCACACTTCCATCCTGAGTCAGTGCCCCCAGCATAAATGTCTGCTTTGATTCTCTCGTATTCTGCAGAATTTTCCGCTCGTTCTCCAGCGTATAAACCGCTTCCTCCGGAAGACGCATCAGAAAATGGGTCTCCTGTGCTGTTTTCTGTAAGTAAACCAGCATAGCTTCTGCGTCTCCAGCATTCAGCTGCCGCACGAAAACCTCTCTTTTGTCCTTTAACACCAGCTTCCTTGCTGTCTCATAATACAAATCTGCTGTCATAGGTTTCCTCATTTCTGTACACATTTTTTGCGCATGTCGAGTTTGTGTCAAGTGCGCAGACACAAATCTCGCGATTGAAAAATTTTATTTTTCAATCTTTTCTTCCTGTCTGTGCTATGCGCATAACGCAGAAAAAAGCATGCGCATGGGCTCCTCTACTGCCCAGCGCTCTGCGCTGCCAGTTCAATCAGGCACTTCTGAAACTCTGTCAAAATCGTCCCATAGGGAACTGCCCAGCAGGTGCCGTAGGTATCACCACCGGAAATACTCCCAACCCAAATCCCATTCTGCGTATAAACCGCGCCGCCGCTTGAACCGTAACTCGTTTCCGAATAAAACTGCAGCACATTCTGACCCGGATTGTTCGGATAGATGACGGAGAGCTGATCCAGAACGCCGATACAGCTGGCAGAACTCGGGCTGTCCAGAGAGCTCACGGCAACAAGTGCGTCGCCTGTTTTCATTCCAAGCGCGGACGCGTCCGCTCCGGCTGCCGGGGTAATCCCGCCCAGCACTTCCTCCGGCAGCTGGCTGTATTCCACCGTCAGAAATCCTGTGTCTGTCTCGGTGCTGCGATACAGCACAGCAGCGCTGCATCTTGTTCCGTCCGGCAGAATCACTTCTGTATGGTTATGTTTTAAGCAATGCGCTGCTGTCGCAATATAAATTCTGCTGCCGTCCATCACCAGCACCACGCCGCTTCCGTCCGACCGGCGGATCAGTCCGAGTTCATCTACATCACTGTAATTGATCACGGATACGTTATGAGATTTCGTCATGACGCCGACCACATCTGCGACTGGCTGCAGCGCTTTGGAAACCGTCTGTACCTGCTCCTGTGAGGTGAGCCGATGCAGGTTCGCCGCTTTCGTCCCATATGCCGGCGCACCGTAGTCAGAGGTTTCTGTACTTTCCGCCTGCGCCGCAGGCTCTGCCGCTGCTGCCGTCATCGGTACAGAGCTTATCATCATCGAAATTGTAAGCAGCAAACCCGCCGCTGTTTTCCAGACGTTCGTTTTCTGAATCATGAAAAGAAACCCTCCCCATTCTGCAGAAGTCTTGCCCAAGGCAATCGTATACCATGCATCCGGTTCTACCTCCTGCAAAATCTGACCAAACTACTTCTTTTTCCCAATTTTCCTCTCTGCTGCCCTGCCTGTCAAGAAAAATTTGCTCTGTTGTGTTCCCGTCCCGGCGGATTTGTTCCGGGCACTGCGTTCTTTCCTAAACCAACGCTTATTTTTGTTCGTCGAAGTCCACCAACAAATTGCTATTCAAGTTGAAAAATTTTTTAATTCCGCTATACTTACTGTTAGAAAACAGCTTATTTTATAACGAAAGAGGACATTTCATGCATACATCCAGAAAAAATCTATTCCTTTATCTTCCGATCCTGATTTTATTCCTGGCGTCGTTTATCTGGGTTTTGAAAGCACCGGATCATTTTTCATGGTCGGCGGATCTTTATCTGAGAAACGACGACACATCCGTCCTGTCCCAGCTTTTTTACAGCGACAATGACGAACTTTCGCAGGGCAACTCCACTGACGGAACCCGGGACGGCAACATCGTCACCTTTTCCGGTCTGCCCGATCTGCGCAATCTTAGCTTATTTCGGTTCGACCCGACGAACACCCAGGAATCCTATCGCGTCACACACGTCGGATTTTTCCTAAACGGAGAAGCTTTTTTCACAATGGAAGCTGCCGATCTGGAAGCCCAGGCTTTCCCCGTCAACGCCTCCTGGCAGTTAAACGGGGAAGAGCTCGTTTTCACACCGAAAAATCCCGACAGCAGCTTTTTGCTTTCTGCTGACAGTATCCGGGAGGCTGCCGAAAATGCGGCTGCAAAGCTCCACGTTTTATATGTGCGCCAGCGCTTTTTCCTTGCCCTGTCCATCGCGCTGCTGCTCTGTGTGCTTTTATTTTTCCGCAATGGTATCGCTTCTTATCTGAAAACGCTGTTCCTGCCGGACAGCTCCGGGCACTTTGACTGGTTTGCCCTCATCAGTACGGCAGTGATTGCAGGTGCACTGCTCGTCGTCTGTATCATCGGTTTGTTTTCTGCCCTCGGTCTGCATCCCGACGAATGGGACGTCAAAGCCTGTCTGGATTACGGCATGACGCACTTTCTGCCGCCCGATATGCGGGATCCCGCTGTTGCTCAGACCTACAGCGGCTACGGTTACACCAAGCTGGAAAATTACACCTGGTACTTTTATCTTGCCGGAAAGATCGCCCTGCTTTTTAAAACGATGTTCTGCAGCCTTGCCTACTACCGCGTTCCGAACCTTTTGCTGTTTGCTGCCCTCGCCTTTTATTTTGTCCGGAATATCCGTCAGAAAAACTGGCTCATGGTCGCACTGGGAATCTGCGTCCAGTCCTGGTACATTTTTTCCTATACAACGGCAGATGCGCTGGATTTTACCATCGCTTTCGCGATCACCTGCCTGCTGTGCAACCCGCAGAGTCTGCTTTATCGCACCGTGGAAAAGAAAAAATTATGCCGGAGAGATATTCCTGCTTTTCTTCTTTTAGGGCTTTTGTTTGGCAACATCGCCCTCGGAAAGCAGTGCTATCTCGCGATTCTGGCGCTGTCCTTCTTCGTCCTTTTGCTGCGGCTGATCTGGCAGAAAGACCCCTTACAGAAAAAAGTGCTCTGGCGTAATTACCTGATTATTGTGGGCATTTTTCTCGCCGTCTTTGCATTCCGGGCAGGCTTTGACATCGCGCACTACGGTACGGAAAAATCTCAGGTCAAGGAAGCGGTCGCCATCCAGTACGCCGACTACGACAAAAATCCGTCCACCCCGACGAAAGAGTTGAACCCGTCCTGGCATATGTACAGCCGCGGCTATACACTTTCTGACGTCTTTGCCGAAAATCCGGACTGGTTTGCCATGAGCTACAAGAGCTTTTGCGGACTTTTACAGGATCACGATACCGGCGCGTGGTACTACTGGTGCATGGGGCTGCTCTATCTTGCACTGTTTGCAGGAATCGGAATCGCCACGTTCCGACAACCTGACAATCTACAGGGCAAAATCCGTTTTGTTATCTGCACGCTGCTGATGGTGGGTGAGCTTGCTGCATCCATTGTAAACTCCTGGCTGATCGAATCCATGGCCCAGGGACGCTATCTGCTGCCATGTATTCTGATCGCCGGATACCTTGCAAGCACCGTCCCGGAGCTGTTCCAGAAAAAAATCTACCGCACGCTGCTTAGTATCGCCGGAATTTTATCCGTCGGCTACTTTGGACTGGTCGGTATCCCGCTGTTTTTCTAAGCTCTGCAGAAAACTGCAGCACTGCCATTGGAGGAAACTATGATCTCACCGGAAATCATTCATGTGAACTATATCAAAAAGGAAGCGCAGACCGGAAGCTACTGCGGCATGCGATATCGGCTTTCCAAAGGAAAAAATGAAGAGGGGGACTGTATGGACGTCACGATCTGGCCGGAGCCCTTCTGCTTTGTCAAAACACCCGCCGAGCAAAAGACAACAAAACAGTTTCCCCTGACCCAGGAGGGCTGTCTGGAAGCTGTCGCGTGGTTAAACGAACAACATAAAAGCCGCAGCTGGTAAAAACCAGCTGCGGCTTTTTTTATCGTATAAAAGACTTCGTTTCTATACGATAATTCCACTCTGCAAGGACGCATAAGCGGCTGAGTGAAATTATGTTGCTTATGCAATCCGCCGCAGACTTAAGAAGCCTGCGGCGCGGGATTTCATTTTTACATTCTGTCGGGTGCGGAGAAGCCCAGTACATCGATGCAGGTTTCCAGCACTTCTTTGGTCAGCTTCAGCAGTGCAATCCAGCCTGCCTGCTTCTTCTGATCCTCTTCTGCCAGAATCTTTGTCTCATGGTAAAACTTGTTGAACGCGTTCGCCAGATCATAAATGTACGCGCAGATCTTATGGGGCGCAGTTTCCTCACAGGCACTGTCCATCATTGCATTGAAGCTGCACAGCTGACGCATCAGATCTTTTTCGGAAGCGCCCTGTGCCTCCTCCAGACACAGGTTTTCCAGGCTCTTTCCCTGCTCCTGATACTTGGCAAGGATCGATTTAATACGCACGATTGTATACAGAATATACGGACCCGTGTCTCCCTCGAAGGAAGTGAAGCGATCAATATCGAAAATATAGTCCTTAGAAGCCTGATTGGACAGATCTCCGTATTTGATTGCGGAAAGACCGATGATTTTGGCGATCTTTCTTGCCTCTTCCTCAGACAGATCATGACGGCTTTCGGATACCTTACGGTACATTTCCTCGTCGATATCGCGGATCAGGTATTCCAGACGCATAACGCCGCCCTCTCTCGTCTTGAAGGGCTTTCCGTCCTTGCCGTTCATCGTGCCGAAACCAACATATTTTAACTCTGTTTCAGGTGTTACCAGCCCCGCCTTTTTCGCTACACGGAACACCTGTACAAAGTGCATCTCCTGACGCTTGTCCGCAAGATAGATCAGGGAATCCGCATGCAGATTCTCCATACGGTCCACGATTGTTGCAAGGTCTGTCGTTGCATACAGCGCCGCGCCATCGGATTTTAAGATGATGCAGGGCGGCATTTCCTTCGTATCGGTATCCTCTTTAACATCTACAACCAGCGCACCCTGGCTTTCATACGCAAGGCCGGATTCTTTTAAACGATTTACCAGTCCCGGAATGAGCGGGTCTGCATCGGATTCGCCCTTCCAGAGATCAAATTCCACATCCAGGTTGCTATAGTTTTTTTTCAGATCGGCTACAGATACCGCAATAATATGCTTCCACAGTGCGCGGTAGCCACGGTCACCGCTCTGCAGGCGCAGCGTTGCTTCCAGCGCTGCCTCCTTATACGCAGGATCTTCTTTGGACTTGCCGCTCGCTGTCGGATAGATTTCTTCCAGCTCAGATACGGTAAAGGGAGCCTCCTGCGGATATTCCCCGGTAAAGCTTTCATCAAAATAAGGCAGCTCGGGCTTGCGCGCTTTTAACTCGGTAATGATCAGACCCATCTGCAGTCCCCAGTCGCCCAGATGGACATCGCCGATAACCCTATGTCCTTTGTAACGGTTGATCCGCTTGATGCTTTCGCCGATGACTGCGGAGCGCAGATGACCGACGTGAAGCGGCTTTGCAACGTTGGGGCCGCCGTAATCGACAACGATGGTTTTTTTCTTTTCGGGAGGCTCTACGCCAAACTTCTCCGCTGCAGCCATCTCTTTTAAATATTCACAGACAAAACTGTCCTTTACTTTCAGGTTCAAAAATCCGGGCGCAACCGCAGATACTTCAGAAAATACTGCGCTGTCCGCCAGCTTTTCCGCTACGTCGTTGGCGATCATGATCGGGGCTTTATGATACTTTTTTGCGCCCGCCATCGCGCCGTTACACTGATATTCGCACAGGTCGGGACGGTTGGACACGGTCACGCGTCCCAGCTGTGCCTCATATCCTGCAGCTTCAAAGCCTTTTCCCATCTCTTCGGAAATGAGCTCCAAAAATTTCTTCATATTCGTTCTCCATTCTATCTCCTGTAATAAGCGAGCACTTTTTTAATCGCAGTGATGACGCTTTCCACATCCTCGTCTGTCATGCTGTAAAAGAGCGGGATGCTCATTACATGCTCATACAGGTACTCCGCATTCGGGCATAGTCCCTTCGGATAGCCCAGCTTTTCGTAATAGGAATGCCAGTAAACCGGCAGATAATGTACCTGTGCATGCACATTTTCCGCATACAGCGCATCAAAAAATTCTCTTCTGGTACAGGTCAGAAGCTCCGGATTTAACTGGATCATGTACAAATGGCGCGCCGTCTTCGACTCCGGGATCTCCCGCTGCAGCACAAGCTCCGGGCACTCTGCAAATGCTTCGTTGTAGCGTTTTACAATCTGAGTTCTTCTTTCGATAAAACGGTCCAGCTTGTCTAACTGGCTGAGTAAAAGCGCTGCCTGAAAATCTGTCATCCGATAGTTATAGCCCAGTTCAACCTGCTCATTGTACCACTTCGCATCGGTCGGATGTACCATCTCATCCGGATTTCTCGTAATTCCGTGAGAGCGCAGCCGAAGCAGTCTGTGATACATCTTCTCGTCATTGGTTGCAATCGCGCCGCCCTCTCCGGCTGTCACGGTTTTGACCGGATGGAAGCTGAAGGTTGTAAAGTCTGCGATGCTGCCGACTTTTTTATTTTTATACTGTGTACCGATCGCATGCGCCGCATCCTCGATCAGCATCAGATTATGCTCCTTGCAGATCTGACGGATCTCATCCAGCTCCACTGCCTGACCGGTAAAATCCACCGCAACGACAGCTTTGGTCTTCTCCGTGATATGGCTGCGGATACTCTCCGGATCGATATTGTAGGTGTCACGCTTTACATCAGCAAATACCGGCGTGCCGCCGCAATACAAAATGCAGTTGGCGGAAGCAGCAAACGTCAGGGGGGTTACGATTACCTCATCCCCTTTCGTAATGCCCGCCGCCATCGCAGCCAGATGCAGCGCCGCCGTTCCGTTGCTGACCATAACGACATAGTTTGCCCCGGTTACTTCGCACAAACGCTTCTCCAGCTCTGTCACCTTCGGTCCACAGGTGAGCGCATCGCTGCGCAGCACATTTGCAACCGCTTCTATGTCCGCATCATCAATATACTGGTGCCCATAGGAAATCGGTGTCTTCCGAACCGGCTCCCCGCCAAAAATTGCTAACTGTTCCATTCTAATCTCCATTTCGCTCAAAACTGTGCAAACTATGCCCGTCTGCATTTCTTCTATCATACCACCCCGGCGGTCAATACGCAACAAGTCTTGCTTTCATATCGTCGGCAGGAAAGCAAAACTTCTGCCGGTTCTCCTTTTTTACAGGACTTTTTCCCCACTGTCATAAAATTCAAAAATCATTTCCAGATACGGCTGCAGGACGCTGTTTGGCGCACGGTAAATTTCATGCCGGATATCGGGCACAACCACCAGCTGTCCATCTGGGATCCTCTTGATAAACTCTTTTTGTGCTCCGGGCGTTACGAGCGTATCTTTTCCCGCCTGAAATAAAAGCACCGGCGTCTTCACCTTTTTCGCCTGCTTTTTGCTGATGACAAATTTCCCGGCATTGATCGCTTCCCTGCCCCATTCATAGCTTCCTGAAGAGGTCTGGCAGCTTTCATCCTCCCGCCGTTTTTTCATATAATAATCATGGCGCGCTTCGGAGCTGCAGGACGCGTCCGAAAAAGACTCTTCCGGATCAAAAGTGCCCTGTGTGAGCAGACGATCCTTCCCATTGCCTCCGAACACTTTAAAATCACACAGCACCCGCGCCGCCCAGGACGGCACGCCGCCCAGATTCACTCCCAACATCGGTGCATTCAGAACCGCTTTGGCAAAATCCTCAGGGTACTGCTCCAGATAAAATGCGCCGATACAGCCGCCCATGGAATGTGCGTACAGATACAGCGGCAGATCTTTTGCCATCGGCTTCACCACTGTTTTGACGAACCGGTGCAGATCTTTTACATATCGGGAAAACAATCCAATGTGTACAATTGTGTGATCTTCCACTTCACGCATGGATTTTCCATGCCCTCTGTGATCCATAATCGCCACCTGATATCCCTGCAGATAAAAATAGTAAATCAATTCATGATATTTCAGGCAGGACTCTGTAAAGCCATAGCTGATCACGATCGTCCCTTTTTGTGTCTCCTGCGGATACAGTTCATAATACAGACCGCCCGTCTTAGCTGTTTTTCTCTGAGCCACGCCGTCTTTTGGTGCGTTCTCAGACTTTTGCGATGTGCTGTCTGCCGATGCCACATCACGCTCCTGCGATTCACCGCCTTCGGGCGCGACCTCCATCCACCCGCAAATCTGAACCTGTTTCAGAAACGGCTCTACCTGGCTGTCCATTTCCTGTTCCAGATTTTCTTCTGCGATACACTGCATTCTGCAGGAATTATTTTCCTTTAAAACCGTTTTTTTCATTCGTATTCTCCATATAAATTCTCCATATAAAATATAAAAAGAATGTGCCTTAGTATATTTTTGCGCCGAGGCGCGGTTGCTTCGGCAACCATCTACCCTTGCGTCGAGTGTGCATCCTCGCGGAGCGTTTTTTATTGTATAACATTGTATAGAAACGAACTTTCTTATGCAACAATAGAATGCACGCTCTGCGAGCATTCTATTGTCATGAACAAATAATAGAATGCACGCTTTGCGAGCATTCTATTATCATGAATAAAAAACCTGCTGACACGAAATCAGCAGGTATCGAATCTTTGTGGGGGGATGGCAGGACATCCTCCTTGCGGAAAACATCCTGCCTGATTTTGTGGGTTGATAACTTCTCAACTTGATCATATTGTATCGCACCACTGTATCTTTTGTCAACTACTTTTTCAAAATGTTGCAGTTCACGACAATAGAATATTTTCCCCAAAAAAGATACATACTGATCCCAAAAGCTTTCCTATCGCTTTTTGAATCCAACAATGAAAAGGAGGTTTTTGTCATGTATCCTGTAATTCCAGAATCAGACCGTCCTTCTGACCTTGCGGATGACTGCATCCTCTCTCCCGACGGCGTCAATCCGGTTTCCAAAAATGACGAAGTGCCGTCCGAAAAGAATCTGTTCGACGACAAGATCGCAGTATATCCTGTTCCGGGTGCGACCCTTCCGTTTTATTTTCCGGGTTATCCCAACCAGCCGCTGTAGGGCGTTCTTACAGCTCCCGCGCGGCGTCGGCAACACTGCGGACACCGACTAATCGGATGCCGGAAATTTTCGGCATTTTTTCGAGACAGACCTGGGGGAGGATACAGGTTGTGAAACCAAGCTTCTGCGCCTCCCTCACTCTCTGCTCCGCCATCGAAACGGCGCGTACTTCCCCGCTCAGGCCCACTTCCCCGAAGGCGACAACGCCCTCCGGGACGGGGCTGTTTTTGAAGCTCGACATGATTGCCATCACGATTCCAAGATCGATGGCAGGCTCTGTAATCCGAATGCCGCCCGCCAGATTGACGTAAGCATCACACCCCCCGATCTGCATGCCAAGCCGTTTTTCCAATACCGCCATCAGCAAATTGACGCGGTTAAAATCCGTTCCGGTCGTCTGACGGCGTGGAATGCCAAAATTGCTGTGGCAGACGAGCGCCTGAATCTCCGTGAGCATCGGACGAGTCCCCTCCATTGAGCAGGAGACGACCGAGCCGCTCGCGCCGGCAGGTCTGCCATTTAACATGAATTCCGACGGGTTTAACACCTCTGTCAGCCCCTCTTGGCGCATCTCAAACACGCCGATCTCATCGGTTGAGCCAAAACGGTTCTTGACACCCCGGAGGATTCGGTAAGATGCATGACGGTCGCCCTCAAAATACAACACCGTATCCACCATATGCTCGAGCACTCTGGGACCTGCCACCGTTCCCTCTTTGGTCACATGCCCGACGATAAAAATCGAAATACCGAGTCCTTTTGCCAGCCGCAGCAAAACACCAGTCGATTCGCGCACCTGCGACACGCTGCCGGGCGCCGCGCTGACCGCTTCATTGTACATCGTCTGGATGGAGTCAATGATGACGATCTGAGGCTTTTTCTGCTGGATTACCTCTTCAATCCGATTCAGGTTCGTCTCACAGAACAGCTCCAACGTGTCCGAAAAATCGCCGATCCGCATCGCACGCATTTTGATCTGGCGTAAGGATTCCTCGCCTGATACATACAAAATGTGCTGCTTTTTTAACGAAAGGTTCCTGCACATCTGCAAAAGAAGCGTCGATTTGCCGATACCCGGGTCGCCTCCGACCAGCGTCAGCGAGCCGGTAACGATTCCGCCGCCCAGTACCCGGTCGAGCTCTCCCATCCCGGTTTCCGTGCGTCTTTCCTCTTCCATCGAAATTTCATTCAGCACCGCCGGAGCGCTCTGCACCCCGGACAGCACCTGCTTTTTCTCTTTTCCGCCTGCGGTCACAGAAACCGGTTCCTCTACGAGGGAGTTCCACGCCTTACAGCCCGGACACTGCCCCAGCCATTTTGCCGTTTCATAGCCGCATTCCTGACAGAAAAATCTGGTTTTTATTTTGGTTGCCATTTATTTTGAAATTTCTACCTTTACTTCTCCGATTCCAGCAAGCTCCACGCTCACATTCAGCTTTCCGCCAAGGTTCGTGCGCATTCTGCCCGCATCCTCACCGTTGATTTTCACATCATATTCCGTATCTTCCTCCAGACCGAGTGTGATCTGCGCGTCCTCTGTGCCCTCTACCGTGAAGCTGACGCCATTTTCGCTCTCCGCAAAATGCTCTACGCTCGTGCCGGGCACGGATTCATAGACAAACATGCCGTTTCTTTCCAGCTTGGTAATCTCTTTAAAAGTCTTTACCTTGTACTCATCGCCGCCGGCCTCAAAGCCCTCCTTCTTGCGCTTTTCCTGCAGAAGATGATTGCCGAAGCTGATCTTTCCGTCTGCTTCTGTTCTGATGAGTTCTGCTACTGCTGCCATTCTTTTGTCCTCCTGTCCGCCTTTCCGGCGGTTTGCTGTTTATTTGTTTTTGACGCTGAAAACAACTTTATTCTCGCGGAAGCCTGCACTCACATGATCGCCGGATTTTACCCGTCCCGACAGAATTTCTTCCGCAAGTGCGTCCTCGATCAGCGTCTGAATTGCTCTCTTTAACGGTCTTGCACCCATTTTCAGGTTGCTGTATTTTTCTACGATATGCTCTTTCAGAGATGGTGTCAGTGTCAGGCTGATATCCAACTGCGTCCGGCAGCGCGTAATCAGGCTCTGCGCCAGCAGATTGATAATTCGCTTCATATCGTCTTTTGTCAGCTGATGGAATACGATCGTTTCATCTATCCGGTTTAAAAATTCCGGTTTGAACAGGTGTTTTACCTCTTCCATCACGCCGGCTTTCATCTTTTCGTAAGTCTTTTGCGCATCTTCTTTTGCCGCAAAGCCGAGATTTTTTGGCTCCACAATCCGCTGTGCACCGGCGTTGGACGTCATGATGATGACGGTATTTTTGAAGCTGACCTTCCTGCCTCTGGAATCCGTGATATGCCCATCGTCCAGCACCTGTAGCAAAATATTGAAAACATCCGGGTGCGCTTTTTCGATTTCGTCAAATAAAACCACCGAATACGGATTTCTGTGAACCTTTTCAGAAAGCTGTCCGCCCTCGTCAAAGCCGACATAGCCCGGAGGCGAGCCGATCATTTTCGAAACAGAGTGCCCTTCCATATATTCCGACATGTCCACGCGGATCAGCGCGTTTTCTGAACCAAACATCGCTTCTGCCAGCGCCTTGGAAAGCTCCGTCTTTCCGACACCTGTGGGACCGAGGAACAAAAACGAACCGATCGGTCGTCTCGGATCCTGCAGTCCGACTCTGCCGCGGCGCATCGCCCGCGCAACGCTCGATACGGCTTCTTCCTGTCCGATCACGCGCTTGTGCAGAATAGATTCCAGCTTTAACAGCCGTTCGCTCTCTTTTTCGGTCAGGCGGCTCACCGGAACCTTTGTCCAGGTGGAAATGACCTTTGCGATATCCTCTGCTGTCACCTCCGGCTGCCCCTTTTTGCGGCTCTTTTCCTGCCGTTTCTGGTGCTTTTCGTAACGGGCGAGCGCCTCCTTTAGCTTTTGCTTTAGTCTGGAGGCCTCCTCCAAATCCTGACTACGGATTGCCTGCTCCAGCTTTTCGTCCAGCTCTTTGATTTCCTTTGCCTGGTCTGCTGCCTCGTCAGTCGTCTGCATCCGCTGCAGGCGCACCGCAGCAGCCGCCTCGTCCATCACGTCGATCGCCTTGTCCGGGAGCTTCCGGTCGTTGATATAGCGATTGGAAAGATGAACGGCGGCCTCGAGGGCTTCCGGCAAAATCTTTACTTTATGATGCTCTTCATATCTGGAAACGATCCCCTGTAAAATGCCGATCGCCTCTTTTTCCGTTGGCTCTTCGACCGTAACCGGCTGAAAACGGCGTTCCAGGGCAGCATCTTTTTCGATATATTTGCGGTATTCTTCCAGCGTTGTCGCGCCGATCAGCTGAATCTCGCCGCGCGCAAGGGACGGCTTTAAAATGTTGGAAGCGTCAATCGCCCCCTCTGCGCCGCCTGCACCGATCAGTGTATGCAGCTCATCCAAAAACAGTAAAATATTTCCGTCGTCTGTCACCTCACGGATGACCTTACGAATTCGCTCCTCAAATTCGCCACGGTATTTGCTTCCCGCGATCATCCCGGACAGATCCAGCATCAGAACCCGTTTATCCTTTACCGTATCCGGCACGCTGCCCTCCGTAATCCGAAGTGCAAGTCCCTCGACGATCGCCGTTTTGCCGACACCGGGTTCTCCTACCAGGCACGGATTGTTCTTCGTCCTGCGGCTTAAAATCTGAATCACGCGCCCAATCTCCTGATCGCGCCCGACAACCGGATCGAGCTTTCCCTGTGCAGCCAGCTTCGTCAGATCCCGGCTGTAAAGCTCCAGCGTCCCGGTCTGGCTCTTTTTTTGCCTGCGTCCCAGCTCTTCGCGGTACGCCGTAGGGTCCAGTCCTGCTGCCAGGAGCGTATCCCGCATGATTTTCTGCAGCGGCAGCGACAGCGTCTGCAGCACCCGCACTGCAACATTATCCCCATCTCCTAAAAGCGCTAACAAAATGTGCTCCGTTCCGGTCAGCGCGCTGCCTGCCTTTTCCGCCTGTCTGTGGCTTTCCTCCAGAACTTCCTCTGCCCGGGGGGAATAACCGTCCCGCTCTATGACCGGATTGGGCGTCTCCGGAGCCAGCAGATCCTGAATCATTTCCCGGATCGCCTCTTCTTTTGCCCCGTTTTCCGTCAGAACCCTTGATGCCACACCGGTTCCTTCTTTGATCAGGCCCAGTAGGATATGCTCTGTTCCAACATAATTCTGATGCAGGCTTTTTGCCGCCCGCCCTGCCAAAAGCAGGGCAGTTTTTGCCTTATCCGTAAACTGTGACTGCATCTGTTATAGTCCTCCATACTCTTCATAAATCTCATCTATCAAAGCATGTACTTCCTCGCGGGAAATATTCCGACAGCTTGCCCGCGCCAGAATGACCCGCAGCGACTCCCGCATCTGCTCCAGATCACTGATCCGATCCGCATCAATCGCAATCACTGCGCCGCGGCGTCTGTCCACCTTGACGAAGCCCTCCTGCTTGAGCACGGTATATGCCTTATTCACTGTATGCATGTTAATCCCAATGGATTCTGCAAGCTGCCGCACGCTCGGGAGGGACTCTCCCTCCTTGAGCCTGTTTGTCGCAATCCCGACAATGATCTGATTGCGCAGCTGTATATATAACGCTTCTTCGCTGTTAAAATCGACTTCCAGAATCATGCTGATCTCCCATCCATTTTCTCTTTAAAGTGTTCTAGAAACACTATAACAAGAATCCTGAAAATAGTCAACAATAGCATGCACGCGCTGCGAGCATGCTATTGTCATGAATAAAACAAAACACCCGGCACTGCTGTTTCCTATGCTCCCGCCAGACAGCGGGCAGTTTGCAGCAAAAGCCGGATGTTTTTTATGGATTCACGGCAATAGAATGTTCGCAGAACGTGCTTCTATTGTTTTCTGAATGCTTGCTTTTTGGAAGACTTATTTCAGGTCAAGGAATTCAAATTCAAGATCGTCATCATCCAGGAAATTTCTGGACTGCCAGTCTTTGGATTTGCCCTTTTTGCGGCGCGGACGTTCTTCTTCCTCTTCCTCGTCCTCATCCTCGTCATCCTCGTCTTCATATTCGTCGACTCTGGAGCGACGGACAGGCTTCTTTACCGGAGCCTTCTTTGCCGGACGGCGGCGCGGACGCTCTTCTTCCTCTTCCTCGTCCTCATCCTCGTCATCGTCTTCGTCCTCGTCGTCATCCTCTTCTACATAACGGGCAGGCTTTTTGCGGCCGAAGCGGCGCGGACGTTCTTCTTCCTCTTCCTCGTCCTCATCCTCATCGTCGTCTTCGTCATCTTCGTCGTCATCATCATAATCGTCATAGTCTTCATACGTGCTTCTGACTTTGATGATCAGGATTGTTACAACGATAATCAGAACTACGATTACAAACGCCATCAGAATAACGACAAAGCGCATGCTCTTTGCGGTCTGATCGATGGTCGCCTGGTTATTCTTGTTGGTCTCCTCTGCATTCAGCAGGTCACTGACCTGATATCTGGTTCCCATAGTATTATCATGCAGATACCATGCACTGCTGCCGCTTCCGTCATCCTCAAAGGCGACGGAATAATCTGCGGAGTTGTCTACGATCGGCTCCTCCTCCGGTTCCTCCGTCTCCTGAGTTTCGTCAACAGCCGGCTCTGCTGTCGCCTCCGACACATGTGCCTCTACCAGATCGGAACGGATATATCCGCTTACATTATCAAATGTTACTGCATACCAGGTCTTGCCGTCGCTGCCCTGTGTCTCGCCGGTAACGGTCAGCTCCTGTCCGCTGGCTGCCTTACCTGCAACGCTTGCGCTGGTGGAAGCTTCGCTTCTGATATTAACGCTGGAAGAGGTTACGGTTGCGCTGGTAACGGTTCCTGCAGCAGCTGTCCCTGCTGCGTTATCCTCTGCGGCATTATCCTCTGCGGCGTTATCCTCTGCGGCTGCATCAGCATTTCCGTCCTCTGCAGCATTGGTGTCGGTTGTTGTGGTCGTTGTCGTTCCGCTCGGGGAAGAGGTCAGCGGCACAGCGCCGACTTCCATTGTGGATGTAAATAAAAATACCGCAGCAAGTGCACATCCCAGCACAGTGCTGAACTTGGTCGTCCATTTCATCATTCTAGTTTACGTACCTTTCTGATTCCGATCCGCAAAGGTCTCTGCGGACCTTTTCTCTTTTCCAAACTCCTCAGCCAGGCTTCCGATTTCGCCTGTCGCCAGTGCTCTATCGGTATATTATGCTTCGTCGATCGCTTTACCGATATCGTGTCTCATATATTTGTTGGCAAAATTGACCCATTCGGTCGCTGCATACGCTTTTGCGCGCGCTTCCTTTAAGGTAGGCGCCTTCGCCGTGATACCCAGCACACGTCCACCGTTGGTCAGGATCGTCTTTCCGTCTTCTGCAAACCTGGTTCCTGCATGGAAACAGAACACATCGTCTTTTCCGTCAAAGGCTTCCAGGCCGGAAATCGGGAGTCCCTTGTCGTATTTTAACGGATAACCGTCCGATGCCAGCACAACACAAACTGTCGCATTGTCTTCAAACTCCAACTTGAGCTGATCGAGCGCACCGTCGATACATGCCTCGCAAACGTCCAGAATGTCGTTTTTCATACGCGGCAGCACAACCTGCGCTTCCGGATCACCGAAGCGGACATTATATTCCAGCACTTTCGGGCCGTCAGGTGTCAGCATCAGGCCGAAGAAAATTACACCCTGAAAGGTGCGTCCTTCCGCAGACATTGCATCGACGGTAGCCTGATAGATATATTTTTTACAGAACGCATCAACCTCTTTTGTATAGAACGGAGACGGAGAAAAATTGCCCATGCCGCCAGTGTTCAAGCCCTGATCGCCGTCCTTTGCGCGCTTGTGATCCTGGGCAGAGGACATGATCTGGATGGTCTTGCCATCTGTAAAGGACAGCACGGAAACCTCGCGTCCGGTCATGAACTCTTCGATGACCATCTTGTTGCCGGCCGTGCCGAATTTCTTATCTGTCATAATCGTGCATACGCCGTCTTCCGCTTCTTCCAACGTACTGCAGATTAAAACGCCTTTTCCAAGTGCAAGGCCATCCGCCTTTAAAACGATCGGGAATTTCGCTTTGGTATGCAGATATTCCAGCGCATCCTCTGCCTTGTCGAACACTTCATAGGCAGCCGTCGGAATGTTGTATTTTTTCATCAGTTCCTTGGAAAATGCCTTGCTGCCTTCCAGAATCGCCGCATTTTTGCGAGGACCGAATGCACGGATCCCGGCTGCCTCCAGCTGGTCTACCAGGCCCCCGACAAGCGGATCATCCATGCCGACGATAACGAGGTCGATCTCTTTTTCCTTTGCGAACTCGGTCAGACGGTCAAATTCCATCGCGCCGATCGGAACGCACTCTGCCAGCTGCGCAATTCCGGCGTTGCCGGGCGCACAGTAAATCTTCTCTGCTTTCGGGCTCTTTGCCACGCTTGCAGCGATCGCATGCTCTCTGCCGCCGCTTCCCACAATCAGAATTTTCATATGAACCTCCATATTTTCAGGCGTTTTCGCTGTTATGCGATGCAATTTTGCATCACGATGCGATAATCGTCTTTCCATCCACAACGGTTACTCTGCCCTGGGCAATCAGATCGATGGCCTTGGGCAAAATTTTCCATTCCGCTTCCTCCATGACCCGCTGCTGCAGACTCTTGGGTGTATCGCCCTGCTGCACTTCAACCGCCTTCTGTAAGATAATCGGACCGGTATCCATTCCACTGTCCACAAAATGCACCGTCGCGCCGGTCACTTTTGCACCGCGCGCAAGCACACCCTCATGGACATGCAGACCGTAAAAGCCAACGCCGCAAAACGCAGGGATCAGCGACGGATGGATATTGATAATCTGATTTGGGAACGCTTCGATCATCTCTGCCGGAACAGCGACTAAAAATCCTGCCAGCACGATCAGATCCGGTGCGATTTCCTTCACCTTTTCGGTCAGTGCGTGATTGAACGCCTCTCTGCTCTCGAAAGATTTCGGAGAAAGACAGATTGCTTCCACATTATGCTGCCGCGCACGTTCCAGCGCATATGCGCCCGGGTTGTTGCTGATCACCGCTGCGATTTCGGCATTGCGGATTTTTCCCGCGTCAATCGCATCGAAAATCGCCTGCAGGTTCGTGCCTCCGCCTGAGACACAGACCAGAAGCCTTAACATAAGGTCACTCCCTTTTCGCCTGCTTCGATGGTGCCTACCACATAAGGGGTATCGCCTGCAGATTTCATTGCTTCCATGGTCTTATCCACATCTGCGGGATCTACTGCGACGATCATACCCAGTCCCATGTTATAGGTGTTATACATCATATGCTCTTCGATATTGCCCTTTTTCGCCATCAGGGTAAAAATCGGAGGAACGGGATAGCTGTTTTTGTTGATCACCGCATGGGTACCCTCTTTTAACATACGGGGCACGTTTTCATAAAAGCCGCCGCCGGTGATATGGCTGCATGCCTTTACGGTTACGCCGGCTTCTTTGACTGCCTTTAACGCCTTAACATAGATGCGTGTCGGAGCCAGCAGGGTCTCGCCCAGGGTTGCGCCCAGCTCATCATAATAGGTGTTTAAGCTTTCAACGGTCATGTCGAATACCTTACGAACCAGAGAGAAGCCGTTAGAATGCACGCCGGAGCTTGCCATGCCGATCAGCACGTCACCGGGCTTTAAGTTTTCGCCGGTAATCAGGTCTTTTTCATCCACTACGCCGACTGCAAAACCAGCCAGATCGTACTCATCCTCCGGCATCAGTCCGGGATGTTCTGCTGTCTCGCCGCCGATCAGGGCAGCTTCCGACTGTACACAGCCTGCGGATACACCTTTTACGATCTCTGCGATCTTCTCGGGAATATTTTTGCCGCATGCGATATAGTCCAGGAAAAACAGCGGTTCGCCGCCTGCGCATGCAATATCGTTTACGCACATGGCAACGCAGTCGATACCGATGGTATCATGCTTGTCCAAAAGAAAGGCGAGCTTGATTTTGGTTCCGACACCATCTGTACCGGATACCAGGGTAGGCTTTTCCATATCCTTGATCTTTTCCAGGGAAAATGCACCGGAAAAACCGCCCAGTCCGCCAAGCACTTCCGGGCGCATTGTCGTCTTTACATACTGTTTCATCAGTTCCACCGATTTGTATCCGGCTTCAATATCCACTCCAGAACTCTTGTAATCCATCTGATCCTCCATACCGTGCCTGTGCACCTGTTTATTTTGTGTAGTTGTGATAGCCGCATTCCTGCAGCTTTGCATCCTTTTTCAGTACGCCGTCTTTCATCTCTGCGCTGTAAGCCTTGAGCTTTGCAAGGAGCTCCGGATCGGAAACCGCTAAAATCTTCGCCGCCAGAATACCTGCGTTTGCACCGCCGTTGATCGCAACGGTCGCCACCGGGATACCGGAGGGCATCTGAACGATGGAATACAGGGAATCCCTGCCTCCCAGAGACGTCGTGTGCATCGGGATACCGATCACCGGCATCGGAAACAATGCAGCGCACATACCCGGCAGATGAGCTGCCATACCGGCGCCGGCGATAATCACCTTTACGCCCCGCTCCTCCGCGGTCTGTGCATATTCAAAAAAAGTATCGGGCATCCGATGTGCAGAAATAATCCGCATTTCATAGGAAATACCGAATTTGTCCAAAATCTCAGCTGCTTTTGCCATTACAGGCATATCGGAATCACTGCCCATTACAATACTGACCTGTGCCATGTGCTTTTATCCTCCTGTCAAAATATGTCGCAACTTATCAATCTACAGTGTACTAAACTTTTTTGGCAGATGCAACCTATTTTTGTATTACAGTTCACTCGTACCTTTTTGAAAGCAGATTTCATGCTCGCATGAAAATCTGCTTACAAAAAGGTACGAAGGGAGCGCCATTTTATGAGCAAAAGGAGCTGCAACGCAGCGGAGAGCGTCGAAGACGCGTTTTTGCGAATGGCGCGGGTGAACTGTAACGCACCTTCCCGCCAATAGCGCGTGTGAACTGTAAGATGTTTATCCCTGATACAGCGGCAAATTTAATTCTTCCGTGCCGTCCAGTACGAAAAATCCGTCCTTGATCAGGCCAATCCTGGTGCCGTCTGCACATACTGCTGTTACCTCTGCCAGCTCTGCGTACGGAATCGTAATATCTGTGTGGCAGTTAAAATATGCCTTTTCCGGATCGGTATGACGAAGCGCGGACACCTCGTTGTCCCGTGCGATGATCGCCTTGCCATCCGGATTATAGGTCATGCGGTCTTCTTCATAGCTGTAGCAGGTATCACCCACTGCGAAGTGGGGACCGGTCTTTTCTGCAATCAACACCGGAAGCTTGTCATTGATTTCATAACGGCGCGCCACCATATAAGCAGTCGTGTTCGTACCAATAGCAAATTCGCCGATCGGCAGCGTATCATGATGATACAGCACACCATCCTGCAGCAGCTTTTCGTTTTCCGCTTCCTTTTCGAAGTTACGGCAGGTGTATTTGGTAATCATGCCATCCCTAAACTGCAGCTCCAGATCGTTATACTGCATACCGCGCAAAAACGTCTGCGGTACATGTAAAACGCCTTCTGTTCCGGTCAGCTTCGGAGAGGTGAACACTTCCCCAACCGGAATGTTGACGTCCGCCACGCAGTTTTCGAAATTCGTTTCCTGCGCAGGGTTGTTGAGCGTATGGAGCATGACCTTCATATCCGTGTGGTTGTCGCCGCGTCCCTTGATCTCCACCCACGCTGCCTTATCCAGCGCATCGATCAGGTGCTGCTGAATCGTCTCGTAGGTCTTGTAATCCAACGTATTGATCTTTAACACTTCGTCGAAAATCTCCGGGAAATGCTCGCCGATGCCCGGAACCGGGAACGCGATACAGGTAAAGCTTCTTTCCTCCGGGTCGATATATTCGTTCGTCATCGCACCCGCCTGGCTCTGATATTCGACATACAGCTTCTGCTGTTCGGCCGATAAGGTGAGCAGATGCTCCTTGCTCGCAGGCTCGAAGGGCTCTTCGCCGAATGCTTCGATGACAGCGGGACCTGCATGGACAACCGCCATATCTTTATACTCTTCCCACGCATTTTTGCGGCATTCCAGCATCCTGTGGACATATTTTTTGTCCAGGTACAGTGCCTTATCGTTTTCATGGTCATAGTCGAACTGCCGGTTCACTGCACCGCCGAAAAATCCGAGCCGGAACACTCTGCGTCCCTCTGCAAAGCTCGCAGGTGTGCGGGCGATGACAGGCTCTAAGCCCATTTTTCTGAAGTTTTCAATTGCAGCTTTTACGACACGCTCAAAGCCCAGAGGATAACGGATCTGGACGGATTTCTTTTTGTCCAGAGGCTTCTTTGCCAGCTCAAAGCCCTTGCGAAAGCCCTCCGTGTAGGTGTCTGCGATTTTCTGAATTTTTTCTTCCGGCAGACCATTCAAATGCTCTGCCAGCTTCCACTGATCATCCGCGATATATTCCCCGAACCAGAACAGGTAACGGATATCAGACAGGTCTGCGTTTTCGATGATGTCCAGCGCAAATCTCTGTCCCCAGTCCACGGTATGGCGGATCGCATGCTCTGCAGTCAGCTCCGCATAGTCGCTTGCAAACCAGTAGAAAATATCCCGGATCCGGGAATATTCCGGTGCTTCTTTTGTCTCCTCGAAGCTTTCTGCAAACGCACAGTAAATTTCGACAAACAGCTCCAGGCGGATCGTAATGCCTTCCAGATCCTGTTCATAAATAAACGCAGGCAGGCTGCGCAGTTCCGCCGCAACTGCAGAAAGCAGCTGTCCAAAGGTTTCGCCAAGCTGTGCATACGCCCAGTCGGGGTTTGCATAGCTTGTCTCATAATTGCGTCCCATCAGGTCGATGAAGCAGCTTTCGTTGTGCCGTTCCAGCTCTTGCAGAGAGGCTTCCCGCATCGCCCCGGACGCTATCCATTTGTATTCTTCGAGCAGGACGCCCAGGTAGTCCGCGTTTTCTGCAAAATAGCGTTGAAACTGCTCCGGCATCCGTTTTTCTTTTTCGATTTCCAAAATACGCTGTGAGGCAAGCTCAAACCGTTCTTCCATTACTGTCATAATCCATACACTCCTACTGCCACAATCCCCCCGATCCCCAACAGGGTCAGGGCGTTCAACACAATGCCAATCCAGGCGAACAGATAAAATTTATCCTCTTCCAGCTTCGCCATAATTCCAATTACCAGACCTGCCGCAGAAAAAATCAGGCACAGCAGTGCCACCACGCCGTAGCGCACATATGCCGTCCCATGATTCTGCCAGGTAAAATAGACGGTCAGGAAAACAGAAATCAGGGACATTGCCCCCAGCATTGCTGACAATATCCCCTTTTTGGATTCCCTCTTATCGGTAAAAATGTAATGCCTGCGCACGCCGGTCTCCTTTCCGAAAAGCTTCGCTTACGCAGTTCCCTATCTGTAACCGGGAACTGCGTAAAAATTCCATTTCCTGCATTCTCAGAAAATCAGTTTGCCCCGGTGCGCCAGCTGTCTTGCGCCGTTTACGATCAGCAGCACGCCGCTTGCAATCCCGGAAACCAGCACAACCGCGCCGACCGCGATATTCAAAGCGCCGCTGCCTCCCAAAAGCTTATAGGTCTTTTCTTCCATATTGGTTGAACCTCCTTATTTTGCACCGTACTGCGCGTAATAAGCGTCGATCGCAGCCTTTAAGGTATCATCAATATAAACCTGTCCCTTGTAGGGCTTGTTATACAGATATTCTGTCACCTCTGCCATGCTTACGATGGCATTGGCGTCAAAACCGTACTTTTCTTTGATCTCTTCCAGCGCGCTCTTCTCAGAAGAAAGTCCGCGCTCCATGCGGTTTAAGGAAACCATCAGTCCGACGATCTCCACATCTGCCTGTGCTTTTAAGATCGGGAAGGTTTCTTCGATGGACTTGCCGGAGGTCGTTACATCCTCAATAATAACAACGCGGTCGCCATCCTTTAACTTGCTTCCCAGTAAAATACCGGTGTCGCCATGATCCTTTACTTCCTTACGATTGGAACAGTAACGGATATCCTTGCCGTAAAGCTCGCTGATGGCCATCGTCGTCGCAACGGTCAGCGGAATGCCTTTGTATGCGGGTCCGAACAGCACGTCAAAATCCAGTCCGTAGTTGTCATGAATCGCCTTTGCATAATATTCGCCCAGTCTGCGCAGCTGTGTGCCGGTCACATAAGCGCCCGCATTCATGAAAAACGGGGACTTACGTCCGCTCTTCAACGTAAAATCGCCAAACTTTAAGACATTGCTGTCCACCATAAATTCGATAAATTCCTGTTTATACTGTTCCATTTCGTGTATTCTCCTTCGTTGCAGTGCATTGAAAATGCCTGTGCTTTGTTATGAATGCAGCGCGATCGCCTGCAGGTACAAAAAGATAATGTTAGTATAGCATTGCAAGGCAGGTTTTTCAACCGTTAACTAACAGCACTGCGCTAAATGGTGAGAGGTCTAATACACAGCCGTTCTCATATACCAGCTCTTCCCGTTTTTTGCTGCCGCCAAAGCACTCCCAATCGCTGTTAAGCAACTCGCGATAGCTGCCGTCTTTCTGCAGCGGTACGGCATAGCCGTTTTGCGGCTGAGCGGAAAAATTGAATACGCCGATCACGGTCTGGTCCTCCGCCATTCTCTGCATCGCGTAGATCACGCGCCCCTCCTGATGGCAGTCCAGCCAGATAAAACCGTCGCGGTTAAAGTCCTTTTCCCAGAGCGCCGGATGATCGAGATAAAGGTGATTCAGTTCCTTCATATAATGATAGAACGCTTCGTGAATCGGGAAATCCAGCAGGTTCCAGTCCTGCTCCCGCTTTTCATCCCATTCCCGGAACTGCCCGATTTCATTGCCCATGAAATTCAGCTTTTTACCCGGATGCAGCATCATATAGGCGTACATGGCGCGTGCCTGTGGGAATTTCCGTTCGTAATCGCCGTTCATCTTCTGCAGAATCGTCGCCTTTCCATGCACTACCTCATCGTGGGAAAGCGGCAGCAGATAATGCTCGTTATACGCATACATCATTGAAAAGGTCAGCTTGTGGTACGCTTCCGTGCGCGCCGACGGATCGAGCTGAAAATATTCCAGCGTGTCGTGCATCCAGCCCATGTTCCATTTTAAATCGAATCCAAGTCCGCCCTGATCAGCGGGCGCCGTTACGCCGGGGAAATTCGTAGAATCCTCCGCCGCCAGGATACAGTTCGGAACGCGCTCTTTCAACCCTTTATTCATAAAACGGATAAAGTCAACTGCATTACCGTTTACGCCGCGCCGTTCATCCCCCTGCCAGTAAATGATCCGGCTGATGGCATCCATCCGGATACCGTCAAAATGAAACTCCTTCATCCAGTAATACGCCGCAGACTGTAAAAAGCAGCGCACCTCCCCACGGGAATGCATAAAATTACAGCTTCCCCATTCACTCACTCCAACATCCCTGCTCGGATATTCGTACAGCTCTCCGCCATCGTAACGTTTCAAACCGTAATCGTCTGTGGCAAAGTGTACCGGTACAAAATCCAGCAGCACATAAATTCCATTCTGATGCATCTGATCCACCAGCTTCTGTAACCCCTCTGCCGTACCATATCGAGCAGTCGGAGCAAAAAATCCCGTATTCTGATATCCCCAGCTTTCATCGCAGGGATGCTCGCTCAGCGGAAGAAATTCCACACAGTTATAGCCGCTTTCCTTCAGATACGGGATCAGAACCTCTCCCAGCTCCTCATAGGTATACCAGTCGGTCTGTCCTGTACCCGGCTTTTTAAAGGAGCCAGCATGTACCTCATAAATATTGAGGGGCTTCGTGCTGATATCCTCCCGATCCTTTAACCATTTTTCATCGGTAAATGCATAGCGGTTAAGATCCCGTACCACTGATTTATGTGCCGGGCGAAGCTCCATTCCAAACCCGTAGGGATCACAGTGCTCCTGGCAGGAACCATCCCTGTGCCAGATACGGAATTCATACAGGTCCCCTTCTTTTACCTGGTCCAGTGTAATTTCATAAAAGTTGCCGTCATGCACCCGCTGCATTCCGTGTCCCTGTCCGTTTAGTACAAGCTCCACGCCCGCTGCAGAGGGGGCAAACGTCCGAAACGTCGTGCGCTCCTTCGTGTAATGGGCACCCAGATATTTATAAGCTTCAAATTCCTGTCCGGTATAAAATCCGTAAAAATCCATATTCTTCTTCCTTTCTTCTCTCTCCGTCCGCAAAAATCATTTTTTGCAGCCTGCTTTTCTGATCTGCAGTTATAGCTCCCTCGCGCCATTCGCAAAAACGCGTCGTTGATTTTCTTGACGGGTGTCTATTTGCGCCGTATACTGATGATATTATCATACCAGCCGGAGCGTTTCCGGCACAATCGACAATCCTGCCCCTTGTTACAATACTGGACGTTTCGGGCAAATTGTCCAGAAAGGAGGGAATTCTTTTGGATCAACGGGAAATCAAAACCAAACGCGCCATCAAGAATGCATTTCTGATGCTGCGTGCCCAAAAGCCGATCGAAAAAATCACGATCCGGGAACTTGCCGCCCTCGCAGAAATCAGCAAAGCCACCTTTTATCTCCATTATCAGGATATTTACGACCTTTCCGAGCAGATCGGGAAAGAGGTGCTCACCAATATTTTAAACAGTATTTCCAGACCGGAAAATGTACTGGAAAAGCCCGATGTGTTCACAAGGGAAATCACAACGGGCTTCTTTTCTCAGATCAATCTGATCCAGCTTCTGTTCTCCGGTTCGCAGGCGCATATTCTCCCAGACCTCGTCGATTCGTCGATCCGGGAATATATTTACCGCCTGAAACCGGAATATACAGACAATATGCAGTTCAACATTCGCCTCTCCATGCTCATCAAGGGAAGCTTCTATGCGTTTTATGATAACTACCACAAGTATGACAACGCTGCGCTGATCGATGAGATCTGCGCGTTTCTTGGACAGTGCACCCGATGAAGGAGCATTAACGCAAAGCGACCAGCAGGAAGAAATTCTCCCGCCGGTCGCTTTTTCCATTCTGATTTGCTCTGTTTAGAACTTTCCGCTTCGTCCCGAGCCTCCTCCACCGCTTTCGCTGTGGGTACTTGAGGAGGAAGAGCTTTCTCTCTCAATTTTGCGTCTTGTCTGGGTCGTGTGGGTGTAACGATCCTCTTTCCGGCTCAGCTTTAGCTTTTCGGAGACATAATCGTTCGCTTCTGTTTTCTGATGCACCGTGTGCATCTTCAACAGCAGCAGCAGACAGATAATGATAGAAATCACACAGGAAATTCCCAGTGCCATTAAAAAGCTCACTCCGAAATTTTCTCCAGGAGTCGCTTCATAATCCTCATAGTCACCGGAATCGTATCCCTCGGGCGCACTGACAGGTGTTCCCTGCTCTGCAAGCTGTAAGTAATTGCTGCAGGCATCGATATAGTCACCAAAGCCTCCATACCAGTCGTCATCCCGGAAATTATCCAGGAAATAGGTTTCCAGCTGTTCCTGACCATACGCGTTGAACACCTCAGAAGCCTTCGGACCGTATACAAACATCGCATAATCCCGATCCTCCATGCTCAGCAGGATCATAATGCCGTCCCGTTCCTCTCCCATGCCCATCTCATAGTCATGATAGATGGTATAATCTGCGGTATATACGCTCTCCGTGCTGTAATCCGTATAATCATCAACCGTTATCATATAGACGCCGCACTGATATTCTTCGGAGACCTGCTGTGCACGCTGCTCCAGATCTTCCCACTGACTGTCTGTCAGGATCCCGGCATCATCCGTTACATAATTTAACTGTGCATTGCTCTCTGCAAAAACTGTCATCGGAGCCAGAAGAAGACAAAGGGCCAGCAGCACAGAAACAAATCCGTTCGGTTTTTTCTTCATCTCTTTCTCCCCCTTACGACAGCATCAAAATGATCGTCAACACAACCGTCATCGGTGCTGCAATGGCTGCAAACAATCCCCAGAACTTTCCTTTGCTCGTCGGAAGGTCGCCGACCATCTTGCCGGTCTGACCGTTCATCGCAAACAAAAAATCCTGTCCGTTCCATTTCGTATGCAGCATCCAGACCGGAAGCAGTGCATAATGTACCTTGCCGCGCTTTAAATCGATCTGCTTGTGCTCAAGAGTACAGGAGTCATATCCGGTTACCGTTCCCCGAAGGGCATCCTCCAGTGTGCTGGCACAGCGCGTATCCGCACGCTTCTGGCTGTCCTTGACACTCACATCATATTTGTCTGCAAGAAAGCCCGGCAGATATGCAGTGGAAAACTCCTTTAACCCGCTATAATCATAGGGCTCGATGGAATCCATATGATCATCCGGCATTTTGGATGACGCATCCACCGGAATTTTCTCAAAGCCGATGGAGCCGGCACGGGATACCTCATAATGACGGGTTTCCGTAATCTCTTCGTCACCCTTTTCGTATACCTTCGATGTCGTAGCCTTATAGGATGCTTCTCCGGAGGCTTTGCCGTCGAACATCCAGAACGGAACATAAACGCCCTGGATCTCTTCGATATGGTTGTCGTCCTTAAAGGATTTCGGCAAATAAGGTCTTCCCTTATAGTGCATTTTCAGTTTTTCGATTGCTTCTTTTTTGCTGACCTTAAACGGGATCACATAATCCGGCTTCAATACACCGGAAAACTGTCCGGGCACAACAGTCGGATTCCCGCAGTAGGGACAGGAGGTTGCAGCAGTCGTCTCATCGCAGATCAGCTCCGCGCCGCAGGAGGGACAGTTGTAGCTCTTCATGCCGGCTGCATCCTTGCCCCAGTTATCACTGATATCCGAAGTATCCCAGCCCTCTTCGGCCGCCTTTGCCTGCTGCTGTTTTTTCTGTTCCGTCTCTTTTTCTGCCTTTTTCTGGGCTTCGACAGATTTTTCTTCCTTCTTGGCATACATCGCTTCGATTTCTGCGACTTCATACTCCGTACCGCAGTAATCACATTTCAGCTTGCCAAGGCTTTCCGAATAATGCAGCGGTCCGGTACAGGCCGGACACTGATAATTGGTAATTTGTTCCGCCATAACAGCTCATCCCCTCTCAGAATCGTAATCATCCCTGTATCTCTTTGGATCAGTTCTGTACATCTCCTGTATCAAAGGGGTCTCCGCACTCCGGGCAGAATTTCGGCGGATTGGTGGGATCCTCCGGAACCCAGCCGCACTTGTTGCATTTATACTGTTTTACTGCAGCCGGTTTGGGCTTTCCGCATTCGGAACAGAATCTGCCTTTGTTGACTGCACCGCAGCTACAGGTCCAGGTATCGTCAACAGGCTTGGGCTGACCGCATTCTGCACAGAATTTGCCGGTGTTTACTGCGCCGCAGCTGCATTTCCAGCCCCCTGCAGGAGCTTCCATCTTCGGTGCTGCCGCTGCCTGCTGTGCTGCCGCATTCGCTGCTGCCTGCTGTGCCGCCATCTGTTGCTGCTGCCCCATAGCATACAGGCTCTGCGCATTGATGCCGCCTGCCTGCTGTGCCATGCCCATTCCCATAAATGCCATTGCAGGACCGGCTGACGTATTGGAAGCAGCTGCTGTCATCGCCTGAGCCTGGGCACGGGACAGGGCGCCGGCTGCACGGGTCGGATCCATATATGCAGCTTCACGCTGCATCTCTTTGATCATCTGCTCGTCTTCTTCACTTGCCTTGACGGAAGATACGCCAAAGGAAACGATCTCCAGACCGCGGACATCCTTCCATTCTGCAGAAAGCTCATCATTTAATGCTTTCGAGATCTCCTTTGTATGGGCAGTCAGACCGGAATAACGGACACCGGTTTCCCCAACCCTTGCAAAGGCGGGCTGCAGTGCTGTCAACAGCTCTGACTTTAACTGATCATCAATCTTATCACGGGTATAATCCTCTGATACATTACCGCAGACATTGGTGTAGAACAGCAGCGGATTCGTGATTCTGTAGCTGTAGGCTCCAAAGCAGCGGATACCGATATCCAGATCGATGCCTGCCCGTTCATCTACCACCCGGAACGGAACCGGAGACGGAGTCCCGTATTTATTGCCGGTAATTTCCTTTGTATTGAAATAATAAACTCTCTGTTCTTTAGGTGTCTCGCCGCCGAAGGTAAAACGCTTGCCGATATTTTTGAACACCGCACTGATACCAGCGCCTAAGCTTCCTGTAAAAACAGACGGTTCTGTAGACATATCATATGTATATTCACCCGGTTCTGCGCACACATCCACGATCTTACCCTGGTCTACGATCAACATACACTGACCGTCTGCAACTGCGATCAGGGAACCGTTGGAAATCACATTGTCACCGCCCTTGTTGCTTGATCTGCCGGATACCTTCTTGCGCCCTCTTACCGCCAGAACATCAACCGGAAGAGCTTCACAGTAAAAATACTCCTTCCACTGATCCGCCATTACACCGCCAGCTGCGCCCATTGCCGCTTTTATCAATCCCATACGTAAGTCCTCCTTTTTTCCTGCAGTCAGATTCCTTATCCAAAACATACACAGCTTACCGGCATTTGACTGCAATTTAACGATACTATCAATATTATTCTATCAGAATTTTCTACAAAAATCCATATATTTTAAACACAATTTTGTGCATCCCGTTCAGACAAGCCCCGGGCTTTGGCATATGCCAACAGCCTCTTTTGAGCATCCTCCAGGGTTCCGAAGGACTCCCGACAGCAGATCACCTTCCGGCATCCGTCCATGCAGCGCATCGCCTGCTCCAAAAGCGCCTCCGGAACCGGCTCAAAGGCCGGTACTGAGAAAAGCTGAGAGGAAAGTGCCTTTGCCGCCGGATAATCCAGGTCGTTTTCCCAAAGCAGTCCTGCCGCAAAGGGAATCCCCTCCCGCTGCAGCCTCCGAAACGTATTTCTTCCGCTGCCATTCCCGGCAATGACAAATACCTCCGGAGTCCCTTTCACTGCCGCCAGCTCCATTTCCTGGCTTTCTTCCTCAAAGCTCCCCTGAGTGATCTGAAACAGCTTCGAAAGATGTCCCGGCCTGAAAATCTCCTCCGGCGTTCCGACCTGCTCCACAAAGGCTCCATCCACACACAAAATCCGGTCAGATACCCGCGCGGCAAGCTCCAGCTCATGCAGCGACAGGATCACTGTCAGTCCCTTTTTTTTCTGAAGCTCCTGCAGCACGGAAAGAAATTCCAGCTTATATTTTATATCCAGATAAGAGGTCGGCTCATCCAACAGCAGGATTTCCGGCTGCTGACAAATCGCCCGGGCAAGCAGGATACGCTGTCTCTGTCCGTCGCTGATCCTCGCAAAATCCCGGTCCTTGAATTCCAGCACATGCACGGCTTCCATTGCTTCCTGCACGGCTTCATGATCCTTTGCGGACAACACTCCGAACCGCCCGGTATAAGGGTAACGCCCGGTCGCCACCACGTCCTCACAGGTCATCAGCTCTGTATGCGGCCGCTTTGTAAAGACAACCGCCATCTTTTTTGCCAGCTCACGTCCCGAAAGACTCTGCAAATTTTTATCCTCCAAAAGGACACTGCCTCCCAAAAGCTCCAGCTGACGCGCAATGCTTTTTAAAATGGTGGATTTTCCGGCACCGTTTGGACCGATCAGCGTCAGGATTTCCCCTTTTTTCAATTCGATCTCAATATTCTGTATCAGCGGCTGGTTCTGATATCCGACACAAAGCTGTTTCGCCTGAAAATAATATGCCATCAGTCCACTCTCTCCTTTTTCCCGTAAGCCATCACCCAGAGAACCACCGGTGCACCAAACACTGCCGTCACCGTGCTGATACTCAGCTCTGTCGGTGCAAACAGCGTCCGCGCCAGCAGATCACAGAACAGGCAAAAAACACTGCCCCCCAGAAAGCTGGCCGGGATCATCCAGATCGGTTCTGCGGTTCCCAGCATTTTTTTGACCAGCTGCGGGACTGCGATCCCGACAAAGGAGATCGGTCCGGCGAAGGCCACAACGCACGCGGACAGAATACTTGAAAATACGACCATTCCAATTCGTAAAAGTCTCACATTCACACCGAGATTTAACGCATACGATTCGCCAAGCTGATAGGCGGACAGTGGCTTCGACATCAGAAACACCAGCACAAAAATGACCGTCACACAGATGCAGGCCGCCCTGACGCTGCTCCAGGTCGTTCCGGAAAAGCTGCCCAGGGACCAATTATGAAGATTTACAATGTCCGCATCCTGCGCAAACGTCACGACCAGCTCCGTTACCGCCGAGCAGATATATCCGATCATCACGCCGCTGACCACCAGCATGGACATCCGCCTGATCCGCCTCGACATCAACAGGACAAAGCCCATGGAAAGCATCGCCCCTGCAAATGCCGCTGCGATCATCCCTGCCGAATTCACCATCCTGCCCCTGCCCAGGAAAAAAACCATGACGAGTGCCACCACCATCTTTGCCCCGGAGGAAATTCCAAGTACAAAAGGTCCGGCGATAGGATTATGGAAAAAGGTCTGCAAAAGGTAACCGGACAGCGCCAGTGCACCTCCTAATACTGCTGCAAGGATCGTGCGGGGCAGACGCAGCTGCAATATGATCGTCTGCTGCTTTTCCCCCATTGGCTGACCGGACAGGATCTTTAGGATTTCGGACAGGGAAACCGAGACGCTTCCGATACAGATATTGAGCAATATGCCTGCCGCCATTGCTGCTGCCAGCAGCAAAAACGCTGCCAGAATCCTTCTTTTTTTCCGTACTGCACTGTCTGCAGAGTTTTTTCCCATGCTATGTTATCCCTTCCGTTGTCTTTCCTTACTACTTCAACCGGTACAAATACCTGGTCTCTTTGTCATCGCCCGTCAGCATCCTGTGAAAATCCTCGATCAGATTTCCGGCCGACATGGACTGCTGATACATATCCTCTGTCGTACACCAGACCTGATGATTTTTTACTGCCTTAAAATCCTTTAACAGACTGCACTTTTTCAACAAATCCTCCAGGGTCTGTACCTGCCTGTCGATGGTCGTGTTATACACTAAAAAGTCTGCATCCTGCGCCCCTTCATAAAAATCCTCCAGCTGCAGATTGACCGTTGAACGGCGGGAGTCCGGATCTCCCAAATTTTCAAAGACATACTTTCCACCGGCAAGCTCGATCATTTTTGGGATATAATCCGTGCTCTGGCGTACCTGCACCAGTCCGTTTGAAGTGATATAGAAAAAAGCGACTGTTTTTCCTGTGCTTTCTTCTGCTTCTACGCGCTTTAATGCTTCTTTTTGTTTTTCAAACAGTTGATCTGCTTTTTCTTCCTGATCCAGCAGCGCGCCGAAAAAACGTACCCATTCCACGCGCCCGAGGGGATGTTCCTCATAGCTGGAATACTCCACCAGCGTTGGGATGCCGAATTCGTCGAGCTTTTCCATCACCTCCGGTGTGTGGTAGATCATCGAATTTTCGATGGCCATGCTGCAGTTTTGGGATAGGAGCAATTCATAATCCGGCTGACTGTACTTTCCGGCATAAAGGAGAGTGCCATCCTTCATCGCCTGCTTTGCCGCCGGAATATACCAGTCCTCTTCCTTTAAGCCGCACATGGAAATCGCGTCCATGCTGTCTAACTGTGCAAACATATCCATTACGCTGGAAGCCACCAGATACAGGTTTTTCACAGGCTCCTGCAGCACGATCAGCTTTCCGGGCTTTCCCTCTGCAGAGGGGCTGACCAATGCTTCTGCGTCTTCCGGAACTTGCTGATGTTTTGGAACGATCAAAATCCGGTCTCCATTTAGCTGTGTGGTCAGAAGCTTATAACCGCCCTCGTAATAATCCACTGCAAAATTTTCCGCGTAGGAAAGCTCCATGCTGTGATCGTAGGTCAGAGGGGCGGCTGCTGTCTTCGCAGGGTTTTCTCCGACTGCAGCTGTCTGCTGCCCTTTTTCTGCACCATCGGCATCTTCCTGTTCGGTCGTATCTGCTTTTGCTGCATTCTGACCGTTTTCCCCGGCATGAAAGTTCAGCGTGTATTCGATTTCATGGGGTGTGCTCATCGCCACTGTATCTGCGATGACGGCAATATCCTGGTCGAATGCCTCCACCGGAATTTGAAACACAGAATTTCCCTCTGTATTGACCGGAAGATATTTTTCCCCGTCCACCACCATGTAGTCATAATTGGGGCTGCTCCATTCCAGCGTTGCCACTGCTTTTCCGTCCTTTATCTCCACCTTTGCCGGAGAAGTGACAGATGCCCTGCCGCTTCCCCCCAAAAGCTCCACCTCCATCTGATACGTACCGTCCTGAAATTCCCAGCCAGTCTCTTCTTTCGTAAGTACTGTCTCCGCCTGCTGCTCCGATACGAAGGCCTGACTGCTGCAGCCACACATTCCCAACAGCCCCAGCACAAGCAAGCCTCCTGCAATCCATTTTTTCTGCATATCCTCTTCCTTTTTATCCTGTAAATAATTGTTTTATGCCTGACCGATCGGCGTAATTATACCATGCATACCTAAGAAGAACAACCGGATACTGCAGCGCGTTAAAAAGTGAAAATCATTGACACCCTTATGGAAAACGATTACAGTAAAACTATAAAACAAGTATTACTTTATGTAAAACAATCCACTACGAAAGGATATCTGCCCTATGAATGTTACTGTCCGTCTGCTGTCTGGCGCAGACCATCTCAGCCAGATCCTGACCGGCTTCCAGATGCTTTCCCGGGAAAATAAGCTTACCCTCGACATCCTTGACTGCCGCAAAGACTCTCCTGTTTATCAGGAAGCGTTTCTGGAGGCCCAGGTCAATGGGATCCGGATTCTGTTTGACCTGATGGACGGCTACTGGTATAACCGCCCGGAAACAGTTTTCCCGTTGTATCATTCCGCAGATATCGTTTTTAAACGGTCTTTTTCATCTGTTAAAAACAGTGAGGTTTTCGGAGCATTTTCAGAAAAAATTCATCCGCTGGGCTTCAACTATCACGTGTTCTGTCCTGGCTCCCCTCTGATTGGTACCACTTCGAAAATCGGATTTTTGAAAAAACGCATCAAAGGGGTGACCTGCTACGTCTCCGACTATGAAGCAAAGATGACGCACGTTTCTGCCCGCCCCCGGATTCTTTTTATCACTCGCCTCTGGGACCCGGCAGAACCAGTTGTTCAAACGGATTCGGAGCTCGTCCGCCAGTGGGGCGAAATCAACGAAATGCGGATGCTGCTCGTACGAAAGCTGCGCGCCGCATTTCCGGAACAGTTTATCGGAGGCATTCAGGACAGCCCGTTTGCGCAAACGCAGTGTCCTGACCTGATTCTTTCCGAACACTCCACCTGGAAACGGATCTATCTGCATCGCATGAAGCATTCCGAAATCTGCATTGCCTCCACCGGTCTGCACCAGTCTTCCGGATGGAAGATTGCAGAATACCTCGCCGCAGGAAGGGCGATCGTGTCCGAGCCGCTTTGTTATGAGGTTCCGGGGCCGTTTCAGGCAGGCGAAAACTACCTGACCTACACCTCTGCAGACGGCTGCATCGAACAGATCAGGACGCTGCTTGCACATCCCGAACAGATTTTACAGATGGGACAGCGAAACCGCGCTTACTACGATGAGTGGCTGCGCCCCGATCAGATTGTGGCAAAGGCACTGGAGCAGGCGAAGATTTCGCTGTAACGCAACAATAGAATGCACGCTCTGCGAGCATTCTATTGTCATGAATTAAACCCCAAAGGAGGGTTTTACGATGACTCAGCAATCAGATCATTCCTCCCGCCATGCAGGCTTTGAACTGCTGCGGATTCTTTCCATGATGATGATCGTCCTCATGCACGGGATCGGTCACGGCGGCCTGGGAACAAACGCTGCTCCCGGAACATTTCCCTATTTTATTTACTGGCTCCTGTTCATGCTCGGACGCGTCTCTACCAATTGCTTTGTCATGCTGACCGGCTATTTTATGTGGCAGTCCAAAACAAAAGTATCCCGCCTGTTTCGAATCGAAATGCAGGTGCTGTTTTATTCTCTGCTGACCTTTGTGATCGGGCTGTTTGCCGGTTCTTCCTCTCTATCTGCCGGCACTCTGCTGCGGGCTGTTTTTCCGACCACCTCCTGTGTATACTGGTTTTGCTCCTGCTATTTCATATTGTATCTTGCGATCCCGCTGTTAAATAAAATAATCGCTTCCCTCACAAGGGCGCAGCACCGTTTTATGCTGATCGTGCTCTTTCTCCTATTCAGCCTATGGTCGACCGTCTGCTTCTGGTCCGGCATGGCGCGGGTGGAAAACGGCTATAGTTATGTATGGTTTTTCGTTCTTTATTTTACGGCAGCATACATTTCCATCTATCAGGTGCGGATGTCCTCTGCCCTCTGCCTGAGCCTCTATTTCGTCTTTTCCCTGCTCTCTGTTCTGGTGCGGATCTCTGCCTCCGGGATCGAAGCACGGATGGGACTGGAAGGAATGCTCGACACACTCGGCGGATACCAGTCTCCGACCGTGTTTTTCGCATCCGTTTGCTTCTTTTTGTTCTTCCAGAATATCAAAATTCAGGGCAATCACCCGAAAAAAATCATCCTTGCAATCGCCCCGCTTTCTTTTGGCGTATATTTGCTGCATGACAGCGATTTTACCCGCGCATTTCTCTGGGAAAAAATCGCGCTTTCCCGTTTTGGAAGCCTGCCTGCGTCCCTTGGCTACCTGGCTATCGCAACCCTTTGCATCACCTGTGCAGGGTATCTTGTCGATACGCTGTATCAGAAAATTTACCGGGTGGTCTTTCGGAAAAAAGCGGAAGGGAAAGTGGATGAGATCACAGCACGGATTTATCGGAGCATCGGAAAAGGCGAGTGAAGCTTTTCACTCGCCCTTATTCATGACAATAGAATGCCCGCTCTACTTCTCAATCAGGCTCACATAAATTTCCTGCAAACGCTTTGTTTCTTCCACAATATCGTAACCTGCGCTGCGTACAACGCTGCGTCCCTCTGCTCTGTCCCTGTCAGCCGTTCCCAGCCTGATCAATTCCTTTGCCCAGACCTCATCCGGCTGCTCCAGGCTCAGCCGAACCGCCCTGTCTGAAAGGATGATTTCATCCGTAATCGTATCCGAGAACACACACGGCAATCCGGATGCCTGCGCTTCAATTCCGACAACCGGCAGCCCCTCAAATAAAGACGGCATCAGGAAAACATCCATCGCCTGATACCAGATCGAGGTATCCTTTTGCACGCCGAGAAACGAAACGCTGTCATAAATTCCAAGCCGTTTTGCCTTTTCTTCCATGGCAGCCTGCAGCTCACCTTCTCCTGCCAGCAGCAGATGGCTGTTTGGATATATTTTTTTCAGACAGGCAAACTGTTCCAGCATCCGGGTATGATTTTTCTGTACCATAAACCGCGCCACAGAACCGACCACCAGCTTATCCTCCAGCTGATATTCCCGGCGAAGTCTGGTGCGTACCTCGCTGCGGTAGCCAAACCGCTCCAGATCGATGGCATTATGGATGAGTACACCGCTCTCGTTCCATCGTTTTTCACCGAAATAATAGATTCCGGCTTCTCTCCCGCATGCAAAATAGTCTGTCGCTGCTCCCGGAATCATCGCCTTACAAACCAACTTGACCGGCAGTTTCAGTCCATGCGGCAGATGCGTATTATGCGCATGGGCAATTCGAACCGGAAATCCCGCCTTTTTTGCTCCGTTTAACGCATAAAATTCCATCGCCTCGTTATGGGCATGCAGCACCTTAATTTCTTTTTCCCGGTCAAGAAGCGTCTTCATATAGCGCAGATATTCCGGATACTTTAAGGGGCTCAGTCCCGGTCCCATAAAAATACGACCACCCAGAGAACGCACCTCATCATCAAAAAATCCCGGTTTTTCTTTATTTACCAGAAAGTCAAACTGAAACTGATCCCGATCCAGATGCCGGTAATAATTCATCAGCATCGTCTCAATTCCACCGCGATCCATATTGCTCACAGACTGCAAAATTCTGATCATCTTTTCCGCTCATTTCTGCGCACTCTTTTTTGCGCATGTCGAGTTTGTGTCAAGTGCGCGCAGACACAAATCTCGCGATTGAAAAATTTTATTTTTCAATCTTTTCCTGTTCTTTCCGTCCCTACTTATTATGCAATCAACGGAAACCACTTTCCCTGCAGCTTCCACAGTCCATACTCCGAGGTCATCAGCGCCCGGTGCGCTGTCCGGACTGCAAACGGCGCATGTTTTGCTTCATAATCTCCCGCATTTTTTTGGTAAAGCAGACAGCAACAGGCAAATACGCCCTGTTTTTCTTCTTCCGTAAGCCCTGCCACACACACATAACAGTAATTCGACAGCTGCAGCGTCAGATTTCGATAAAACAGTTCGTCCCACGGCTGCTTGATCCTTCTGTGCTGCTCCAACAGCTCTTCCACGATCCAGTATGCCTGCACCGCCTTTTTCGTTCCCTGCGAGGTAAACGTAATTCCGTTTGCATTTCTTCGCCATGCATAGACCACCTGCGAAATGGAAGCAATCTTTTCAGCCGCCGGAAAAATCAGAAAATGGATGACCGCATCCTCAAAGCAGGTATATCCTGCCGGAAACCGGATCTCATCAAACAGGCTCCGACGATACAGCTTCGCCCACGGAGTCCCCGGCAAATCCAGACAGTCATATGCCGTGCGTTTTTCATAAATATGTTCTGCAAACCGCTGTGCTGCCCCAAATTTCCCGTCTCCATCCAGATACTGCCAGCCGCCCTGCACGATATCCGCACCGGTCTGCTGCGCTTTCTGCAAAAGCGCCGAAATCGCTCCCGGCAACAGTACATCGTCACAATCCACAAACAGAAGATATTCTCCTTTTGCCTGCAAGATCCCGGCATTGCGTGCCTTCGCTGCACTTCCACCGGTTTCTTTCGTCAGCTCAACCCTTCTGACTTCTCCCCAGTTTGCATATTCCTCCAGGATATCGCCGCTGCTGTCTATAGAATTGTCGTTGACTGCAATAATTTCCACTGTATTGCCGCACTCCTGCGCCAGAATGCTGTTCAGACACTGCCTTAAATCCTTCTCCCCGTTATGTACCGGAACGATGACGGAAACAAGGACTTCTGTCTGCCCAAAGGGCTGCAGCGCCTGCCAGCCATCTGTATCTGCTGCCGGTCTGAGATAGCATTTTTTCGCCGCCTCTGCCGCCTGCAAAAGCGCATTCTCGCTCATCTGTTCTTTTTTTAAGCATCCAAGCAGACCGACGGCAGCCCGTCCGACCATTCTTCCGCCCCACGCGCCGACTGCAGCGGCGCAACGGTTTTTCGTCCAGTCATAAATGAACTGATAAGCTCTCTGATTCCGCAGCATGTTTTTCCTTCCTTTCCTTCAGCCTTGCAATCGCTTCAAACGTCCGCCGGCAGTTATTTCCGTCATGCAGCGGGAAAAACCGCTCTGTACGCTGCACGTATTCTGTCTGCATCTCCATGCCATTTTCAAAGCTTTCCGTCAGAGCCCCCAGCAGTGCTTCCTGTGTCGTACATACCGGTCCAAACCCGTCCCGGCGGAAATCGAAATATCCCTTCTGATAATGATATTTACGAAACTCCTCTTCGTCAAACTGATAATACACAACAGGCTTACGCAAAAACGCCACATCAAAAAAGACACTGGAATAATCCGTCACCAGGAGTGCACAGTCCATCAGAAGCTTCTGCACATCATGGGTCTCCTTCGACACGATTGTGATCCGGTCCGAGCCCGATTTAAATCTCCGGCTGTCCTTCTGCATTTCAATATGGGGATAAAAAACGAGCCGATAATCCTGCTGTTCCAAAAGCTGCTCCAGTTCCTTACAGCAGAGCAAAGACTGAAAGTGCTCATAATACGCTGTTTTTCGAAACGCCTCCCCTGTCGGATAATAGGAGCCGCGCCAGGTCGGCATAACAAGAATCATCTTCTCTTTACGCTCTGCCCGGATCAAATTATCAAACCGCGCCAGTCCGACGTACTGCGGCACATGTTCCGGATATCCAAACGTATCGCGGATGTATTCATATTCCGGCTTCGCCCCGCAGACAAACAAATCCATGTACATATTTTTACGATGCAGCCATTCCATTTCATCCTTGATGATGCCATGCTGCAAAAAAACCTGTTTTCCCCTCGCCCGGATTCCTTTTCCTGCAAGATGATAAAATAAAATCAGATCCGGCGCACAGGGCTGTACATGCGTGCCAACCAGAAAATCCGCGCAATAATACGCCAGATAATGAGAAAAGCTCCCTCTCGGAACCATTCCTCCCAACACCTCGATTTTCGCCCGGTCAGCACTGTCTGTCTCGATCACATAACGCGCATTGATTTCCGGATGCTCTTCTTTTAAATACCGGTAAAACCAGTAACCGTTATCCCGCGCATCGTTTCCGCGCTCACATACCAGCCACAGCTCCCGATATTTGGCACTGCAGCACCTGCAGATCGCACCAATCAGCTTAAAAAAAGCCATCAGGCATAGTTCCTTCAGATAACACAGCGCTCTTAAAACTTTTCTCATGTTCCCTCTCATCCTTTTTCCGGTTCGCCTGTCAACGGTGTCTCTGACTGGAAAGCCAGATCACCGCCCTATACTGATGCAGCTTTAATAAAAGCAGCTTGATCCGGTCATTTCTGCTGTGAAAGCTCTTTACTGCAGTATTTTTTATTGCGTTTTCCACCCGCGGCAGCTTCACCGTTTTTTGCAGCCAATCTGTCCGCTCTTTGGCAGACAAAGGACCGCTGCAGACATTTTTAATGCCGAGCTGCAAATCCCGCACTGTACAATAACAGGCTTTCTTCCGGTGCATTTCGCTGTCCTGCAGCCCCCAGTCCTCTACCACGCTCCAGACCGCATCGCTTAAATAAAAATTGTCCTGCAGCCGCTCCGGATGCCAGGAGTTGGTAAGCGACGCGCTGCGCGCAACCGTGTAATGATACAGCGGCTTTTGGATCGCTACCAGGCAGGACGGATTCTGCCGCATAAACGCTACATAAAACAGACCATCCTCCCCGAGTGTCCGCTCCGGGAATCTCAGATGTTCTGCTTCAATACACGCCCTGCGCAGCATTTTCGTGGCAACCAGATAGTAGGATGCCAGCACATCAAAATGCTCCTGAAACGGTTTTCCCCGATATACGCCGCAAAGCGCAGGACCATCGATCAACGTCTTCACACAGTTGCCGTTCTTATCGTAATAATCATTGTAAATTCCAAACATCACGATATCTGCGTTTTCCTTTTTTGCAGCCTCATATAACACCTGCGCCATGTCAGGCTCCACCCAGTCGTCCGGGTCCAGAAAACAGACATATTCGCCCCGCGCTGCATCCAGCGCTGCATTCCGCGCCTTTGCCACACCTTTGTTGGGCTGATCGATGATCCGAAACCGCGGATCCTCTGACGCAGCGCTCTTACAGATCGCAAGGCTGTTGTCCCTGGAACCGTCATTGACGAAAATCGCCTCGAACCCGGGCATTGTCTGCGCTTTCAGACATTGGATGACCCGAGGCAGATAACGCTCCATATTGTAAACCGGAATCACAAAGGAAATCCCTGGTGTCTTCATTTGGTTTTCTCCTCCTCTTTATCCCTCCTGCATCATGCTTCGGATCTGTTCCTGCATTTCCGCCCTGCTTTTGGGCTTCCAGATCTCCTTCTTGGGCGGCTGATGCCGTTTTTCAGCATAAGAAAGCACAATAATCCGAAGCGCCATCGTGCTCCAGAAATAAAATGCCGTATTATCCGTCAGATAAGTGATCGTCATATATCCAAGATCCGCCATGTACAAAAGCGCCGTGTTGTTATCCGCATACTTCGTCCAGAAAATCGGACCTATCACATACTGGATGCCGGACCACAATATAAAGCCCGGGAAACCCATTTCCACAAATACTTTCAAAATATCATTGTGAAATGGATAGGGATGGTTGATCAGACCGGAGCTGTACCAGTTTGCAACGATCGAATCCACATATTCAAAACCGTGTCCCATATAGCCGATGGAAAAATCATAATGCTCTCCGACAAGCTGCCACAAATAATCACGCCCCATCATGTCGATTCCGACCATATTCATAATCTTTGACACTTCTCCCGTCCGAACCCCGTAAACATACAGGAAAAAGAACGCAACCCACAAAAGACCCTGTAGGATCAGAAAGGGCTTTAAAAACTTTTTATTTTTCAAAAAAAACGAATGCACAACGAAAAGAACGACTGCCGGAATGGCGATCCGCTTCATTCCGACCAGAAAGAAAAAGGTACACAGTAAGATCATCCGCCAGCGCTTTTTTCTTTCCCTGCGTGTATCTTTCGGTGCAAACACCACATAATAGAGCACAAGCTGTCCGAATACAAATGTCAGGTCATGAATTTCCAGATTTCTTGCATAGCCCTCCGCATCACCGAAGGTCACCAGACAGGTGATCAGGGACTGTATACTCGCTGCAATACCAAAGGATGGAATCTCCAATACCATGATCGCCCCGTTTGCCAGGCACATGGCGACCGCAAACAGATCCACTGCTTCTGCACCAAACAAATACACACCGGAAAGTGCCGTCAAAATCGCAATGCTCTGGAAGATCACCTTGGAACAGCCCCGGATCATGGAGGAGAGATTCATAAAATTCAAAATCCAGATCACCATGGACCACAAAAGCAGAGCTGTGATCAGGGACATGTAAAACAGCGTAGGTTCTTTCAGCTGTTTGAAGCGTTTCAGATCCGGAAAAATGATCGCATATGCTATAGTCATACAAATGATACCAACTGTGATCGCCTTCGGCAGACCGCCAAGCATATTGTTTAACGTTTTCCATTCTCCCAGACCTGCGGCTGTCAACAGAAAAATAAAGCAGAGCCGCAGCCCTTTCTGGATAACCGGATTGTTCTGATCCAAAAAGGGGCGTGGCTTTTGTTTCACTGTGTAGTCTTTTTTTACGATAATTTCAGATAAAGTACGCAACCGCAAACTCCTTATCAGTCTGTCATCTCATGGAACGCATTTTCAGCCATCTGCACAATTCTTTCCATAGACCTTTATATTCCTCTAAGTTTGTTAAAACATTCACCAGGAGATAGAGTGCCGCAATCCACAGGGAATTTAATACTGCAATTCCCGCAACATAAAAGTAATTGACCGCCCTGCAGCCGTCCAGCCCGAGTATCCATAACACGACTGCTGCAACTGCCGCATTGACTGCGACCTTTTTTATGCTCCGTTTTGCATTTCCCGGACGGACATTACCGAACATGTACCGGGAAAGCGCTATGGTCCGATAGGTAAGTGCAGCCAGGGTTCCTATCAGACAGCCTGCAATTCCGATCCGCCAGGTCAAGATCAATGAGACCAGGATATTGATGACCATTTCCCGGACAGCCTGTCCTTTCGTGTCATCAAATTTTCCGGCGATGGATTGCAGCTGGATCAGCGGCATTTCCACACAGGACAGGATCGACCATGCCGCAAACAAAAGCAGCATCTTCTTGCTGTCATAGATCGACGCATCCGCTATTCCGCTGGTATACAGACGGATGATGGGCATCAAAAATGCCGTGATCACCGTATAGACCCAGAACACAAACATATAATACAGGGATTCATACCATTCAAACGCCCGTTCAAACTGCTCTCGGCTGCTATGATACAACTGTCCGAACCGAAACGTCACTCCATTGGAAAACGCTGTGATCAACTGTTGGAAATTTGCAAAAAACAGCGAAAATACCGCATATACGCTGGCATAATTCATTCCGCACATAAAGGAAATAATAACCGTATCCGTATTGGAAAATAAGCAGGAAGAAATCTGATGGATCAGAACAGAGTTTTTCTGGGCCAGAGCACTGTGATCCGGCTCTGCCTTCCAGTCAATCCACTGGTAATGCTTTCGCACATAAAAGATGATAAAAACAACCTGAACGATCGAAGGTACACAGTAGGTGGCCTGGATCAGAAGCAAATTATCAGAAATCATCAGAAAAATCAGCTTTAACAGATTGGAAATGACCATTGTGACCATCGCCAGGGATGTCACGACATATTTCTTTCCCTCTACCTCAAGAAATGCATTGTACTTTCCCCGCAGCGAAAACAGTACAATTCCAGGCACACCATACAGCAGGATGATGCAGCAGACCGTAAAATAATCCAGCTCCGTTTTTATAATCAGCGGATATAACAGCGCAAATCCAACTGTAATCGCAGTATATGCCACGCTCGTCTTCAGGTAAAACCTGCATGTTGCAGACAAAATCCCATTGATGCTCCCGGTATCGCCCTTTGCTACAGGTCCATACAGGGAATACTGTGCCGAGAGTCCAACCCCCGCCTCCAGAAGGGACAGATATGCAAAAATATTTTTTATGGTGCTGTTGAGTCCATTTACCTCTGAGCCAAAATTAACCAGATACAGTCTGGGAAGTACCAGACCAAACACCGCAATGACAACCTGATATCCAATTGCCGTTATAATATTCAGGATTACCCGTTTATTTTTTTCACTGCTTGTCGTTGTTTCCGCTCCGCTCATCGCACCATCGTTTTCCTTTCCTCTTTCCTGTCTGTTACGCCGGAAGACCGATTTTCTTGAAAATGTCATCCAGTCGACAAAGCCTGATCAGCTTTCCGAACAGCCAGGGCAGTGCAATCGCACTTACCATACAGGCTGCAACCGTTGCCACAGCAGAAAAATGCAGCTTCTCATACAGAAGCATCCCCAGCAGGGCACAGCAAAACGGCTGATGATACAGATAGTACCGCATCGTATTTCTGCCAAACTGCGCAAGGCGTCCCAGGTACCGGTTCCACAGAATACATACCGCCAAAATTCCCAGGCAGATGCCGACCGTAATCGCATTATCCACATAGGACATCCCTAGATCTATATAAGGATTGTCATAAATCTCTACCGGCAAAAAGCAAATTTCCAGCACCAGCGCTGCGAAACTGCACGCTCCCACTGCTGCCAGAATTCCAGCCTTCTTTTCCACCTTTTCCCGTACAAGCAGCGTCCCGAGCAGGAAAAAGAGATATTTCTGGAAAAATCCCTTGAAAACCCATACCCAATCCCTGCAAAACAACGTATAAAATGCCGGCAGTGCCAGAATCAGAAGTATTGCTGCCCTTCTGGCATACTTCTCTGAAAGAAACTTATCCTTCAAAAAAGTGACTGCTGTAAATAAAAACAGGGTCTGCAGATACCAAAGATGAAAGCTGTAAGGATTTTCATTTTTCAGCATCGCAGCCAGGTATTTTGCCGGGGGAATTTTCTGATAGGCAGTATTTTCCAAAAGCGCCCTGCACGGTGCAAAAAGCTGCGCAGCGACAAATATCACATAAATCAGGACGGAATAGGAAAACCACGGCAACAAAAGAGCTTTTGCTTTTTTTCCCAAATAACGCCACTCCGTCAGGGTTTTATTTTTTTCAAGCGTCAGGGCGTACCCAAAACCGGAGAGCAGAAACAGCAGCGAGACGTGGAACCGATACACCAGCGTATAGGAAAAATCGCACCACGCATAGGCTGCCCGCATACTCTCCCGAAAGGTATGACCATAGATAACCAGGAGCACCGCAATACCCCTGGCTGCATCAACATAATGAAAACGTCTATCCTTCACGTTTCCTCCTCTGTCTTATCCTTTTTTTCTTTCTCCATCTGCTTCCATTTTTTCTGTGAAAGGCGCAGCAGCTCTCGGATTTCATAAGTATCTGTTTCTTCTGTCGTTGCCCACGCCGCCGTATAGCGGATCGGATATTCCGGATTTAAGCTGTTATATTCCTCTACCTGATTGTCCAGGATCCGGATCATGGCTGCTGCCTTTTTGCTGCTGCACTCTTCAAAAAATACAACAAAGCGGCCAACTCCATTATATCCTCTCATGCCTTCCGTATCTCCCATCAGCTGTACCAGTCCGGCGAAATCCTTTAACACGCCATCGCCTACGGTATATCCGAACCGCTTTGTCAGTTCGGACAGATTATCCAGACTCAAAGTAAAGCAGGTGAAAGCTTCCGGCAGAACCTTTCCCGCCATTTCTCCAATATAAATATTTAACTTTTCCCGGTTCGGCAGCCCTGTCTTCTTGTCGACATACAACAGATAGTCCACGATATCCGACATTCGTCCCAAAAGGACTGCTCCGCAGCAGCCGATCACGAAAAACAATACCAGCGCGAGCATAATATAGAGCTTGATATTGATCGAAGGCGCTACGCGGACAGAGCTGACCATTTTCAGATAATCCGCACTGATATACAGATTCAATTCCTTACTGCTGGTATTGACGATTTCGTAATATTCCTGGAGCTCGTTCTCATAATCATTGATCATCTGCTCCATCTTTGCATGCTCTTCCTCTGTTCCGCCAAAGGACACGTTCTGAAAAGCCGTCAGGGTCTCTTCCAAAAACTGACGGTCTATCTTGTCTGCCGCGATGGTCTTATCAATTCCGACCAGCTCAAGGATTAGGTTATCGTAGGTTGTGATCGCCTTTTCACCGGCTCCTGCATCCTCGATGGTTCCCAGAATATAATTAGACGAAACATTGTCTCCGCCCTCTGTAAAATAGCTCTTCAGAATTCCGGCATTCTTTTCCACATAGGAAGCGATCAGCCTTTCGATCTCGCTGCGCTGCTGTGCTCCAACCGCTTCACTGTTCTGGGAATCTGCAATGCTGTTTGCAATAAATTCCTGCAGGATCTTACCATCCCGTATCTGCGGTCCATCCAGAACATATGCATACAGCTTCGGGATCTCATATTTTTTCAGTTCAGAATAAATCGCACAGAGATCTTTGTACGTATAGCCTGTCTGGGAGGATCTGAAGTTCGGGTAGCTTTCCCTCTTTGCCAGCAGGAAATCATGCATATCGTTGGTATCGTTTTCGAGGATACGGACACATTCATAATAATCATAACCGTTATCCAGAAGATTCCTGGACGGATTCAGGGACAGCTTCTGCTCCACATATTTTTCCGTATAATAGGTACAGTAGCTCTGCATGATCGCATCCAGCATATTGCGTGCATAGCTGCCGCCCAGCTTTCCATCCACCACCAGACTCACCTTATAAGTATCCGGAAAATAGGTGACTTCTTCTCCCTTTTCGATCAGTGCATCGTTGATCTTCTCCTGTTCCTCTGAAATAATCGGTGTAACGCTGCAGTTCGATCGTACTGTCGTCAGTCTTCCGGATGCTCCAAGAGAATCCATCGCCTGTGCAATTACGGTAGAGGAATAGATTTCATTCACATCCAGATCAGAACCGTCCGGGGCATAGCCGTCCTTTATGCCGTCATTTGTGTACTTCAAAACAACAGATGCTGTATATTGCTGCTTTCCCTGCGCATACAGGTAAATCATTGCCGCCCCTGCCATCGTCAGCAAAAAAATCAGCATACTGAAACGTTTCAGATATCGCAAAATCTCAAACTTTTTCACTTTTCTTTATGCCCTTTCTGTTCTTCCTGACTTTCCTCAGAGAATTCAAGCCCACCATAAACGCCAGAACTGCTGCAGCTTTCATTCCTGTCTTTTTTACGTTAATTCGTTGAGTAAAGGACGCATTATTATAAGCAAAAGAGACATAGTTCTGTGACTTGTATCTGATATATGCCTTATCCAATATAAACAGCTGATCCGAAATCTCATTGATTCCGCTTTCCAGCTTGTTGATCATATCCTGTGCTTCCTTCAGACGCCCTGCATCATCGGTAACCGTCTGCATCTTCTCCACTACATAACTGGTATCCACGATTTCCGACTGATAATCCGTCGCTGCCTGCAGCGAGCTGTCCGCAGAACGCGCCATATTGTCCATTGCAGTCTTTGTCCGGGACATGTAATATTCTTCCATCTCATCTGTCGTCGGGATCATGACAACGGATGTCATGGACTTTTCATATACGGAAATTCCGTTTTTGTTGGCATCATAATATGCCATTTCCTTCTGTGCGGCAATATCGTCGATTTTGTTTTTGTACTCCAGAATGCTGATCAGCAGGGAAGCATCCTTTGCAATCCCTCCTTCGATCACGTAGGCCTTCACATTCGGAATATCATAATCCACAATATTGTTGATCTGCTTGCTCAGCGTCGTGAAGTTATTGGTAGACGAATCCGGATTTTCGGTATCGACATAGCTCTTGTTTTCGCTCAGACGCGCATTTAAATACTGCATGATACATTCTGCCCGCAGCTCCAGCTCATTCAGACGCAGGTAGGGCTCACAATCTGTTGTAACTTCGAGTTTTTCCTTTAACATGTCCTGATTATCGCAGTAGTTTTTCTGAAAAAACTCACGGTATGCTTCACAGATACTTTTCAGCAGACTGATGGTTGTCCGATTTTTCAGTTCCAATCCGTCTGCATTGAGATTGATATTATAGGATGTGCTGATGTAATCGTCACTTCCGCCCACATGTCCCGTTCCTTCCGGAGTGATGAAGACATGGCTGGCAAGCTCCGATGCGGAAATGCTTCCCTGCAAACCAACTTTTTCGATGGCACGCTGCATAACCTCCTCTGAAACGATTTCATAGGCGTTAAAACGGGTTTTGTTCGGGCTTAAGCCCAGAGATGCCTCTGAATAATTAAATGAAATATTCGCGCTGGACCAAATGCCGCTTTCCGCATAATGAATGCATCCAAACAAAATGCACAAGATCAGCATATAATATGTCATCCGATATTTGTTTTCCCACAGTATCTGAACTGCTCTTTTCACTTTTCCTTTAATTTCTTTCATTGCACTATCCTACTTACGGCATTGGAAGGTTTAGTTAATATCGATCACTGAAAGCTCCGGAACATTATTGATCCTCGGCCATTTGTCGGAATCTCCCAGTCCACGGCTGACAATCAGCGTCGCCTTGTTGTCAAGGGTATAGACACCTCCTCCATACTCTGGGAACAGTCCCTCTTCCGCAGAATAAAGAGCGCCCAGCTTCGGCAAACGGACAATTCCGCCGTGGGTATGTCCTGCAAGTCCAAGGTCAAAGCTGTAATTTTCCAGCTTCTCCGGGAAATAAGTAGGCACATGCGCAATACAGATGCGCAGATCATATTGATCCTCTGCTTCCTGCGCCTCCATACACTCTTTCGCTCCATAGCTTGCAAAATCTTCCGGTTTTCCTTCTATACCGATCACACTGACCGTATTGTCATACAGGGAATAGGACGTTTCCTCGTTCCGCAGGATTTTCACGCCTGCATCTTCGAAGCGTTTTACCAGTTCCTCATCTCCCTGATGATAAATCTTCACATCCTCATGGTTGCCCAGCACACCGCATACCGGTGCGATCTCTGTCAGCTGGCTGCAGAGGGAGATCATATTGTCATAAGAATCCACAGTATCATTTACAAGGTCTCCGCCAAGCAGAATCAGGTCCGGTGAAAGATTTTCTATATCCTCTACAAGATCGCCGTTATCCATTCCGTATTCCCGCAAATGCACATCTGTCAGAAAAGCTACCCGAATACTGTGTGTCAGCTTTCGGGAGCTGACCTGATAAAATTCCGCCGTATAATTCGTCCGGTTATCGTAAATATTTTTGGCAAGTCCGCCTGCCAAAAGCAGGATCAAAAACAGAAACTTCGCCAGAAACGTCATTCTTTTTTTTAATCTGTTTTTTCCAGCTTTCTTTTCCGTATGTTTTATGTTTTTTGCAGGTTCTCTCTCTATGGGCAAAGCTTTGCTGCTGCTTCTTCTCTGATGTACCTTGCGTACCAGCGCCTGTTCCCGCATCCGGTTTGCATAACGGTTCGGCGCAAGTGCAAAGACAAGAGCCTTTGCTCTGCGTCTGGCTTTATAGGCACATTTTAAAACGACAAGTCTCTTTACGCCAAGCTTTTTTCTGCTTTTTGGTTCACTGGCACAATAGCAATCAATATATTTCCAGGACAGATCATCTTCCAGAAGCCTGCGCAGCTTCCGGGGCTTTACTGTTTTATAAAGCTTTCTCAGTCCATCGTAGATCTTCACCCTGTCCGCAATTTTTTTTGCGTTTAAGGCCATGGAATTCATAATAGAATCACTTCTGGAATTATCATAATGATAATAGACATAATCTGTCAACACAACCCGTTCCGCTTTTAACAATGCTCTCGGTGTAAATTCTTCATCTTCATGTAAAATACCGTACTCAAAATACAGGTCATTTCTGACAAGAAAATCTCGCCGAAACATGGTTCGGATAACCTCTACCCGAAGTGCACCACCCTCCAGACATCCCATCAGATATGCCGGGCCGCTATAGATACGATGATACTGAAAACGATCCTCCGCCACCTTTTCAAACCGTGCCATCCCTTCAGAGGGCTTCTCCAGTGCCATTTTGGAGATAATTATATCTGCAAAGCCTGCCCTTGCTTCCTTCCATAGGTTGGCACAGGCCTGGGGCTCCAGATAGTCATCGCTGTCTACAAATAAGACATATTCCCCATGCGCCCGCTCCAGTCCGTAGTTGCGCGCATCCGACAAGCCGCCGTTCGGTTTATGGTAAGCGGTAATCCGTGCATCTTTTTTTGCATAATTGTCACAAATTTCTCCGCACCGGTCAGGGCTGCCGTCATCTATAAGAATAATTTCCAACGACAAAAAATCCTGCGCAATCAGTGACTCTACACACCGGACAAGATACTTTTCTACCTTATAAATTGGTACAATTATTGAAATCTGCACATCCTGTTTCTTCATCAGCAATTTTGCTCCCAACGCTTCTCATTTTTTCTGTTCAGAGCACATTTGTAAACATCTTCATGCCATTCGATCACTGCATCATAATCGAAATTTTCTTTGACATATTCCATTTCCTGCTTCAGCAACTCTTCGTCCTTTGGAGTTGCCAATTCCTTCGAAAGCGCAGCCGCCAGCGAATCACTATTCTCTGCCTCAAACTCTGCCCCGTATTGTTTGGTGATCACCGTATTTGCCGGAATATCACTGACCAAACATCTTCCGCCACAGGACATTGCCTCCAGAAGGGCAAGAGAAAGTCCCTCGGTATGGCTCGGCAGGACAAATAGCCTGCAGTTGGAAAACAGCTCAGCGAGCTCTTGTCCCTGCACCAGGCCGGTACGGATCACCCTCGGGTCTGCATCGATTTTGTGGAGCATTTCTTTTCCAAATTCCGTTTCCGGGATCGGGCCAGCCAATACCAGGCGTTCCTGCAGCCGGAGCTTCTGATACGCCTCCAGCAAATCCTGCGGACCCTTTTCCGGAGAGATCCGTCCGACATACAGAATATAGCTATCTTTTTCCAGTCCATATTTTTCCCGGATGACATTACAGGGAACCGGTGTGATCCGTTCCACTGCATTATGGATCAGAATAGAGTCCCGATTATACTTCTGCAGAAAATATTGTTTCTCCTCTTCGGAAAGAACGATTACTTCATCAGCAAAACGGGCGGCAACTTTTTCTCCCAGACGGAGATAGAAGGAAGCGAAACCACCCCACTTATCACTTCTCCAGTTCAGTCCATGCACCGTGCATACCGTATGCTTGCCAAACAGCTTTGCAAGAAACAATGGAACAGAGGGTCCGATCGCATGATAATGAATGACATCAAAATCATGAAATATTGTATCAAATGTCGCCAGAAAAGAATAGACCATCGCATTCAAAATCTGCTTTTTAAATGTAAAAATCCGCTTGACCCTGACGTTCTGTTCCCGATAAGTATTATGCCCCTTTTGCCTGCCTCTGTTGTACACGGTTACCTCATGTCCTCTGGCAGCAAGTCTGGTCGAAAGCTCATAAACTACCACCTCTACGCCTCCGGAACGAGAAGGGAAATCTTTATGTCCTATCATCGCTATTTTCATCTGTGTCTTCCCTTTCATTTGTATTTTTCTGAAGAAGAATGTCTCCTTTGTGATATCGTTCTCACTCTTTCTTAACAGAATCTTAACATGCATTGCCCAACTGCAGCGTATCGTCTGATTCTGCTGCGCCTTTTCCCCTGAGACGCATATTTCTTCCTCTGTTCCCCGCTCTTTTAGATTTTTCCCTATCAGTTTAGATCAATCTTCACTATCTGTAAAGATTTTCAGAAATTTTCCAGCTCCTTTAGCACGGTTACTGTGGCTTCGTACGCTTCTGCCACCTTCTGATATAACTCCTCGCTGCCCTCGGTCTGACGTCCGCGCAGCTTTTCGGTCAGCTCGCAGTCTGCTTCGTATAATCTGTCCAGCCCAAGATTGGCGCAGATACCCTTTAAGGTGTGTGCGGCGCGGAATGCGTCCTCTCCGTCCTTTTCTTTCAGGGATTCCGTCAGCTCCTCAAAGCTCTTGTCTTCCAGAAATTTAACTGCAAACCGTTTTACCAGCGCTTCGCTGCCCAGGCGTCCCAGTACTTTGTCAAAATCAGATCCGATTTTTTCATAGCATTCTCTGACTGTCATCTTTTCCTCTCCTTTTCCCTTATCCTCTATCCTTCTGTCTTCAAACCCGCCACGAGGGTGTTACCCCCCCCAGAGGTGTCCAGCTATTTCTGTGCTCAGCATTCATCAGCTGAATCGGGATATCTTCTTTTATCTCCAGCAGACATTCTATCAGCAACGGATTGAACTGTCCGCACTCTCCTGTGACGATCATTTCAATCGCCTTTTCATGTGGAATCGCCTTTTTGTATACACGCTCGTTGGTCAATGCATCATATACATCTGCAAGGGAAACCACCTGTGCTGAAATCGGGATCTCGTCCCCCTTTAAGCCGTCCGGATAACCTTTTCCGTCATAGCGCTCGTGATGCCAGCGACAGATCTGTTCTGCAATACGTACCAGCGGTTCCTCCTGATACTGTTTCAGATCTTGCAGCATCGACCACCCGATCACGGTATGCTTTTTCATTTTTTCATATTCTTCCTGCGTCAGTTTTTCGGGCTTATTTAAGATGGCTTCCTCAATGCCGCTTTTGCCGATATCATGAAGTGCCGACGCCAGTGCGATCCGGTTTAAGTCTCCCCATGTCATCTGGTATCGATCCGTTTTCTGCATCAGCTTTTTCAAAAGAATCTTCGTCAGTATTCCGATATTCCGGACATGCTGTCCGCTCTCTCCGTTTCGGCATTCTACGATATGACTCAGGATATTGACCATAATTTGGTTGTTTTTCTCTTTTTCCTGCATCTGGCCTGCAACCAGGTCGATCAGCTTGCGCTGCTTTGCATACAGCTTGATGGTATTATATACACGTTGGAGAACAACACTTGTATCAAAGGGTCTGCTGATATAGTCTGATACGCCCATTTCGTATGCCTGACGGATATGTAGTTCCGAGTCTTCGCTGGAAATCATGATGACCGGAATATCTTCGATGAGATGTTCTTTATTCATCACATTCAAAACACCGAGTCCGTCCATTCCCGACATGATGAAATCCAGTAAAACGATAGATATTTCTGTCCCGTATTGATGCAGCAGCTCCAGACACTCTTCGCCGCTGGATGCTTCTATAATGTCAAACCTATCCTTCAGCATTTCGAAGAGAATCTCCCGGTTGATCTTGGCATCATCCACAATGAGGACAAGATCTCTGCCGGAGTCGCGTTCCAGCCTTTCTCCGACCTCCTGACGGATTCCCTCCGTACTGCTTTCTGTCACAACCTGATTTCTATGCTTCTTTGCCTGATACATCAGCCGATCCGCACGCTCCAAAGCGATCCCCACAGTCTCTTCCACCGTCGTTACTCCTCCGATGCTCACAGAAAGGGAGATACCCGGATAGCCGTCCAAAGTGGTCTGATGAAGCTGTTTTTGGATCTGGTTGAGTTTTTTGTCAAAGGCGTCCTTCCGGATCCCGGGCAGTACCAGCAAAAATTCGTCCCCGCCATAGCGGATCAGAAAATCTGATTTTCGGATATTGGATAAGATCACTTTTGCAGCACTATTGAGTGCAAGATCCCCCACATTGTGTCCGTAGGAATCGTTATAATATTTAAAATTATCCAGATCCATCATCGCAATGCCCACAGGTCCCCACATATTTTTGACCTTTTCTTCATAATAACGGCGGTTGAATACACCTGTCAGCACATCTTGATAGAGCTTCTCGTTATAGCCCGTCAGCTGTTCAATCAGATATTGTTTTTCCTCCAGATCCGTCAGTGCATCCTCATCCAGACGGTGTACCAGCTCCATCACGTAAGGCTTTCCATTCATTTCCAGATATCTTGCGATCACCTGATAGATGTCATTCCCCACAATCTCCAGCTTGCACTTTTCTTTTCTGCTTCTGACTGCCTCCAGTGCAATGCAATGCTTACAGGGAGCCGAGTATTTCCACAGATCATAACAATGGCAGATTTCTGGTGCATCGATCTCCACCGGTTCTGCTTCCATGCCATCGTTTCTTCGCAGCAGCCTTTCCCCGTCCAGGAGCCTCACAATCGGAAAAAGCCTGCGGAAATATTTCATTTCTTTCTGAACCTGTTCTTTTGTTATGCTGACTTCCTGATTCATTCTTTTTTCCTCGCTGCAATATATTACATTTCATTTATTATATTGCGTTTTTTTTGACTTGTCCATATATTACGTTTTTTTGACTTGTCCATCCCCTCGTGCCTCGGCACATTCTTTTTTATATAGAGACGCTGTTTCCTACACGAAAAAGGCGGAAGCGCCAGATACCTGACAGCTTCCACCCGATTTTTTTCTATATTCTGATTGACGTTCACATTTATTTGCGTCCCTGCAGCGCCTGTGCGATATCTTCTCTCATATCGATAACCGCCTGTCTGGATGCGTCCGCATAGTTAGCCGCACCAAACTGTGCATATTTTTCCTGCTGATATGCTGCAATGATGCCGCGGGAAGAGTTGACAATCGCGCCAAGTCCGTCTTCATTGAAAAAGTGCACCAGATCAGCGCCCTTGCCGCCCTGTGCGCCGTAGCCGGGCACGAGAATGTAGGACTTCGGCATCACCTTGCGCAGCGCCTTGCCCATTTCAGGATAGGTTGCGCCAACAACCGCACCAACATTGCTATATTCACTGCCCATGCACTCGCTGCCCCATTCGGCAACCTTTTCACCGACGATTTCATACAACGGTCTGCCGTCCACCAGACGATCCTGGAACTCACCACTGCTGGGGTTGGAAGTTTTTACCAGCACAAAAATGCCCTTATTTTCTTCTTTGCAGACCTTTATGAACGGATTGATGCCGTCGGAACCCAGATACGGATTCACCGTTGCAAAATCCTCGTCAAAGGGTGCATAGCTCTTTTCTCCAACTACTACTTTTCCGAGATGGGCAACCGCATAAGCCTCAGAAGTGGAACCGATATCGCCGCGTTTTACATCGCCGATGACAACCAGACCTTTCTCTTTGCAGTATGCGACGGTCTTCTGGAATGCGATCAGACCTGCTACGCCGAACTGCTCATACATGGCGATCTGCGGCTTTACTGCCGGAATCAGATCCGCTACTGCATCCACGATGCCCTTATTGTACTGCCAGATCGCCTCTGCAGCGCCCTTTAACGTCTCGCCGTATTCCGCAAAAGCAGCTTTCTGAATCTGCTCCGGAATAAATTTCATCATCGGGTCCAGTCCGACAACGATTGGAGCATTTGTCTTTTTGATATTTGCAATTAACTGGTCAATCATATCTTTTTCTCCTTTTTGTTTTCCTGGCTTGCGTCAGTTTTCCAAGCTTCTGCTATGGTACCACATTCTGCTTCGGGCAACAAGTCCGGCGATGGGTTCTTCGATCAGTTTTTTGGAAAGTACCGCACCTGCGCCGGTCAGAAGCAGCGCCAGAATCAGAAACGCTGCGTTCGGCAGTCCGATCTGTACCCGCACCATGCCGAGCCCTTCTAAAATGACGGCATGCACCAGATAAATCTCATACGAATACCGATCCGTCCACAGCACAGCGTCCGAAATCCGACCGCCGATTCCTTTCCTGCAGAACCGAAAGCCGCTGCCTGCAAGCAGTAACATGCCAAAGCACCACGACCACCAAATAAACGAATCCGTCTGCGCCCTGCCAAGGGCCAAACCCGCACCTGCTGCCGCAAGCATACCGATATAGACAAGCAGCTGCGCGCCGATACGCCTTCCCGCCTGATGGATCTCCCAGACCAACATACCGAGCAGAAAATAATGCAGGTAGTAAAAAATCATCATGTAATCACCGTATCCGGTTTTTACCCACAAATACCGCAGAATCAATGCCAGTACATAGCAGAAAAACGCGCTCGTACAGCCGCGGATCAGGCGCACAAAGACCGGCACAAGCAGATAAAACGCCATAAACAGGCTGATCGTCCACGTTGCGCTCAGGTTTCCCCAGAAATCATTCGGTGCAGGGATCACGCTGTTTGTCAGGAAAAAATACCGAAGCCAGTACAGGCCCTGCGGGTCTGCCGGAATATCCTTTAAAATCAGCCCGTGCAGCAGGATGTTATAAAGGATCACCCCATAATACAGCGGAAGAATCCGCACCAGACGTTTTTTATAATAGGTCAGCAGTTCTTTTTTTCCAGCCGTCGGGAGCTTTCTGTCACAGCAGGCGAGATAGCCGCTGAGGACAAAAAAGAGATACACACCCGCCGCTCCCTGATTGGCAAGCCACGCGGCTTTTCCCGTCGCTCCCAGCCTCGGTGCAAGGTGGGTGATAAACACTCCGATACAGGCAAGCGCCCTCAGAAGCTGAATGTGTTCGTATTTTTGTTTCATATTCTTCCAATGCTCTGCATCAAAAACCGGAACATCGCTGCGTAGGTTGCACCATCATAATGCAGTCCGTCTGCCTGCGTGGTATATCCGCTGCCCGTCAGAAACACATACAGATTCAGTCGTCCGATTCTGGCATCCAGCCGGTTGTTTAACTGGTTGTTAAAATATTCTACCGCCCAGTTGCGTTTTCCGTATTCGTTTTCCCCGACCGGACCGACCGAGGCGAAGTACACCGTCGCACCTTTCGAAATCCAATCCTGTGCATATCGGTTAATCGTCGTAATATAATCGTTGTGTCGTGATAAATCATTGACGCCGTAATTGAGAATAATCACTGAGCCGGGCGTCACATACTGGTCGACGTCCTTTTTCGCCTGGGCGGTGGAAAGCCAGTCCACGCCACCTCCAAAGCATGCCACAAAGGCCGTACCAGGCCATGCTGCCGTTCCACCGACTGCATTCGCCATCTGTCCCGTGCGGGAGTCCCCGACGAAGATGACGTTGCCGCTGCCCGCCGGAAGGGGGGCTTTCTGCTCAGCCTGCGCCTGATCCAGTGCCGCCTGCTGTACTGCTGCCTGCTGTACTGCCAGTGCCGCCGCTGCTTGGGCCTGTGCCACCTGCTGTTTCACCGCTTCCGCCTGTGCAGCAAGCGCTGCCGTCATCGCTACATCCACGCAGACCGGCTGGCAGGCTGTCTGTGTGATATAGCCGATCGCATTTCCATAGACAATCTGGTACATGCCACTTTTCCCGCTGCCGGTCTGCCCGCATACGTTGACCGTCGTGCCGACCGGTAAAATACCAAGTGCTGCAGAGGTTTTATCCGCCTGCTGCGTCACCGTTTTTTCTTCCCCGACGACTGCCGCCATCGTAACCGGCGTCACTTTTTTCCCGGATGCTGCCTGTGCCGTCATCGATATCGACAATCCGAGACAAAGGCACAACGCCAGACAGCAGATACGGGCGATCGCGCCGCCAAAAACCGTTTTTCTGATTTTTACACGTTTCTCCATAGTCATTCCCTACATTTCTTTCTAAACAGCCATGCGACTATACTGTCCTGTCCGTGTGTGTGGAGCTACCGCGTCTGCAGAAATACCGCTTCCCGCTGTGCCTTTTCATCATCCGGATACAAAGCAAGGTACTGATCCATCGCAAGCTTCGCTTTATCGTACTGCCCAAGGTATTCATACGCTACCAGTTCGTTGAACATCAGCGACTGCGTCGCCGTATTGCCCTCTACTTCCAGCCCCGCCTGGAACGCTGCAAGCGCCGCTTCATAATCGCCGCCCTTTAATTTGCAAAGCCCGAGCTGATTGTACAAAGACGCGTCCGGCGTTTTGTTCTGCAGGTAGGTGTTATAGACACTCGCCGCATAATTGTAGTCACCGAGTGCCTCATAGGTCTGACCGAGCAGAGACGCTGCTTCCGCACCGCCGTTTTCCTGCGCCTTTTCCAAAGAGGTACGGGCCTGCTCATAATCGCCCAGGTAGTAGCTGATTCTGCCGAGATCGAAATCCGAAATCCGCTTCCTGTCGCCGTCCAGAACATTTTCCAGATAGGATTTTCCAAGATCGTCCTGTCCGTATTTGCTACAGCTGCAGAAAATATCAATCCGAATGTCGTAATCGTTCGGCGCAGCCTCAACCGCCTTATCGAAATCGGCTTTCGCAGCGTCCGTACTGCCCTGCTCCAGTTCCATGGTTCCTTTTAAGTACCAGGCGGTCTTTTCCCCGGGCTTCAGATCCGTGATTGCCTGATAAACATGGATCGCCTTGTCGACCTGTCCGTTCCGATAATAGGCGGTCGCCAGATAATAGTTGATGTCATAATCCATCGCATCCGGACGCGGGCTGCTCTGCCCCAGCGCCTTTTCAAAGCTCGCCGCTGCATTCTCATAATCCGTCATGCCCATGTAAGCCAGCCCCTGCCCTCTGTAAACCTGACGCATATCCTCTTTATTCAGGGCTGCCGCCTCGAAGCAGGTCAGCGCGCCCTCATAGTCCATCTGCTCCACCAGCGCAATTCCCTGCGAAAGATTGTCCTCCTTCGCAGCACCACAGCCGGTAAGGAGCGCGCACGCCAGAAGCGCCGTCGCGAACACAATGCAGATCTGTCTATCCTCTCTGTCTTTTTGTTTCTCTTTCTTCACGTTTCCTCCAGTCCGTACGCAAAGCCCTTGTATGCCGTTCTATTCCTGCACCAGAAGGATTTCATCCATGCGGACCCCGCTCTCGCCAAAGAACAGCGTCAGCTGGTTTTCCCCGCTTTCCGGGAAGCTTATCGTTACCGCACGCTCTATGATCTTGTTGTCGGTTCCGTTAAAGGTCGTCGTCTGCTGCAGGACGCCGTTGACAAAAATGGAAACCGGCAGCTGCGCAAACGGATTTTCTCCGGAATGCATTTTAAAAATCATCTGATAGCTGCCTGCTTTGGAGACGTCCAGCAGATACCCGGCGCGCACGCCCTTCTGGGTACTCAGCTTTGTCAGATCGAGCTTTGTCTCTTTTTCTACTTTCTGGCTTGCGATCACATTTCCTGCCATCGCATCCTTTGCCGGATTGTTAATTTCTTCACATACATCAAATTCCCGATCACAGAAACGGTTCATCACCGGAGAACGCATCAGAAAATGACAGATATTCTTTGCATTTCTGACCAGCTGTCCTCTTGTGAGCCGTCCATCTGCCAGGCCCTCCATCGTGTTGTCATTTGCAGAGTTCGAAGCAGAATCCGAAACAACCATGTAAACGTCGTTCTGGGCGCGCACCATCGGAATCGTATTGCTCTGGGAGCCTTCCTCGCCTTCCTCGTTCATCTTCGCCCACCAGTCGGTCATTACCACGCCCTGGTAGCCCCAGTCTTTCCGCAAAATCGTCGTCAGCAGGTCGTAGTTGCCTGCTGTCCAGATTCCGTTGATCGGTCCGTAGGTAGACATAATGCTGTAGGCATGTCCTTCTTTTACTGCGATTTCAAAGCCCTTTAAATAGATCTCGCGCAGCGCACGTTCGGAAACAACGCCGTTTGCATCGTGCCGCTTAAATTCCTGGTTATTTCCCGCAAAGTGTTTAATCGTTCCGGTCACACCGTATTTTCCCATGCCCTTTAACTGAGCTGCAGCCATCGTACCTGCCACACAGGGGTCTTCCGAAAAATATTCAAAGTTTCTGCCGTTTAACGGATTGCGATGAATGTTCATGCCGGGCCCCAGCAGCGTGTCAATCTGATTCTTGCGCAGCTCCATTCCTTCCATCTCATAAAGCTGTTCCACCAGCTCCGGATTAAAGGTGCAGGCAAGCAGTGTGCCGTTTGGCAGGGAAAAGGCGATGGTTCCGCAGTCCATACGGATTCCGGAGGGTCCATCCGAGCAGCCCGCAACCGGGATTCCAAATGCCTTTAAGGAATCCGTCACACCGCCGAATGCAGATGCAATGCCAGGTGTTGCCTTCGGAGAGCACATGCCCTCTCCCCGGACCAGGCATGCCAGATCTTCGTCCGATAACTGGGATAAAAACTGTTCCATCGTCACCTTTTTATCACAGACATCCGCTAACTTCCAGCCCTGATCGCCGATGCAGGCCTCTGCCTCCGGACGTTCTGTCCGGATTCTTTCTGCCAAATCGACGCTCCGCAGAGGCGCTGCCTGTTTTCCGATTTCCAGAACCGGCTCTCCGTCTGTGCCCTTTTTGCCCGTTTCGACCGGAACCAGACGCTCATATGGCTGTACCGGTGCAAGCGCCTCTTCCAGTCTGGAAATGACGCACAGCTCGTCTAACTGCACCTCGCAAACCTTTTTCGCGCTGCGGACATCCGTTCCGACATAGATGCCATAAGCGCCCGCTTCCAGCACCCAACAGGATTTCTCCCCGGTTACGCCGCTGTCATCATAGGATGCACTCTTTTCCAGGGAAACGACGAGATTTACCTCCTCCCCCTCTCCTGGCGTAAGCAGCTGCGTCTTGTAAAAGCTGTTTAGATTCCGGACAGGCTTGCCAAGCTTTCCCTGAGGCGGGCAGACATACACCTGCACGACTTCTTTTCCGGCAGTCTTTCCGATGTTTTTTACCAAAACAGTAAGTTCTGCTTTCGTACCGTCCGTTCTTGTATTCAAAACCTCCACGGAAAAATCCGTATAAGACAGACCAAAGCCGAAGGGATAGCTTACTTTTTCCTTTGCAAAGGTTTCAAAATAACGGTAGCCAACGTAAATATCCTCTGCATACACATTGCATACAGCATCTCCAAAATTATCCGTAGACGGATAATCCGAAATATCTGCTGCGATCGTATCGCTCAGCTTACCACAGGGGTTCACTGCGCCGGTCAGGATATCTGCCGCCGCGTGTCCGCCCTCCTGACCGCCCTGCCATACATACAAAACTGCCTGGGGCTGGTAGCGGTCCACCCATTTCATATCGATGATATTGCCGACGTTTAACACAACGGCGGTCCGTTTAAATGCGCTGCAGACGGTTTTGATCAGCGCCTCCTCCTCTGCTGTCAGCAGATAGCTTCCCGGCTCTGCGCTGTTGTCCATGTCCTCGCCTGCTGTCCTGCCCAGCACAACAACAGCAAGATCAGAGGATGCTGCCGCTTTCTGTGCAAGCGCCTCGCTGACCGGCATTTCCTTCTGGCTCCAGGGCTCCTGCGCCCAGCCTTCTCCCATATCAAAGGGATTTTCCCGGATCCAGTCCTGATAAACCGCTTCCAGCTCTTCGTTGACCGAAATATCCTCACATTCTTTCAGACTGTCGAGAATATTTGTCCTATACGGTGCATTTACCATACCGCCCGATCCGGTTCCGCTCTTATAATAGGTAAAGGCAATCCGTCCAAACACGGAAACTGTCTCTCCTTTTCGGATCGGAAGTGCCTCTTTCTCATTTTTTAAAAGAACACATCCCTCTGCTGCCGTCTGTCTTGCCAGGGCAGCGTACTGATCGTAATCCAGTGTAAATCTCATAATGTTTTCCTCCTTTTTTTGGTTCCTGCATATGTAAAACAGAGTCCTGCTCCGCCTGCGGCGGGTTGCACAGACAGCACATCTGTCACATTGTTTTTCGCAGCCCTTTGGGATAATGATTTTTTAAAATCCCGCCTGCCAGCTTTCCCCAGCCGAGGCTGTATCCATCTACGCAGACCAGCTGCCAGCCCTTTTCCCCGTCTTTGGAAAGCGTCATACCGTTGATCCACTGCCTTGCCTCCTGGCTGTCACCGGAAAGGTTGCAGCAATGCACTGCATCTTTGGGCGAAAGCGAAAGTGCCAGCGCATGTGCCGGTTCAAACCGCCCTTTTTTCATCGTGCCCAGATGCAGTCCCGGACGCAGCACCTTTAAGCCTTTTAAAGCCGGCATGTCCTTTGGTGCAAGATAAAGCTGGTCGCCGAACAATAAAAAGATTCCATCAAACTGCTTCTTCAGGCTTTCTCGTTCAAATTCTTTCCATGCAGCAAAATCCTTGGGCGCAATTCCTTTCTGGATTCCATACAGGCTGCGCGCCCGGTATCCCTCCGGCACTTCCCCTGTTTTTTCAAGCACCGCCAGAAAATGTCCTTCTCCATGCAGCTTATGGGGCCAGAGACGAATGGTCTTTTCCATTCCGTCCGGGACGGGCTCGGTTCCCGCCCAGTCCGGTCTGCCCGGCTCCATACCGTCATAACGGTGCGTCTCTTTTATGGAAAATTCCGGATGCCGCAAAAGGAATCGTGCAACACTGCCTTCATCCTCCTGCAGCGCAAACGTACAGGTCGAATATACCAGCCTGCCGCCTTTTTTCAGCATTGCGGCAGCTTCGTCCAGCACGCTGTCCTGCCGCTTTGCACACAGCTCCACGTTTTCGGGACTCCATTCGCTGCAGGCTTCCTCGTGCTTTCGGAACATCCCCTCACCGGAGCAGGGGGCGTCCACCAAAATTTTATCGAAATATTCCGGGAAATAAGCGGACAGTCGCTCCGGGCTTTCGTTCGTCACAACTGCATTGGTCAGTCCCATCCGCTCCACATTTTCCGAAAGAATTTTTGCCCGCGCCGGATGGATCTCATTGCAGACTAAAATACCTTTTCCCTGCATCGCAGCACCGATCTGGGTGCTTTTCCCGCCGGGGGCAGCGCACAGATCCAGCACATAATCCCCCGGCTGTACGTCCAGATATCCGACAGGCGCCATCGCGCTCGCTTCCTGAATATAATAAACACCAGCCTCGTGATACGGGTGCTTGCCCGGTGTATCCTCTTCGCTGTAATAAAAACCGTTTTTCTCCCATGCAACCGGCGTCAGATGAAACGGCGATTTTTCTGTAAATTCCTCCCGGTCCGTTTTGCGCGGATTGAGCCGCAGCGACTGATAATGACCGGATTCATAGCTCTGCAGAAATGCTTCGTATTCCTCTCCCAGCATTTCCTGCATGCGCGTCAAAAACGCGGACGGCAGATTCATAATATTCCTCACTTTAATTCATGATTTATCCTTATCATAAACCAGACGCGTAAACTGCGCAAGATTATTGTTTCCGTTCACCCGCTTCCTCTGTCTCCAAACCCGGTTCGTCCTCCGGCACTTCTTTCACCATGAATCGAATCATGTTTTCCTGAATTTTGCCCATCAGCTTTTCCATCCGCTTCTGTTCCTCGTCCGAAATACCTTCCATGCAGACGCTGTAGAGGTCTTTTTCCACGCGCAGCAGCTCTCCGGAAAGCTTCCTGCCTTCCTCTGTCAGGAGCAAGCGGTTCTTTTCTTTCTTTTCGCTGCTTTTTTCCTTTTTGTCCGCCGTGCGCTCTTTTTTCTCCGCTGTGCTTTCTATCCTGTCGGCGGGCTTTTCCTTTGCACTCTTTTCCTTAACCGGCTTTTCCGGCGCGATCAGCTTTTTGCGTTCCAGCTTCTGCATCGCAAGAAACAGTCTCGGCTGTCCGACTCCGGCGATTTCCCCGAGCCTGCGTGCGCTGTAGCAGGCGCTGCACTGGGCGAGGGCACACAGCAAAAGCGCCTCATCCAACGTCAGCATATTTTTCTGCGCCGCCAGATCCAGCTCATATTCGTACAGCCTGCGGAACCGGTACTGCCCGATCACTGCGCCATTTCCTTCCACTTCTTCCCGGGTAATCCGCCTGCGCTCTTCCCCCAGCTTCTTGCTTCCCGGAAGCACGCCGCCGTCCTTTGCCGCAGCCCATAAAAAGCTGTAGACCTGCAGCCGGATATCGGCATAATCTTTATCCTCGTAAACGTCTTTATAAAACTCGTTATAATACTCGAAAATGTTGCTCTTCATCCGCACCGTATTCGTGATGCTCGCTCCCTGGCTGACCAGGCTGCCGCGGCGCTTCAGATAATAATAAATCGGCACCTGCAGGGCAAAAAAGCTCTCCGCATGGCGGATATATTCCAGATTAAACAAAAAGTCCTCACACCAGCTGATGGAGGTATCCATTCGGATATGATATTCTTCGATGATGCTCCTGCGGTACATTTTGTTCCAGAGTACGCCGTAATAAAAATCCGCCGGATTTTCAATCATATAGGAAGCAAACTCCTGACGGCTCATCACCTTGTCCTCTTCGATGTCGCCCTTCTGCGCCAGCCTTTCCCCGGAAACCCGGTAAAAGTCGGAAATGACCATGTCGCAGTTATATTCCTCCATCGAACGCACCAGAAGCCTTGTCGCCTCCGGCACGATCCAGTCGTCGCTGTCCAAAAACTGAAGAAACGTTCCCCGCGCCAGCTCCAGTGCCTGATTTCTCGTATCCGACACGCCGGTATTTTCTTTATGGACCACACGTACCCGGCCATCCTGCTGTGCATAGGCATCGCAGATTTCGCCGGATGCATCCTTACTGCCGTCATCCATCAAAAGCAGCTCAAAGTCGCGGTAATCCTGACTTAAAATGCTGTCCACACAGCGTTTCAAATATTCCTGTGCATTGTATACAGGAACAATAATGCTTACCTTCGGTTCCATACTTCCTCCTGTTTTGAATTGGTTTCCTCTGTTTTCAGATATTTCTGCTCCATATCTTTTATCCGTCTGCTGCACGGTTCATGCAGATTTTCCGGTATTCCCGCGGGGATATCTGCATCCGCCGCTTAAAAATCTGATTAAAAAATTTTATGTCTTCATAGCCGACTCTGCGGGCGATCTCCACCACCCTCAGATCACTGTCTTCCAACAGTTCGCAGCTTTTTTTGATGCGGACATTCTGGACATATTCGCGCAGCGTCACCCCGGTTTCCTGCTTAAACCGCCTGCTGATATAGGCAACGCTGTAATGCTTCTGCTCACAGAATGTTCCCAGCGTCAGGCTGTCCTGATAGTTCCCGTTTACATATTCCAGCACCTCCTGCACAGACGTACTATAGGGGCGCTTGTTTTCCGGTTCGATCAGCCCGCGCAGCGTCAGAAGCAGGATTTCCAGAAGCTTGAACCGAAGCAGCGGATAACATCCGACTTTTTGCTCCTGATATTCCAGAAGCATTTCCTGCATCAGCTGCCCTACCTGTCCATCCCGGTCGTGAAACACTCTGGCAAACTTCGCCTGCCCAAGTGACATCCGGTAATATTTTAACAGACAGCCCTGCAACAGCTGGGAAAAACTCCGGCAGCCCTGCAGTGTTTCATCCACCGTCTCCGGCAGAAACAGACAGTTGATCAGCGTCAGATTTTTACAGTTCTGAAATCCATGGAGACAGCCGTAATCCACAAAAAAATAATCGCCTGCAGAAATGGTTTTCCCTTCGTTTTCCAGCGTATGCTCCGCTGTCCCACCCGTGATGTATGCCAGCTCAAAAAAATTATGGCCGTGCATTTCAAGATCCTCCTGACAAAACGGCATCATAATGAGTTTTTCCGCTTTCCTGTTCTGATAGAACTGGAATTCTGTAATCTCCCCTCGGAACATAAAGACAAGTTCACCCCCATTTTCAGTCAAAATCAGGTGCTTTTCTTTAGGCTACTATCTGTTATCATAAAAGTCAATACGAACCAAAACAAGGAGGGTATGTTTATGATTCCAAACGCAAAATGGATTCGTCCGGCACAGACAACAGGGGACGTCTGCCCGGTCTATTCCAAACAGTTTTCTCTTTTTTCTTCTCCCAATCAGTCGTTATCTTCTGTTGCGCACGCAACACTTTCTGTTACAGCAATGGGAGTTTATGAAGCATCTTTAAATGGAAAACGCATCGGCGATTTCGTCCTTGCTCCCGGCTGGACATCCTATCGCCACCGTCTGCAGGTGCAGACCTATGATGTTACCGAACTCCTTTCTTCGGAAAACGAACTTTCCATCCTCGTCGGAAAAGGTTGGTACCGCAGTCCGCTTGCCTGGCCCGATGAAGCGCACCGTCAGCAAAAAGCACAGATTTCAGCCGGACTGATCGCACTTTTGACGATTACCTATACAGACGGCAACACGCAGCTTCTCCCGACCGGAGCAGACTGGTCGGCATATGAAAGCAATGTCCGTTTCAGTGAAATTTATGATGGCGAGACCTACGACGCGGCATTTGATCCGTCCTCTGCTCCAATTGCAATCGAGGAATTTGACGGTCCGTCCGATACGCTGATTGCCCAACAGGGCGAAAAAATTACCGAACAGGAGCGTATCGTGCCTGCGCGGATCTTCACTACGCCCGCCGGGGAAACTGTCATCGATTTCGGTCAGGAAATTACCGGTTATGTCGAAGTTTCTTTAGACGCCCACGCAGGCGACTGTGTTGAGCTTTCCCATGCGGAAGTTCTTGACAAACACGGAAACTTTTATACAGAAAACTATCGCGCTGCCAAAGCGAAATTTTTATATTTCTGTAAAGAAGGATTCCAGACCTGGCATCCGAAGCTGACCTTCTTTGGCTTCCGCTATATCCGTGTCGATCACTTTCCCGGCGGAGCGGATGCAGTACGTCCGGACATTTTTACCGCAGTTGTCGTCTGCTCCGACCTGCAACGCACCGGTTTTCTTTCCAGTTCAAATCCGCTGTTAAATAAGCTGTTCGACAATATCATCTGGGGACAGAAAGGCAACTTTGTCGATGTCCCGACCGACTGCCCGCAGCGCGATGAACGTCTCGGCTGGACAGGCGATGCGCAGGTATTTATCCGTACCGCCTGCTACAATTTCGATACGGAAGCATTTTACCGCAAATGGCTTTCGGATCTTGCCGCAGACCAGTATCCGGACGGTCATGTAGATCACGTCATTCCTGCCATACTCGAAAATCAAAAGAGCAGCGCAGCCTGGGGCGACGCAGCCTGTGTCTGCCCGTGGGAACTTTATCTGGCATTCGGCGATGCAAACATTCTGCGCAGCCAGTTTAACAGTATGAAAAAATGGGTGGGCTATATCACCTCCTCCACCACGACCAAAAACCTCTGGACCGGAGGAGAACACTACGGCGACTGGCTCGGTCTGGATGCACCGTCCGGCAGCTACAAAGGTTCTTCTGACGAAGACTTAATCGCTTCTGCTTTTTATGCGCATTCCACGGAGCTGGTCATGAAAGCCGGTAACGTGCTTGGCGAAGATGTTTCGGAATATGAGACGCTCTATAAAAATATCGTTGCCGCTTTCCAGGAAACCTGGCCGGTTTACCACACGCAGACCGAATGCATCCTCGCCGCCCATTTCCACCTGGCAAAAGACTGTCAGGCTGCAGCAGATCAGCTTGCAAAGCTCGTTACAGACGCCGGTGTGCAGTTAAAAACCGGCTTTGTCGGAACGCCTTACCTGCTCCATGTACTTTCGGACTACGGCTATGTCTCCCTCGCCTGGTCACTTTTGCTGCGGGAAAACTATCCTTCCTGGCTTTATCCGATCACAAAAGGCGCAACGACTATCTGGGAGCACTGGGACGGTATTATGGAAAACGGCGATTTCTGGATCCGCGACATGAATTCCTATAATCATTACGCTTACGGCGCAGTCGGTGACTGGGTATATGGAAACGCCGCCGGAATCCGTCCGCTTGACGGCTATCCCGCCTATGAAAAGATTTCTGTCTCTCCGCTTCCCGACAAACGCCTCGGCTGGCTTTCCTGCTCCTATCGCTCCCGCCATGGTCTGATCCGTTCCGACTGGAAACTGCAGGGCGATCAATGGAGATACGAAATTGAAACGCCGGTTGATGCAGTCATCACGATTGCCGGGCAGAAACATGAAGTTGCTCCCGGAACGTGGATCTTCTTCAGTGCGGTAGAATAAACAGTGAAACTCGCAGTCTGCAGCTGCGTGGAAAAAATGCCCCGGGCTGGCGATCGTGTCACCGCTGCCCGGGGCAATCTTGTACTCTATTCTACGCCTTCCAACAGCTCCAGATAATTTCCCTTGTCGATATGCATCATTGAGATCTGGTTTTTGTGGCGGCGGAAGCCATACACACAGTCCACGTTGCGGATCAGGGACTGTAAGCGTTCGTCAGGCACGCAGACAATCAGCTGAAGATCCATCTGCCGGGCATATTTTAAGCAGACTGCACTTCTCTCCTGATCCATTTTGGAAAAGGCCTCGTCCAGAAGCACCAGCTTAATTCGACTGTCGCGGTTGGTCTGCTGCATGTAAAGCATCGCAAAACCGGCAAGCAGTGCGACGTATTTCGGATTCTGACCCTCACCGCCGGAATCGCGGCCTGCCATGTCGTCCACGAAATTTTCACGGATCACGTTTCCGTCTGCATCCGTAACCTGCTCATACATGGAAAAGGACAGATAATTGCGGTAATCCGCATACTGCTCCATTTCCCGACGGTGCTGCTCCAGCACCCGCTCATCGTCGTCCTTTACCGGCATGAACTTGTCTGTCAGCAGCCTGATCTTTGCTTCGTATTTCTGATAAAAGCTGTCCTCTCCAAGGGACAGCTGCCCCTCGAAGCCGTCATTGTCCAGGTTCTTGCTGTCTAACTCCGGTGCCATGAGCATGTCGTAAAACTGACCGTTTTCATTGTAGGCAGGCTCGATTTTAATCTGGTAAATACTATCAGAGAAGTTCGTCTTTTTCAACAGGCGGTTGATCTCCGCAGCGTGCCGCTTTGCCGCCTTAATGTCGCCGTGAATCGTTGCGATCACATTCTCCCGCAGGCTGCGGTAAATGAAATCGCATTGTTTTTCAAACTCTGTCCGATACTGGGGCTCAAAATCTGTCTCATACTGGGAAAGCAGCTGCTCATAACCCTCATTGGATTTCTCCGAGCCGGAAAATCCGCTGGAGGGATACTGCAGGATATAGGCGTTTCTTGCCCGGGACAGCTCTTCTGTCTGCTCCTGCTCCTTTTCACAAAGTGCTTCTATCTCCGCATTTTTCTGGGCCCTGACCGCGCCGGAGGATCGTTTGGACAACGCCTCCTGCACCATTGCGGTGACCTCCGGCTGCTGTGTATAACCGACAGACGCCTCCTTTAATGCTACGTTTTTGGACTGCAGCTCCGTGCGGATGCGCTCCTGATTACCGGTCTGCTGTGCAATTTCATTCTGCATACCGGATATTCTCTTTTTCAGCTCGCTGCGTTTTTTGCGAAGCTCTGCTTCTTTTTCTTCCAGCTCCTTATATGCACCCATCCGCAGACTTTCGATGGTTGCTTTCGTCTCCTGTGTTTCCAAAAGCACGGCTTCCAGCTCCTGCGCTGCCCGAGAAAGGCTTTCCAGATACGCCGGCTCTTCTTTCAGGCTCTCCATCTCCCGGACCGCCTTCAGACCGTCCGCCATGCGCTTTGCCTCTTCCAGCTCTTTTTTCAGACGCTGCGCATCTACTTCATAGTCCTGCTGCCGTGCGCGGGAAACCTTGCTTCCGATGCACGCGCCGACGGTATAATCCCGTTTTTTCAGATGCCGGAAAATAAAATTACTGTAGGAATAACAGTCCGGCGTCACACCGTCTTTGGCGCTTCGCAGCTCCTCCACCGTGCGGCATTTCATAATCCGTCCCAGATAGCGTTTTAAGCAGCTGTCTGCAAAGGGCTCGACCGCCCGCACAGCCTCGTATAACGAACCCTCCTCCACCCTCGGATTGCTCTTTGTGACCGCCTCAGAATGAATCAGATCGATTTCCTCAAACTGCCCCATCTCCCGGAAGGCTTTTGCTGCATCCGCCGCGACCTTCGGCTCTGTAATCAGGCTCAGCTTCAGACGTCCCAGACGTCCTTCTACCGCATTTTTCCATTCCTCATCCTCAACATCGAACAGGTCTGCAAAAATCCACACCTTGATTGTTCTTCCATACAGTGCAGAAAGCTTCTGCTCCAGGGCAGCCCGGGCCTTTGTCAGCACCTCCGGATAGGATTTGCGGTTGTTTTTCATATCGTCCAGAAGCTTTTGCTTTTCCTTCAGGTCTTTGGACAGCTGCCGCTCCTGCTCGTGATAGGTTTCGTACTCTTCCTCGATATTCTGGCGTTCCTCTTCCAGACGGCTGCGCAGCTCCAGACACTGCGCCTGTGTCACCGGTCCGGTGCAAAATGCGCCAATCAAATTCAGCAGCCGATTGCTGATATAGTCCGCAACGATCTCGTCGCTCTCCCATCGCCGCAGTCCCTGCAGGATTTTGCGCCACTGTGCCGCGTTATCCGCCAGCATCCGGCTTCTTTTTTCCAGCTCTTCCAGACGCTCCTGACGGCTGCCAAGGTCGCTGCTCTTTAAGTCCGCACTGACAAGGATCAGCTCGTTTTCCAGCTGGGCAGACAGGGCTTCCAGCTCTTCTTCCTGCTGCCGAAGCTCCCTCAAACGCTCCTGTGTCCGATCCTGATCCTGTAAAAGGGCGTCGATCCGGTTCTTCAAATCCTCAATGTCGATACAGCGGATCACCGCCTGCTGCTTTACGATATCCGCACGCGTCATCGTCAGCTTTTGTCCGGCTTCCCGCACTTTTTTAAGCATTCCGATCTTGTTTTCCAGCACGTCGATCTTTTCTTTGATGTCCCGGTAAGCGCCCAGCTGTTCGCTGATCGTTTCAATGGTGTCTCCCTCGCTTTTTGGGAACATGTAATCCCGGATAAACTGTCCCGTCCCGTTGGACATTTTCAGCGCGATCGCACTTTTTTCCATGGTCATAAAACGATTCCCGTCAATGTAGCCGAGGATCTGGTCATACAGCGTGCTGATATACGCCTCCCGGGACGGATAAATGCGGTTTAACTCTGCTCTGCCGCCCTTTGCCGTCTCCTTCATCCGCGTCTCTGTCAGTGCCCGGATCTCCTGGTTCGAATAAGGATAGCCCTCTGCCGTCAGATACCCGCCCTCCGGCATTTTTCCGAGATGGCTGAAATAAACGAACTTTCGTATTTCAGAATCGTTTTTCCGTACTTCAAAAGCAATTCCCATGCAGACATACTGCTTTGTCCCGGTATCCTGCAGCTCCAGGACGATCTGGGAGCAGAAATCCTGTCCTTCGCGGTTTGCCGTGCCGTCCTTTTGTTCACCGCGCAGATAGCTCAACACGCTTCGTCTGTTTTTGGCGTCGTCCGCCGCTTTATTTAAAAAACTCGGAGAAAAGCTGCCGTATAAAATCACCTGGATCGCATCCATGACCGTGGATTTTCCCGAGCCGCTCTTGCCGGAAAACAGGTTCACATATTCGTGAAATTCCAGAATTTTATGGTTGATTCCGCCCCAGTTATTCAAACACATCCGGGTAAAGATCTTCTTCGCCTGTTTCACGTTCCTCTTCTCCTTCCGTCGTTTTTTCTTCTGCGTCATCCCGATAACGCTGTACCAGCTCGTTGATCGCCAAGGACGAGCAGAAAATATTCACTGTACCGTAAATATAGATCGGCGTCTGATCCTCCACGTTCAAAATCGCCCCCGGCAGCTCAATCATCTGGTGGGTTTTCATCAGATTTAACGCAGCCTGCCAGTCCTGTGCGTTCAGTTTTCCCGGAAGCAGTCCGGTATTTCTGCCGTATTCCCGGATTTCCGCCAGAGTCGTCACCGTTGCATGCAGTCCCTCGCCCATGATTTTATCCCGGTAAATCAGCTTTAACAAAAGCAAAAGCTTTGTCGTCGTCAGGCTCATTTTTTCCATCGCTGCACCGTCGCCTGTGATCCGGAACAGATGATCCTGCGGGTCGTGCACCAGTTCACAGCCCATCACAGAAAGATAGTCCGCAATAAATTCCCGGTGCTTTAAACAGACCTGATAGCGCCCATTATCCCGGGCCGTCAGCGTCACCGGATCGTATTTTACCTGTAAAATACAGGTCTGACGAAGCAACTCCTGTATGGTTCTTCGAATCGCCTCCACCTCGGCGGGGGTGCGTTCCTCCAGATATGAAAACATGTATCAATTCTCCGTTTCGTCTATACTAAAACCGGTGTAGGAAAAACCGTCCTTCTGATGGATTTCCTCCTGCAGCAAAATCCGGTCTTCCTCCTGTCTGCTCTGGGTCGCCTCCTGCCAGATAAACAGAAGCTTTTCCAGATCCTCTGCCGACTGCACCGTATCCTCCAAAACCTGAAAAACTCCGTTCTTCGTATGCCGCCGTCTGAACTCCTCCAGCTGTCTGCCGGTATAGAGCGGCTTCGGGACGAAATCTGCGATTTCCGAGGACGCCTCCTCCTGCAGAGCCAGCGGTACGAACTGATTTTCCAGCCTTGGCCGACGGTTGTAAAGGCTCGCGTCCCCGACAATGGAAAACGGTGCCGTCACATACATGCTGTCCCGCAGCTCTTCCAAAAGCGCTTCTTTTTTGTCGCTGTGGTTGAGCAGACCGATCAGCTCCAGTGTGCTGTCCTCTACGCCTGCCCCCTCCTGTAAAAGGTAGTGGATTCTCGCCAGCGCCCGCCGCGCAAAGACGGTTTTCAATTCGATCAGGCGGTTATACTTTTTCTCGATTAAATCAAATTCGCGCTCCACCAAAAGAACCAGCTGCGCCGCCTCTTCGCAGAATTGAATGCCGCGCTCCAGCCTTAAAAGGGCGGGCGCAGACGCGCCGGATGCCAGTGCTTTCGCCTGCATGGACGCTGCATAGCTGCCTCCTGCGCTTTCTGACGGTTCGGGCGCGCTGCCTTGTGCAGCCATAAGCATCCGTTTCTGCGCCGTCAGCACCTCCCGGCGGTTTTCATTTTCCTCCAGGATCTTCGCAATCAGCTCCTTGACCGCCTCCTTATAGCGGTAAAAACTGTCTGTCGTTGTTAAAATTGCATATTTTACGCTCTCTCGATTGTTGATCTCGTTGACCAAAACCTCCTGAATTCCGATAAAGTCCTTTCGTTTGGAAAGTTCATCGAACCACAGCCGCATGCTGTCCTGCATATTGGACAGCATCTGTCCGAGGCTTTTGGATGTGCGCAGGGCACTTTTTAAAATGCTGTTATTTTTTTCCGGATCCGAATCATAGGTGTAAAGGGCGCTGTATACAGACAGAATACTTTCCCGCTCCATGCTGTCGTCCTCTTTTTCAAGACGGTCAAACAGCTCCACATACAGCCTGCTGTACTCCGGAAAGCCAATGATATAGCAGTTTAATTTTTCATCAAAATCCTTCGAAAGCCAGCCCCACTTCACAAACCTGTCCAAAACAGCGGAGGGCGAAAGCCCGGGAAAGCCTTCGTCCTCCGTTTTTTCTGTTTCATCCTCCCACCAGACCAGGTTGACCCTGGCGATCGTTTCCGCCAGAATGCTCCTGCATTCCGAATCCGTCAGCTGCGTCAGGGCATAGGCTTCCTGATCCGCCTCGTACAAAGCGGTCAGAAGCTGCATGTAATACTCCATGTTCTGGGTGCGGAACAGCTTATAAAAATCTCTCGGTATCTTCTTTTTCAGAATCATCTGTCGTGTTAAACCTCATATTCCAGTTCTCCGTCAAAGACAAACTCCGCCGGACCTGTCATAAAGATATGGTTCGTCTTTTCGTCCCATTGAATCGTCAACGCACCGCCCAGCACCTCTACGGTCACTTTCCGCCCCGTTTTGCCGTTTAAAACGCAGGCAACTGCCGTCGCACAGCAGCCTGTTCCACAGGCAAGGGTTTCACCGGTTCCGCGCTCCCAGACCCGCATTTTTACATATTCCGGGGATACGATTTCCACAAACTCGGTATTGGTGCGTCTCGGAAATCTCTCGTGATGCTCAAAATGCGGTCCGATCTGCTCCAGTGGCAAATCTGCCGTGCTGTCCACAAAAACAACGGCATGGGGATTTCCCATAGACACGCAGGTCATGCGGTATGTTTGATTCTCCACCGTGATCTCTTCATCGACGGACTGTCGGTTTTTAGAAACAACCGGAACCTCTGCCGCCGTCAGGATCGGCTCGCCCATATCCACACGGATCGCTTTTGTCACGCCGTTTTCCACCGTCAAATCCATATATTTCACTTTTCCGCCGCTGATAATGGAAAACCTTGCCCGATCGGTCAATCCTTTATCATGGGCATATTTTGCCACGCAGCGGATGCCGTTTCCGCACATTTCCGCTCTTGTTCCGTCTGCGTTATACATCTCCATCTCAAAATCTGCTTCGTCAGAAGGATTGATAAAAATAACGCCATCGCCGCCGACCCCGAAATGACGGTCGCTGGCAAAGCGGACAAATTCCGGCTTCTTTTCCTGCGGTATATGCTCCGTAAATCCATTGACATAAACGTAATCATTCCCACAGCCCTGCATTTTTGTAAATCTGATCTTCATAAATCCTCCATACAGACATAATCTGTAAAACCCCTGCGTACACTGGAATAACAAAGTATCCGGGGGTATCGCAATGCGTTCCAAAACAAAAATTATCGTACTTCATTTAAAAGAACTGATCTATACCGGAATCCTGCTCGTTTTAGGCGTTGGACTGCTTTTTTTGCTGCTGCAGACCTTTCTGCCCAAAAAGGCAGTTCCAAAACCGGACTATGACGCAGAAACCTCCCTGTACCTGCCCGGAAAATACACCTCCACGGTTCAGCTCGGAAACGACCACGCGGATGTAGAGGTCGTCGTGGACAGCTCCGATATTCTTTCCATCCGTCTCGTCAATTTAAATCAGACTGTCACAGCCATGTATCCGCTGGTCGAACCCTGCATGGATACACTGGCGAAACAGATCTGTGAAAAACAATCCCTCGAAGGCATCACCTACCCGGACGAAAACCGCTACACGTCACAGCTTCTGCTGGAGGCGATCGACGCTGCGCTGCAAAAGGCGACATATCCCCAAACCTGACCAGCCCAGCGCATTCGCAAAGGAAGACTTATCCAGGCAGCTGATCCAGTTCCTTCTGCCATGCCATGCGGCTCGCATCCGAAGGCATCCGAAGGTCTCCCCTCGGCGATACCGCGACACTTCCGACTTTCGGTCCGTCCGGCAGGCACGAACGCTTAAACTGCTGTGCAAAGAAGCGGCGGCAAAAGGTCTTTAGCCACTTGCCGATCGTTTCTTTGCTGTAAATGCCTTCAAATGCCCTGCAGGCAAGCCGGTAGATCTTCGCCGGGCCAAAGCCACAGCGCAGCAGCTGATATAAAAAGAAATCATGGAGCTCGTAGGGGCCGACCAGATCCTCTGTTTTCTGGCTGATCTTTCCGTCCTCCGGCGGCAAAAGCTCGGGGCTTACCGGCGTGTCGAGGACATCCAGCAGCACCTCCTGCAGCACTTTTTCGCTTTCGCTGCAGGTATTCGCACAATATGCCACCAAATGGCGCACCAGCGTCTTGGGCACGCCGACGTTTACGCCATACATCGACATATGATCGCCGTTATAGGTCGCCCAGCCCAGTGCAAGCTCCGACATATCCCCGGTTCCGATGACAAGTCCGTTGCTCTGGTTGGCGAGATCCATCAATACCTGAGTGCGTTCCCGCGCCTGCCCGTTTTCATAGGTTACATCGTGCTTGTCCATATCCTGACCGATATCCCGAAAATGCACCTGCACCGCCTCTCGGATGTTCACCTCGATTAACTTCGCGCCAAGGGTCTGCGCCAGCCTGCAGGCATTTTCATAGGTGCGGTTCGTCGTGCCAAAGCACGGCATCGTCACCGCTAAAATATCGTTTCTGTCTTTCCCGAGCAAATCAAATGCCCGCGCCGTCACCAAAAGGGCAAGGGTCGAATCCAGACCGCCGGAAACACCGATCACCGCCGTTTTCGCCCCCGTATGCTCGTAACGTTTTTTCAGTCCCTGCGCCTGAATCGATAGAATCTGCTCACAGCGCTCCTTTTTCAAGGTTTCATCCGACGGGACAAACGGCATCTGGGCAAACGTGCGCGTCAGCTTTGTTTCTTCTTTTTCCAAGGTAAAACCAATCCGTACACAGGTTTCTGTGTTTTCGGGCACAAATGTGCTCATTCTGCGCCGCTCGTGGCAGATTTTATGAATATCCAGCTCCGAAAAAATCGTCTCGTTTTCAAAGCGTGCAGCCTCCGCCAGAACGCTTCCGTTCTCTGCAATCATATGATGCCCGGAAAAAACGAGATCCTGGGTGGATTCTCCATCCCCCGCGCTCGCGTAGACATAGCCACACAGAAGCCGCGCGCTCGTGGCAGCGATCAGGCTCTTACGGTAGGTGTCCTTTCCGACCGTCTCGTTGGAGGCGGACAGGTTGACGATCACCGTCGCGCCCGCCTTTGCCAGCGCCGTCGAGGGCGGGTCCATCACCCAGACGTCCTCGCACAGCTCACAGCCCACGACAAGCCCTTTCAGATTCCTGCAGGAAAACAACAGATTTCCGCCAAAGGGTACGGTCTGTCCCAGCACATCCACCTCGGACACTTCCCTGCTGCCTGCCGCAAAATGCCGCACCTCATAAAATTCCCCATAGTTTGGAATATTCTGCTTCGGGACAAGCCCCAGGATCCTGCCATCCTGTACTGCTGCTGCCACATTGTAAAGCTTTCCGTCTTTTTCAAAGGGAAGCCCCACAAAGGTCAGCGCATCGTGCCCTTTTGTATGCTCCAGCACCGTCTGCAGCCCTTCCAGGCTTTCTTCCAGCAGGCGTTCCTGCAAAAACAGATCCTGACAGGTATATCCGGTCAGACACAGCTCCGGCAAAACGATCAGCTTTGCACGCTGTGCATAACAGGAATCCAGCGCCTTACAGATTTCCAGTGCGTTCCAGGCAGGGTCTGCAACACGGATTTTCTGTGCAGCCGCCGCAGCTTTTAAAAAACCGTCTTTCATCGGGATTTTTTCTCCATTTTTTTCAACTCATCCACGTCAAACCTATAGGTTTTGCCGCAGAAATGACAGTTTACCTCGATCGGCTTGTCCTCGTCGATCATCTCCTGCAATTCTTTTTTGCCGATGGAAATCAGCGCTTTTTCCACCCGTTCCTTGCTGCAGTTGCAGGTAAAGCTGCAGGGCATCCGGTCGGTAATCTCCACATCAAAGCCGTCCAGCACCCGCTCTAACAGCTGCTCCGGTGTCATTCCCTGGTCGAGCAGCGCCGTCACAGAATTGATCAGCGACAGGTTGTGCTCCAGCTTCGAAATCGTCTCTTCCTCTGCAAAGGGCATCAGCTGAATGATAAAGCCGCCTGCACAGCGCACGGTATTCGTCTTTTCCATCAAAACGCCCAGCCCCACCGAAGAAGGCGTCTGCTCGGAGGTTGCAAAATACGAGGTCAGGTCATCCCCGATCTCTCCGGTCACTAGGGCTGTCTGTCCCACATAGGGTTCCTTTAAGCCGAGGTCACGGATGACAGAGAGCGTTCCCCTGCCGACCGCCCCTCCGACGTCGAGCTTGCCCTTCGCATTCGCAGGCAGGATGACGTCCGGCACCGTCGCATAGCCCTTGACCTCGCCCTTGGCGTTTGCCGTCACGGTCAGACCGCGAACCGGACCATCGCCGCGAACCTGCAGGGTTAAAAGATCGTCGTCGCCCTTTAACATGCTGCCCATCATCACGCCGGCTGTCAGCAGACGTCCCAACGCCGCCGTTACTACCGGGCTGGTGTTATGTGCCTGTCTCGCTGTCTCCACAAGCTCCTTTGTTGTCACTGCAAACGCGCGCACCTGTGCATTCGCCGCCGTCGCGCGTACCATATAATCTCCCATAGCTCCTCCATTCCTCAGGCTTACTTTACGGCAAGCCCCTGCCATTTCCACGCTGCGCTTTTCACCGCATAGCTTTTCTGCGTTGCGCAAATATTTTCATTTCTTATCCCAGATTCTTCCCGTGCTCGCGCGCGATCACATAGATCCGCTCGCTCGTCTCCGTTACGCTTCCATGCGTGTCTGCATCCAGTGCCTCGACAAAAATCAGCCCGGACTGTTCCACGAGCCGTTTCATCGTTTCCAGCGTATAGCCGCGCTGCAGATGGGTCTCCGTAAATTTGCGGAACAGGTCTTTTTGCTGTTTCACAAAAATCGTCAGATCGTATTCGTTGATCTGATCCTCCGCCGTATAATAATTTTCCCAGATAAAGCTGCAATCCTCCCGGTTTTCCGCAATCGTGCTGTCACCGATGACTGTTTCGTATTTATAGACCGTATTAAAATCGAAGATAAAAAGCCCATTCGGGTCAAGATAGTTGTTTACCAGTTTAAAAGTTGTCAGTAAGTCATCTTCTTCCAGTAGATAATTTAACGAGTCGCACAGACAGATCACCGCCCGGACCGTTCCGTAAAGCTCAAACTCCCGCATATCCTGCTGCAAATACAAAATATTATGACCGGACTGCGCACGCTTCTCCATTGCAATGTCCAGCATGCTGTCTGACAGATCAACACCGATCATGTCGTAGCCCTGCTTTGCCAGAAGCTCCGTCATGGAGCCCGTGCCACAGCCGAGATCCAGCAGGATTCCGTCCGTGATCTGATCCTGTTTCAGGCGTCCGACTACAAACTGACACCATTCTTCATAGGGCGTTTCATCCATGAACCGATCATAAACTAACGCAAAATCCTCATACATTTCCATTCGTTATCCACGCTCCTTCTGCCGCGCAGCGGCGTTTTTCTGCATCTGTCCGCGTGCGTTCCTGTGTCTGCATGCGAACGTATTTTCCGCTGCTGCCTGCGCGTTTTCGAACATGCCGCGCCCTATTTCACCAGCTCTACCAGCACTTCGACCAGCCGCTCCATCTCCGCCTGCGTGCCGACTGTAATCCGCAGATAGTTGTCGATTCTGGGCTTTTTGAAATATCGCACATAAATTCCGGCTGTTTTCAGGTTCTCGAATAACTCCTGCGCCGGGACGGTTTTATGCGTTGCAAAAATAAAGTTCGCCTTCGAATCCGGGAACGTAAAGCCAAGCTCTGTCAGCTTCTGCTTCGTCCATTCCCGCGTCGCCACGATTTTCCCCGTAATCTCCTGAAAATACGCACGGTCCTCTACGCATGCCTTTCCGCAGGCAATCGTCAGGCGGTTCATTGTATAGGAGTTGAAGGAAAATTTGACATCATTTAAATAGGAAATCAGCTTCTTTTGGCCGATTGCAAAGCCGATTCTCATACCCGCAAGTGCGCGCGATTTCGAAAACGTCTGCACGACGAGCAGATTTTCATACTTATCCACAAGAGGCAGGGCACTCACACCCCCGAAATCCACATAGGCCTCGTCTACAATCACAACGGAATCGGGATTTTTTTCCACGATCTCCTCGATCGTATCCAGATTCTCCATCAGACCGGTCGGTGCATTGGGGTTCGGGAAAATGATGCCGCCGTTTTCGGTCAGGTAGTCCTCTTTTTTCAGGCGGAACTTTTCATCCAGCTCAGGCGTCCGATAGGGGATGCCATACAGATCCGCCCAGACATCGTAAAAGGAATAGGTGATGTCCGGGAACAGAATCGGCTTTTTGCTGTTAAAAAAGGTCAGAAATGCCAGCGCCAGCACATCGTCGGAGCCGACGCCCACAAACACCTGGTCTGCCGCTACCGGATGTTCCGGAACAGAAACCGCCGCTGCAATCGCTTCCCGCAGTTCAAGCGCCGCCGGATCGGGATACAGCCGCAGCTTGTCCGCTTCAAACTCCTGCAGCGCTTTTGCCACACCTGGTGCAGGCGGATACGGGCATTCATTGGTGTTTAACTTGATGATGTCAGTTCGTTTGGGCTGCTCTCCCGGTGTGTAGGGGACAACCCTGCGTACATTTGCTTCCCAGTCTGCCATGACAGTTCCTCTCTTTCTGATGTAGTATCGCTACTCCATCTCCGCTTCTTTTAACGCTTCCTGCTCCTGCTGTGCCTTTGCAAGCTCTACAAACTCTTCCAGGCACAGGTTATTTTCCTTCATAAACTTCGCCGCCTCTTCCCCAACGTAGCGGAAATGCCAGGATTCATAGGAAATCCCGGTGATCGCCACCTTGTCCTGCGGGAAACGGAGAATAAAACCATACTCCGCAGCGTGCTCGTTTAACCAGATCGCCTCTTTGGTCGAAGCCTGCGATTTATCCAGGCCCTGATGATTTTTTCCTACGATATCCACGGCGAGACCGGTGTGATGCTCGCTCGCACCGGTGAGGGCGATTTCTTCCTTCGTCTTGAAAAAAGCGTCCTTATAGCTCATGCCGCCCCTTACGAATTTTGCGATGGAGTTGTCCATCAGCTGATCCTGCTTTTGATAATCGCGGTAAGCGGAACAAACCATCAGGGGCAGCCCTTCCTTTTTGCCGTCCGCCAGCATCATCTCAAGGGCTTTCTGAATCCGCCTGTCCACATACTTCCCATTGTCCGTCTTGGCCAGATCTACCTCAAAATCCTGCCGCAGCGGATTTTTTTCATTGACCAGCACATAGTTCCAGTCCTCCAGGTCTACAGAAAATGGAATTTCCGGCAGATCCTCTTTTTCGCCGTCCTGCAGCATGACGGTCACATAGCCTTCCCGCGTTTCTTCCACTGCATTGCTGCTTTCTTCCAGCTCCTTTGTCAGATCCTCCACCTGACTCTGTGCGTTTAACAGCTCGCCGCTGGTCTGCGCCAGTTCTCCTTTTACCTTTTCATAAGACACATAAAACGAACTGGTCAGCACTCCTGCAATGACTACAAAGCCGCCTGCCAGTCCAATGAACCATTTTTTATAATTATCGTTATTCAATTTATTCGCAGTCCTTTTATCGTTTTATCTTTTTTGTCAATTCAGTATATTAGTATATTCCCAATCCGAAACGGTTACAAGCCCTAATTTTATTCCCAGTTCCCTTGCCCCTTACTGCCGCAGCTTCGAAAAAGGCTTGACACGCTCCCTCAACCTGACTATCATAAGCTGTGAACTGTAACCAAAATTTTATAACATTGCCAGGGGAGCGATTGCTGAGACTGAATATCCGCCCGGATTTCTGACCCTCATCACCTGAACCGGATAATACCGGCGTAGGGAGGCACATGTGACAGATTTTTATCTGTCCTGTTTTTCGTCCCCTCCTGTGCACACAAGGAGGTTTTTTTATGTCCAATTTTTTTGCAATCCCCATCACGGATGAATGGGGAACGACTTATCAGCTGACCACTGCCGGTTATACCGCACTGGTTGTCCTCATGCTGGCGCTTTTGCTGCTGGCCTGCTTTATCGGCAATTCTGTGAAACAGCCTAAATTTTCCGCACGTCAGCTGGCATTTTCCGCAATGGCGATAGCTGCTGCCTTTGTCACTTCCGAAATCAAGCTGTTCCATCTGCCCTTCGGCGGCTCCATCACTTTATTTTCCATGCTGTTCTTAGTCCTGATCGGCTATTGGTACGGTCTGCGTGCCGGACTGATGACCGCCATCGCCTACGGCTTTTTACAGCTGGTCAGCGATCCGTATATCATCAGCATACCGCAGATGCTCGTTGATTACATCTTCGCATTCGGTGCGCTCGGCTTATCCGGCCTGTTTTCCAAATCGAAAAACGGTCTGGTGAAGGGCTATATCGCAGGTGTACTTGGTCGTTATTTCTTCGCATTTTTATCCGGTATGATCTTCTTCGGCGCTTACGCTGCAGACTACGGTATGTCCGCACCGGTCTATTCCCTGGTTTACAACGGCATCTATCTGTCCGTGGAAGCGGTGCTGACGCTGATCATCCTCTACCTGCCTCCGGTCAAAAAGGTCATGGGACAGTTAAAAACCATGGCGACACAGAGATAAAACGCACGCTCTGCGAGCATTTCAGATTTATAAAAAAAGAATCCGGCGCACAGTCCTATCGCTGTCTGACGCCGGATTCTTTTTTATCGTATGGAAAACTTCGTTTCCATACGATAAGAAACACTCCGCGAGGATGCGCACTCGGCGCAAGAATGTGCCAAGGCACATTCCTTTTCACAGTTCTGCAAAATTCAGAAAATCTCAATACTCCAGGTATTTTCATACCGCTTGCCTGCAGGCAGATGAACCAGGTTGGGCTGCTCGGAAAGGTCTTCGATCCTGCCCTTGCGGGAAGGAAGCGCAGACCAGGGCTCGATGCAGACATAGGGCGCATCGGTAAACGGCATATGCCAGATCCCCAGGAAATTCATCTGCGGATAGGATACGCGCACGCTTCTTGTTCCTTTTTCACTGCACAGGGTCACTGCCTTCGCCATATCAGTCAGCACGATCGCATCCTGATCGAACAGGTTGTGTGCAAGGGGCAGCTTACCGCCGTCAGATAAAATAAACTCGCTGTCCTCGCCATTTACGAAACAGTCCTCAGAAAAGCCAACGCGGATCGGATTCCCGGGAGCTTCAAACTGTAAGCAGTAATCCTCAAATGCAAGACCTTTTTCCAGCGGAACGGCAAAGCCCGGATGACCGCCGACGCCGAAATACATCACCTTTTTGTCGTTATTTTCTACCGCAAAAGTAACATTTAATTTGTTGCCGACAAGCTCATAGGTCAGCCAGTAAACAAACGCAAAGGGATACATTTCTCTCGTATTCTCGCTGTCTGTCAGCTTCAGCACCAGTCTCTGTGCCGTATGCTCTTCCGCTTCCAGATCGGAAGAATTGACAAAGCCGTGGATCGGCATTTCGTAGGTCTTGCCATCCAGCATATATTTGCCCTCCGTCAGACGTGCGATATACGGAAACAGATTCAATGCGCGGTCTTTCCAGTAAGCCTCATCGCCCTGCCAGAGATATTCTACCCCATCCTTTGTCTGAATCGACCACAGCTCGCCGCCGTGGGAGTTTACCTGAACCTTCAGGCTATCATTTTCCAGTGTGTAAATCATACATTCCCCTTTCCGCAGCTGATGAAAAAATCCGCTGCATCCCCTGATTTCATTTTCCCGGAGCGCAGCATCCAATTTGCCCGCGCCCCGGATTTTTTTTTAAAACGCGATACCCGTGTCCCACAGCTCCGCGTTTTTTTACTGGAATGGATTCCAGAAACGGCTGCCATCCGCAAATGTAATCGTCAGAGCAACCGCCATAAATACTACCGCAAATCCAATCGTCAGATAGTCATTTCGTACCAGCTTCTTTCCCATGTACCAGGTACGTTTTTTATTTTTACCGAAGCCCCTAAGCTCCATGGCATTGCTGACCACATCGATACGATCCATGCTGGAAAACAGCAGCGGGAAAATAATCGTGCTCATCCGCTTGATTCTCGTCCAGAGGGATGTCTTGCTGCTCATCTCGATGCCCCGCGCCTCCTGCGCATGCTTGATCTTGGTAAAATCAGACTGTACGTCCGGGATGTAGCGCAGCGCGATGGCAATGGCGTAGCCCACGTTGTAGCTGACACCCATGCGATTTAAGCTTGCCGCAAACTCGCTCGGGTTGGTCGTCACAATAAACATCAATACCACCGGCGTTACTGTCAGATACTTCAGCATAATATTAAACTGGTAAAACAGCTGTTCCTTTGTGATATTATGATTGCCAAACAGGTGTAAAAGCTCTGTTTTTGTGCCGTAGATCACAGTTCCCTGATTCGGGGAAAACAGCCACACCGCAAGCATGTTAATACATAAAAACAGCAAAATAAACTGAAATACCGTCCCGACCTGTTTCCATTCTGTATGGGAAACCTTAAAGATCACCAGGCTGCAGACCAGCATGACCAGCAGCACTCTCGTGTCATAGGTCAGCATACCGGTCAGTGACCAGAGCAGGAAAAAGATCATTTTCGAAACGCCGGAAAGCCGATGGATCCAGGTATCTTTTTCACTGTACGTCAGAATTCTGCCCGCCATCCGCTCTCACCTGCCTTTCATAATAAATAAACCGCTCTGCAAAGCCGGACGCATCCCCGATGCCGCAGCGCACCGCCAGATCGTACAGCGACGTCTTTTTCAGATAAGCACGGTCTGCAACCGCTTCATCCGTCAGCACCCTTGCCGGCTTGTCGTCCGCAATCAGCTCGCCGTCCGCGATAACGATCGCACGGTCGGTATATTCCAGCATCAGATGCATATCATGTGTGATCATGATGATCGTAATGCCAAGGGTCTCATTTAAGTGCTTTAAAAATTCCATAATTTCCGTATAATGACGGTAATCCTGTCCTGCCGTCGGCTCATCCAGAATCAGGATCTCCGGATTCATGACGAGGATCGAAGCGATGGTCACACGCTTTTTCTGACCAAAGCTCAGAGCAGAAACCGGCCAGTTCCGGAAGGGATACAGACCGCAGATCTTTAACTTATCGTAAACCCGTTCCTTTACCTCTTCCTCCGGCACGCCACGGACCCGTAGTCCCAGCGCCACTTCATCAAAAATCATCGGCTTGGAAATCATCTGATTCGGGTTCTGCATGACAAGCCCGATGGCCTCGCCACGCTCCTTGATGGATTTATCCGCAATATCACTGCCATTTAACAGGATCTTACCGTGATCCGGATGGATAAAGCCGCAGATCAGATTTGACAGCGTACTCTTTCCCGCACCGTTTTTGCCGACAATTGCGAGCATTTCCCCTTTGTTAATACGGAAATGAATATCCGACAGGATCGGTTTGCCTGTAATATAGGAAAAGTCCAGATCCAACACTTCGAGGGCCGGCTTTTCCTCTCCTTGAATCTCCGGCAGGGAAACCTTCTCGAACCAGGCCCTTACCTTTTCCTGATAAGGCTCCAGATTCATCGTCTCGATATGCTGAGGATGATCCTTTGCCGCGACCTGACATCCCGCATGTTTGAGTGCCGTCACATACAGCGGCTCACGGATGCCCTCCTGAATCAGAATATCGGAGGCAAGCAGCTCGTCCGGCGTCATATCCGCTACAACCCTTCCGTCCCCGATCACCACAATTCTGTCTACATCCCGGTAAAGGGCATCCTCTAACCGGTGTTCGATAATGATAACCGTCTTGTCGCGCTCCCGGCAGATCCGGTCGATCAGGTCGATAGCCCGCTTGCCGGTCGCCGGGTCAAGGTTTGCCAGCGGCTCATCAAACAGCAGGATATCCACATCATCTACCAGCACGCCCGCCATGGAAACTCTCTGCTTCTGTCCGCCGGAAAGCTCCGTCGGTGCATTGCCGAGAAGGGCTTTGATATCCACAACCTCTGCCACTTCATCTACTGCACGGAACATCTCTTCCTGCTCTACGCAGTCGTTTTCCAGTGCAAAAGCAACATCTTCTGCAACCGTCAGGCCGATAAACTGGCCGTCTGTATCCTGCAGCACCGTACCGACGATTTTGGACATTCCAAAAATACCGGTTTTCGCAGGATCTTTACCGCCCACAGTCAAAGTTCCGCTGCTTTCGCCAGGGTATGAAAAAGGAACCATCCCGTTGATGCAGTGCACCAGAGTCGATTTTCCCGACCCGGACGGTCCCACGATTAAAACCTTCTCTCCGGGATTGACCGTCAGGTCAATCTCCCGGAGTGTAGGCTCTGACTGTGATCGATATTTAAAAGTATAGTTTTTAAACTCGATGATCGGAGTCATGTATCAGTCCTCTTTGGAAAGGCTTCCGGACTTTGCGCCGACCTTGGAGTAGGCAACTAACAGCAGAGTTCCCAGAATGCCGATGATAATTACATTTGCAACAAAAGCGGTCACGCCCTGTGTGAATACCTTCTTTACAGGCTCTGCATAAATTACGATGTCCAAAACCGGAGCAACCAGCATCCATGCCAGTGCGTTTGCAACAACCTGTACGATATTGAACAGGCCGATTTCCTTGCCGCCGAAGCTGCCTTCTTTTACTTTATACTTCGCAGCAAACAGGCCAACGATGATGCCGAATACAGCGTCCGGGAATACCCAGCTCCACCATACGCTTCCGTAGAATACTGCATCACCCAGTGCATGACCGATCAGACCGATGGCGCCGCCAACAACGGGACCAAAAATAGCGGAGAAAAATGCAAGTACCGCTGCGCGGGTCTGCAGAGCTGTGTTCGGGATGAAACCAACCGGGATCTGCACGTTGGTTAAAACAACGAACAGTGCGGTTCCGATACCCATCGCTACGACATGCTTGATGCCAAACTTCTTATCCATGAGTAAATCCTCCTCATAAGTATTTATTTGTGGAAAACCACGTTCTTACTATAACGAATCACTCCGGATTTTTCAATCCCTTTTCTGTCTTTTCTCCCTCGTTTGCGTCTTCCAGTACAATTTCCGACGCAAGAGTGTCGATATCGGAATACCACACCCGAAATACCGCCTGCGCTGCATTCGCGTAAATATGGGGCAGTTTCGATTTCTCTTTTCCGGCGTCTTCCAGCACATTCAGGATTTCCCTCAGCACGTCCCTCGTCAGATACGAACCGCGCCAGTGAAACGTCAGGACTTTTCCTTTTTTTACCGCCTGCTGCGCGCGCTTTTTGACCTCCTCCATTTTCGTAAAGGAAAGCTTCTTTTCCTTATAATAAAAATGTCCATTGTCCGTGCACGCCGGCGCTGGCGCGATCAGCGGCTCATGGTCGCGGAACATCGCCTTATCGTCGAGGTTAAAATAATCGTAACGGCACTCGGCATCCTCCCGCGCCCCTCTGGTCAGACTATTGTCAAATGTCGCATCCAGATGATAATACTGCCCGCCGATGCGCACGATATTCCAGGTGTGGCGATATTTGATGCCTTTTTCTGGATTGTTGCCGCAAATCGCAATCATACACCATAGCCCGAGCGCGTCGCAGAGCACCTTGACCGCCTTTGCAATTCCCTCGCAGACGCCTACGCCCTGCCCCAGTGGTCCGATGATTTCGTGAGAATACGGCTTCTTTAGCTTGTCATACCGTACATTTTTGCATATAAAATCGTGCACATATTTTTCTTTTTCCCACTCCGAAAGTCCCTGCGCCTGCCGTGCAAGCTTTTCCACCCGCGATGTCAGCGCTATCTGATGCTCTTTGATTTTTCCTTTTTCAAACAGATATTCCGGCACGAAAATCAGGTTCGGGGAGTCGGGGTAATATTTCCATGAAAACCCGACCACCCAGAATATTTCCGGGTGATCCAGCCGCATCTGGAAAAAAATGTCATACAGCTCTTTTCCATCCACACGCGGCAGCTGAATCTGATCCGCCAGCTGCCGGACGCCCTGCAGCATGCCGTGATACACTGCCTGCTTCTGCCTGTCCATTTTCTGATAATAAAATTCTTCCATCTTACAGTGTAATCTCCTGTTCCAGCCCGAACGAATAGATCAGCTTTTCCTTCACGCATTTTCCGGTCAGCCGCACAAGTGCTTCCTCATAATAGTCCAGCTGAACCCGGTAGCGCAAAATCAGCTCCTTCGGGTCTTTTACCAGATCGGTCTTATAATCTGCCAGCACGATGCCGTCCTCTTCCTCCAGATAAACATCGATAATTCCCTGGATCAGCACGGTTTCATCCTCCGGAAAGTCTGTATTTAAACGGTTTGCCGAAAGCCCCAGCACAAAGGGCTGCTCCCGGTGCAGTCTGTTGCTTTTGGCAGCCTTTGCCATGCGCGCTGCAAGAGGCGTCTGTAAAAATGCCCGGATCTTGTATACATTGATCGCAGCAGCATATTCCTCCGACAGCCTTCGGTCTGCTTTGCATTCTTCGATGACCGTACGGATTTTCGCCGCCGTCCAGGTTTCCTGCCGTTCAAAGGGGAAAATCTCCAGCAGTCTGTGGTACGCACTTCCCCGTGTCGTCCCGCTCACGGTTTCTTCCTGTTCCCTGACAAACTGCGGCAGATACGGCACGACCTCTTCCTCCGGGAACAGCGTAAGCCCTTCCGCAGCTTCCTCCTGCATGCCTTCTTTTTTCAGCTCGGAAACGGTTGTTTTGACAAAAAGTCCCGCCAAGTTTTCATGTGCATAGGGCTTCTGCAGGCGCTCGCACAGCGCAAGCTCTGCCGCCTCCGGCTCTTTTCCGGCTTCCTCAAAAAGCTTCTGCCTGCTGTTGTATCCCAAGGACGCACGCACAAGCTCTGCCTGCAGCAGTTCTTCCTGCGTACAGATCTGAAGCCGACGTCCGACGGACTGCCATGCCGGAAGCACCAGATCATAATAGGAAGACGCTTCCTGCAGCCGCAGTGCCGAATAGCCATACGCACCCTGCGTTGCATCCTCCTGGGGCAGCTTGTCTTCTTTACAGGTTCCGGTCAGAATCAGCTTTTCCTCCGCACGCGTCAGCGCAACATATAGAACTCTCAGTTCTTCTCCCATGCTGTCGGCATTTAATTTGCGCGCCAGCACATTTTTTTTCAACGTCGTATGTCGGATCCGTGCTGTCGGATCCACCCAGTCGATCGCCAGTCCCAAATCCATATCCATCAGCACCGGAGCTGCGCTGTCCTGCCGGTTAAAGCGTTTCGACAGTCCCGATACAAAGCATACCGGAAATTCCAACCCCTTGCTCTTGTGAATGCTCATGATCCGCACGACATCCGCGTTTTCGTCCGACGCGCCCGTTTCGCCGTAATCAATGTCATATTTTTCCAGCTGTTCCATGTACCGGATAAAATGAAACAAACCGGAATAACTCGTCTTTTCAAAGCTTTCTGCCCGCGTCAGCAGCATTTCCACGTTGATTCTGCGCTGCACACCTCCCGGCAGCGCGCTGACCGTATACAGATAGCCCGTTTCCTCCAAAAACTGCTCCATCAGCTTGTGAATCGGCAGATAGACCGCGTACTCGCGGTAGCGGTTTAAAAAGGAAAGAAAGCTGCAGCATTTTTCGCGAAGGGAGGCATCAGCACCATTGCTTCCGCTGCCATATCCTACGCTGCCTTCACCACTTTCTCCTTCTCCCGCCGCCAGCTTCACACAATCGTACAGGCAGCGTTTTCCCGTCTCATCCAGTGCGCGCAGCGTCGCCAGCTGCGCATCGCTGAATCCAAACAGCACCGATTTTAGTACGCCGAACAGTGGGATTTCCTGCAGCGGATTGTTCAGCACACGCAGGAAATTCAAAACCGTCTGCACCTCCGTCGCCGCAAAATACCCCGTCTTGGACGTCACAAAGACCGGAATGGCGTTTTCTTCCAATATCTTTTTAAACGTCTCGTCCCAGCCGGATGTCGTCCGCAGCAAAATCACGATATCCTGATACCGCGCCGGGCGCAGCTGTCCGCTTTCGCTGTCCCGCACCGGGAGCTTTCCAACGATTTCGCGGATTTTTCCGGCGATCATTTTCGCTTCCAGCTCCTTCGGGTCTTCGCCCTTTTCGCCGGATATTGCAGCAATGCAAAGCTCCGGCTCGTAAGGGGAGCGGGCGATCGAGGCTTCGCAAGCCGTACTCACCGGCACAGCACTCCCCTGCTTTTCTTCTCCGCCGAGCGCTACGCCCTTTTCCCGCGCGTCCGCTGCTTCGCCATCTGCCTCCGGGAACTGCGCCGCCGGGTACAGCGCCGCATCCGCGTCGTATTCCACTCCGCCAAGCTCTCTGTGCATCAGCTGTAAAAACAGGTCGTTGACGCAGTCCGTCACCTCATGACGGCTTCGAAAGTTCTGCTTTAAGTCCACACGGACGCAGCTTCCGTCTTCTTTTTGATAGGTCGCAAATTTTTCCAAAAACAACTCCGGCCGTGCAAGACGGAATTTGTAAATGCTCTGCTTGACGTCACCTACCATAAACCGGTTAAATCGCCCGTCGTCCTCGCCGGAAATACTCTGTAAGAGAAATTCCTGCACGAGGTTGCTGTCCTGATACTCGTCGATCAGAATCTCTACGAACTGTTCCCGGTATTCCAGCGCCGTATCCGACGGCACCATCTGTCCGTTTTCCTCTTCCTTTAACAGAATCTGCAGTGCCAGATGCTCCATGTCCTCAAAGTCCAGCAGGTTCTTTTCCCGCTTTTTCTCCGTCAGTCTTTCTCCGAACAAAAGCGCCAGATCCACCAGCTCGCACAGCGCTGCGTCCGCCTGTCTGCATTCTGCAAGCCACTGCTTCGGACCGGATGCGAAATATTTTTCGGAAAGCGTCCCCAAAAGGCTTTTCACACGCTCCCTCATCGCCTTGACCAGCTCCCGCTTTTCTGCCGACACGCTGTCATCCTTTTTTGCTGCCATGCGGGCGTAGGAAATGCCCTGCACCCGCGCTGCAAGGGCTTCGAAAGCATCCTTCGCAACGGACGATTCCACTTCTGCAGGTGCCACAGACTGCTCTGGTTCTGATGCTGTCTGCACCACGCTCGCCAGCTCCTGTTCCAGCCCTGCGATCAGCTCCTGATCCTTTTCCAGCGCTACAGCGTAAAAATACGGCCCATCCGGCTCCTCGCACACCTTCAGCGCAGCTTTTTCCTGCTCTTTGCATTCCTGCAGCAGGGCTGAAATTTCCTTCATCATGCCTGCAAACCACTCTGTTTTTACAAGCTCCTCAAACGTCTCCACATGATAATCCATGCGATGCTGCCGCAGCCATTTTTCCGGAAAAGGATAGCTTCCGGAAAAGGTATATAACCGTTCGATCAACTCTTCCAGCCGTTTTTCCCGACCATCGTAGGCAAAATATTCCACGCAGTCGGTAAATTCCTGCCGTCCCAGCGCGAACTGCTCTTCCAGAAGCTCTGACAAAACCTCCTGCTTCAACAGGCGTATTTCGCCCTCGTCCGCCGTCCGAAAATCCGGGTCGAGACCGATATCATTGAAATGATTTTTGATCAGATATAAACAAAAGCTGTGGATGGTCATGATCTTCGCATTGTGGATCAGCATCAGCTGCTTTTTTATATGCTCGTTGTCCGGCTCTGCCTCTACGCGGTCGGACAGTGCCTTCGTAATTCGCTCCCGCATCTGTGCTGCCGCCGCATTCGTAAACGTTACGATCAGTAACCGGTCAATATCCACTGCCTGCGCCGAATCGCATCCTGAACCGGAGACCAGCTCTACAATCCGCTCGACCAGCACCGCCGTTTTGCCGGAGCCTGCCGCCGCCGACACCAAAATATTACAGTTTCTCAGATCAATGACCCGCTGCTGATCCTCCGTGAACTTCATTCCCATCGGCGACCTCCTTTCTGATAAGCTCCATCGCTTCGTCTTCTTTCAGGTTTTCCAGCTCGCGCATTACAAACCCGTCGATCTTTTTGTCAAATCCGCACACTTTCTGGTACGCGCAGTATTCGCAGGCGTTTCTGTTGCCCTGCTCATACGGATCCAATGCGATTTTTCCATCCAAAATCTGCCGTCCCGCCTGTCGGATTTTCTGCTCTACAAATGCCGATACCGCCTGAAAATCCGTCTCTTCCAAAACACTCGAACGCGCCGAAAAGCTGCCGTCCTTTTTCCGTTCCAGCGGCACCACATCCGAACGCCCTAAAAAGCCCTGATCCAGCCCCTCGACAACGTCCTCCCTGGCATTCACAATGCCGGTTGTCCGCAGGGCGCGCAGCACCTGCGCATTGACCTCCTCCGCCGAAGGCTCGCCCTCCGGCATCTCGATCATCGGATCCTGCACCCGGTAATACAGCATCGCCGCCGGGACAATTTCTTTCTCCGGATGCTTTTTTCCGGCAATTTCCATCGCAGCATTCATGTATACAACAAGCTGCAGCTGCAGCCCGTAATACAGCGCTGCCAGCGAAAACTCCCTGCTGCCGGACTTATAATCCACGACCTTGACATAAACATGCTCCCGGTCTTCTTTCATATCCACACGGTCGATCCTGCCGCGCAGCCGCATTTTTTCCTGCTCAGAAAGCGCGATATTGACCGCATCCAACTCCTCCAGCACCGAAAACGAAACCTCGAACTTCTCCGGCACAAAGCTGCCTTTTTTGAGCTGATACTGCATGGCGCTTACCGTCCGTTTTAAAATCCGTTTGATCCGCTGCACGATATAGGCGTTTCTCGCGCTGTCAAACAGCACCGTGTGATGATACGTCACCGCATACGCGTCCACCGCCTCGTCCACCAGCCGCTCGCCCTCTTCCTCAGTAAAATCAAACCAATTTTTGCCGATCTCCTTTAGTTTTTCCGCAAAAATTTCCAGCACGCCGTGGTAGAGATTTCCCATGTCCACCGCTTCAAACGCGAACTCTTCCTGCTCCTTTAACTTCATGCCATAGCGCAGAAAATGGGCATAAGCGCACGCTGCAAACTGCTCCAGACGGCTGACGCTTCCGGAAATCGTCTGCCCGTAAAGCGCTGCTGCCACCGCTTTTCCAAGGGACGGCTCCTGATAAGAAAAAAATGCCGTATCCGTCAGCTGTCCGCTCCACAGCCGGTACACATCCTGCCGCTGGTAAACCCGGTACAGCGTCAGAAACTCACGCTCCGCTGCCTCATCCAACAGCCCATCCGCATAGCTTCTAAGTCCATTCGCAAGATATTCCCGTCCATCCGAAAAAGACTGCACCTGTAAAAGCATGGGCTCCAGCTCCGGCTTTTCTGTCGGAATCGTCGGAAACAGCCGCTGCACCTGCCCCACCAGAAAGCTCTTTCGCAGCGCCCTTCCTTCCAGATTCATCCGCGCCCAGGAAAGCACCAAAAGCTCGGATGGCTTTGTCATATTCAAATACAAATAAAACCGCTGAATGTACATCTGCTGCCGCGGCGACGGCGCAAGCTCCTGCCCGGAGCCGGTTAAAAATTCCCGGTCGAGGTCGGAAATAATCCCTCCGTTTCCCGCGTTGCCCGGAATATTGCCGTCATTTACGCCTGCAAAAAAAAGCGCCTTCACCTGTTTTAAACGCGTCCGCTCCATATCCCCCGCCACCACGCGGTCCACATTCTGGGGAATCGTGCCAACCTGCAGCTCTTCGAATCCGGCTTCCAGAAGCTTTGCAAATTCCTCTGCTGTCGTCTCCTCTTCCCCGACCAGACTCACGATCTGATCGAGCAAATCCATCACCAGTCGGTAAATCTGCGCATACTCCCGCTCCCGCACCGGATCGCCCGCCTCTGCAAAGCGCTGCTCGAAGCTTTTTAGCTTCTGCTGGATTTTACTCTGTGCGATAAACTCATACAACCCCTGTGCGTACTCCTTCGTCGTTTTGTATTTTCCATACAACGGCGCAAGCCCCAAAACCAGCCGCTCCCGCAGCGCATTCAGCTGCGCCAGCTCAGCCTTTGCGTTCAGCATATTTTCCGTCGGATACACAAACAGCGTCTCCCATTTTTTCCGCCCACGGATACCCAACGCCCGTACATAAACCTCCAGCCGATCCGTTTCCTCCGGCGCAAAATCCGCCAGACCGCTGCGCAGATAGTGGAAAACTGATTCATAACTATAGTTCTTTACCCGTACCTGCAGTGCGCTTTTTATATACTCAATAAACGGATTCAGGGTGACGCCCCGCGTCTGATCCAGATAGACCGGAATGCCGAATGCCGCAAACTCCTGCTCGATGCAGCTTGCATATGAGGTGTAATCCCCGCAGATGACCGCGATATCCCGATAACAGTAATTCTGCTGCGTCACGAGCCGCCGGATTGCGATACAGATCTGACGCACCTCCTCCCGCAGTGTGGAGGCTTCCAGAAGACGAAGCTGCACGGGCGGCAGGCCAATCGCAGCGCTCTGCGCCGCAGACCGTTCCTGCCCGCCAGTCTCTGCACACTCCTGCACCACCATTCCGGCAGAAACGCTCTGCGTGCTCACTTCTGCAGGCGCAGGCTTCCACACGCACACCGGATAGCGGAACAGGTATTTTTCCAGATGCTGCAGCATTCCTTTTTCCGAAAACCGCGGCGAACATTTCGGTGCAATTTCAACGATGTCCGCGATGGGAATTTCTACATCCCGTGCAAGCTTTGCAAGCGTCTGTATCGTCTTTTTGCTCATGGAAAAAAGCTCCTGCTCCCGGATTTCCTCCCATGGATTTTCCCCACTTCCGAGGGTAACTGTGACGATCACTTCTTTTGCCTGCTTCATCAGCTCTGCGATAACCCGGTTCTGTACCGGCGTAAAGCCCGTAAACCCGTCGAATACAATCACGCTGTCCTTCAACAGCTTCGACTGCGGCACATACGACGCCAGCACCTCCAGCGATTCCTCCGTCGTCAGATATTTTTCCCGGATGAACTGCTGAAAGCCCTCGTAAATTGTCCGCAGATCTTTTAATTTATAGTATAATTGTCCTCGTTTTTTTGAAAATTCTGTCAGCTGATCCAGCTCCTGCAGACCGATTCCGTACTGCATAAACTCCGAAATCGCAGACTTCACCTCATGGATATATCCCGTCTGTCCAAGCCTGCCGCCCAACACCGGAAGCTCTCCCTTCTGTCCCGCCGCCACACGCCGGATAATCAGGCTTTTTCCCGTATCGTCCAGCATCGGAAGCCGATTTGCGCCCATTTCCTCAAAAATGCGGTGCGTCAGACGTCCGAAGCTCAGGACGTCGATATTCATAATCCCTTTCCGGTCATGCAGACTGACCAGATCCTTCTGTGTCTGCATCGTAAACTGGTCGGGCACAAGGATAAAAAAACGCCCCTCCGGTTCTCTTTCGGAACGGACGATAATCTGCTGATCGATATAGGTGCTTTTTCCGGAGCCGGACGCACCGGTGATAAACTGCAGAGACATCGTTTTTTCCTCTCATCATTAGACTGGGATTGTTGTAGTCAAGTAGTTACAGTTCACACGCGCCATTCGCAAAAGCGCATCTTCGATACTTTCCGCTGCTCACAAAGCCACGAGTGAACTGTAGTCAAGTATATCATACTTTCCGGCGGTTTGCGAATGCCTTGCAGAACTTCCCAGAAAAGACTATGATAACAGGGAAGATCGACTGCGGTCTGCTGATTTTTCGAAGCTGCAGTCAGCTACAGATTACAGCGTTCCAAAAACGTAGCTATACAAAACTGCATAAAAAAGGGGAGACAATTTATCATGGAATTAAAAGGTAAAAAGATTTATTTTTTAGGGGACAGCATCACAGAGGGGGTCGGCGCTTCTGATGCAGAGCACTGTTATGTTTCCGTATTCGGGAAGCTTTCCGGCGCTATTGTAAAAAATTATGGCATCAGCGCAACCAGAATCGCCTGCCAGACCGAAAACCTGACGACAAAGGAGCCTGATCTTTCCTTTGTCAACCGCGTTGATTCGATGGATTCCGATGCGGACGTTGTCGTTGTTTTCGGCGGAACCAACGATTTCGGACACGGGGACGCAAAGCTCGGCACGTTTGAATCCCGCGATCCTTACACCTTTTACGGCGCAATGCACGTTTTGTGTGAAAAGCTCATCAACCGCTTTCCAAATGCAGACATCCTGTTCATGACGCCACTGCACCGCTGCAGCGAAGATGAGGTGTCAAAAGAAAACGGTCTGCCGGAGGAAACAAACCTCGCCGGATATGTTTCCATCATCCGCGAAGTTGCTGAATTTTACGGACTTCCGGTTCTCGATCTTTTCTCCACAAGCGGTTTACAGCCCAAGGTCGATATCATCAAGGAAACCTATATGCCCGACGGACTGCATCCCTCCGATGCAGGTGCACTGCGGATCGCACTGCGGCTCATGGGATTTTTGCAGACGCTGTAATAAAAAAGATGATGCAATTGCGCTCACTTTATGTTATGATAATAAGGATTGAATGATTGGCTTATCCTGCCAATTCAGCGGAGGAATGTATATATGTTATTAGATGGTAAAACAATTCTGATCACAGGTGGTACCGGCTCTTTCGGCAAATGCTTTACCCGTTATGTCATGGAGCACTCCAACCCCAAAAAGGTGATCATTTATTCCAGAGACGAATTTAAACAGTGGATGATGGAAAATGAATTCAAGGAATATGCAGACAAGCTTCGCTTCTTCATCGGCGACGTCAGAGATCAGGAGCGTCTGCGCCGCGCATTTGAAGGTGTTGATTATGTCATCCATGCAGCAGCCTTAAAACAGGTTCCCGCCTGTGAATATAACCCGAACGAAGCGATCAAGACCAACATTCACGGCGCGATGAACATCATCGAGGCAGCCCTGGACACCAATGTAAAAAAGGTCGTTGCACTTTCCACCGACAAAGCGGTAAACCCGGTCAACCTTTACGGCGGCACAAAGCTCGTCAGCGACAAGCTGTTTATCGCAGCAAACGCCTATGTCGGCAATAAGGACATCAACTTCTCGATCGTTCGCTACGGCAACGTTGCAGGAAGCCGCGGTTCGATTATCCCGTTTTTCCGCAAGCTCATCGCAGACGGGCAGACAGAGCTTCCGATCACCGACCTGCGCATGACCCGTTTCTGGATCAGCCTGGAGCAGGGCGTGCAGCTGGTGATTAAAGCCCTCGAAGAAGCAAAAGGCGGCGAAACCTTTATCAGCAAAATCCCTTCCTTTAAGATTACCGACCTCGCAGAAGCGATGCTTCCCGGCTGCGGAATCAAGGAAATCGGTATCCGCCCCGGCGAAAAGCTGCATGAAATCATGGTAACAACTGAGGATTCCTTTACGACCTACGAATACGAAAAGCACTTCATCGTATATCCTCAGATGACCTGGAACAACAAACAGCAGCCTGACATGAGCGGTCACAAGGTAGCCGAAGGCTTCTCCTACAGCTCCGACAATAATACGGAATGGCTGTCCGTAGAACAGATCCGCGAGCTGTTAAAGACTGTTAAAACTGTATAAAACAATAGAATGCACGCTCTGCGAGCATTCTATTGTCATGAATAAAAAACCCGCTTCTGCACCTTTGGACAATAAATCCCGGGTGCGGGAGCGGTTTTTTTATTCTCTATTTAAATACCCTGCCGATCAGGCAATCACGTTCTGATTCATCTTTGCAAGTTTTGCTGCCTGATCAGCGGCAGTCAGGTTATCGATCAGCTCCTGGATGTCGCCGTCCATGATCGCATCAATTTTGTACAGTGTCAGCTTAATTCTGTGATCCGTCACACGTCCCTGAGGGAAGTTGTAGGTACGGATTTTCTCAGAACGGTCGCCGGTTCCTACCTGACTGCGGCGCAGCTCAGCTTCCTCGTCGTGGCGCTTCTGCTGTTCCAAATCATACAGCTTTGCACGCAGCACCTTCAACGCCTTGTCTTTATTTTTCAGCTGGCTCTTTTCATCCTGGCAGGAAATTACGATTCCGGTCGGGATGTGGGTCAGACGTACCGCAGAGTCCGTCGTGTTGACGCACTGACCGCCGTTTCCGGATGCACGGAATACATCGAATTTACAGTCGTTCATATCGATCTGCACGTCGAAATCCTCTACCTCCGGCATAATCGCAACCGTGATCGTCGAGGTGTGGATTCTGCCGCCGCTCTCCGTCTCCGGCACACGCTGCACGCGATGCACACCGCTCTCATATTTGAGCCTCGAATACGCACCCTGACCGGAAATCATGAAGCTGACATATTTCATGCCGCCGATGCCGATTTCTTCCACGTCCATCGTCTCCACCCGCCAACGCTGACGCTCTGCATAGCGCACATACATCCGATAAATTTCCGCTGCAAACAGCGCCGCCTCGTCGCCGCCCGCACCCGCACGGATTTCCACGATAACGTTTTTCTCATCGTTGGGGTCCTTGGGAAGCAGCAGGATTTTCAGCTCCTCCTCCAGCTCCGAAACACGGGTCTTTGCGCTGTTTAACTCCTCTTTTAACATTTCGCGCATATCCGGATCATTTTCCTCGTCCAGCATCATCAGGCTGTCTTCGATATCCTGATTGCACTTCTTATATTCCCGATACGCCTCGACGATCGGAGTCAGATCACTCTGCTCCTTCATCAGGGCACGGAAGCGTTCCTGATTGGCTGTGACATCAGGCTCATTTAATTCGCCCATAATCTCTTCAAACCGAATCAGCAAATCCTCCAGTTTATCAAACATCTGATTTTCTCCATTCTATCTGTCAAAACAGTTACAGTTCCCCGTGTCATTCATAGCTTCGTGTTCACAGATTCTCATGCAAGCATGGAAGCTGTGAACGCGAAGCCACGAGTGAACTGTAACTTACCACAACGTTCCAAATACGACTCTGTCCAGTCCGGCAAAATCCTGCACGCACTCCACTTCCCGGTATCCTGCCTGCTCCATCAGCCGCTGCACAGCTTCTCCCTGATCATAACCGATCTCAAAAAACAGCTGCCCGCCGCCGCAGAGATGCTCCTTTGCGCCCTGTATGATTTTCCGGTAAAAATCCAGTCCGTCTGCACCGCCATCCAGCGCCTGCATCGGCTCATGCTCCCGCACCTCTTCCATCAGCGTCGGAATCACATCGGAGCAGATATAAGGCGGATTGGATACAATAATCTCAAACTTTCCCTCGACCGGCGCAAACAGATCGCCCTGCACAAACAACGCACTGCTTTCCCCCAGCTGCTCTGCATTTTTTCGCGCCACTTCCAACGCTTCCTCCGACAGGTCGGCGCCGACGCCGCTGCAATCGTTGGAATAGTGTAAAAGGCTCAGTAAAATACAGCCGGAACCCGTACAAAGATCCAGAATCCGAAATCCGTCATGAAGGTTTTTCATCACTTCTTCCACCAGAACTTCCGTATCCTGACGAGGAATCAATACATGTTCATTGACTGAAAAGGTCAGTCCCATAAACTCCTGCTCTCCGGTCAGCTGCTGCAGCGGGATATGCTCTGCGCGCTTTGCAAGCAGCTGCTCATACGCCTGCTGCTCTGTCTCTGCAACCTCGCGGTCGCCGTGCACCAGCAGATCGTTACGGCTCGTATGGCAGACATATTCCAGCAACAGCCGCGCATCGAGATCGGCTTCCGGGATGCCTGCTGCCGCCAGCTTTTCTTTTCCAAGAGCATAAAGGCTACGGTACTCCATCACTGCTCCCTGCTTTCTTCCGCAGCTGCTTTACCTGCCTCCATACCGTCAGCCGCTTCTGCGTCCTCTGCTTCCTGCGCTTTTGCCGCCGCATCCTGCTTTTCCCAGTCCTCCACGTCGTATCCGAACGTCTCTTTCAGATACGCCTTCCAGTCAAATACCGCTTCCACAGAGGCGATCGCAACCTCGATCATCGAATCGTCCGGCTCTTTGGTTGTCAGCCTCTGCAGCCACATGCCAGGCGCAGAAATGATCCGAACGAGGAAATTGTCGCTGCGTCCAGCCAGACGAATCAGCTCATAGGAAATTCCGGCGATCACAGGAATCAAAAGAATCCGCAATCCAAGTCTCAACAGCGGGTTCTGTACCCGGATAAACAAAAACAGCACGATGCTCACCAGCATGACAAACAACAAAAAGCTCGTTCCGCAGCGCTTGTGCAGTCTGGAGCTTTTGCGGACATTTTTCACCGTCAGCTCTCTGCCGCGCTCGATGCAGTTGATACATTTATGCTCCGCGCCGTGATACATATATACGCGCCGGATATCCTTCATCGCAGAAATTCCTGCTATATATGCAACGAAAATCACGATACGCAGCACGCCTTCCACAATCGCCAGCAGCGACTCATTCAGCACATAGTGGGAAAACAGCATGCTCAGAAAATACGGCAGCACGATAAAAATTGCAACTGCCATCAGAATCGACAGCGCAACCGTTCCGCCGACTGCAATGCTTTCTGCCGCGCCGGATTTTTTCTCTTTCGTATCCGTCGCATCCGCTTTCCCATCCACGTTTTCTGTGACTGCATCCGAAACCATTTCCTTCTGCTCCGGCTTTTTGGCCTTTTTCTTCTGGTCGGCTATATTCTTCTCCGGCTCGTCTTCTTCAAAAAACTGCGCCGACCAGGTCAGTGTGCTCATGCCAAGCACCAGCGAGTCTATAAAATTAAATACACCGCGTAAAAAAGGAATCTTCGTGATTTTCTTATCGCCCCAGATTCCTTTATAATCTTCTTTTTTCAGCTCAATTTCACCATCCGGTCTGCGCACTGCAACCGCATAGCTGTCCTGATTTTTCATCATGACACCTTCCAGAACCGCCTGCCCGCCGATTCCGCAATAGCATCTTTTTTTTCTCTTTTTTCCCATAATTGTAGTCCTTATTAAAAAGAATTCTGCACACTAAACAATAGAATGCACGCTCTGCGAGCATTCTATTGTCATGAATAAGAATGTGCCTTGGCACATTCTCGCGCACTCGGCGGGTCGCGTAAGCGACATTCTACCATTCCGCCGCAGTGCGATCCTTGCGGAGCGTTTTTATCGTATAGAAACGAAGTTTCCTATACGATAAAAAGTAATAGAATGCGCGCAAAGCGCGCATTCTATTGTCACAATTAAATTAAGGTTGAGATTTATAAAAACCTCAACCTTACCCAATTTCTTATTTGCTTGCCACACCATACTTGCGGTTGAACTTATCGATACGTCCGCGAGCCTGTGCTGCCTTCTGCTGGCCAGTATAGAAAGAATGGCACTTAGAGCAAACTTCAACGTGAAGTTCGGGCTTGGTAGAGCCGGTTACGAATGTGTTGCCACAGTTACAGGTTACAGTTGCCTGGTAGTAGTTAGGATGGATTCCTGCTTTCATTTCCTTTCACCTCGTCTTATATTGATTGGTTATCTGTACTTGTTCTCATCCGCGAGGCCTTTCGGCCACTGCCTGTAATATTCTACGGACAGCTTATTCATAATACCATAGGAGTGTGCGCAATGCAAGACTTTTTGCGGATTTTAAAAAATTTCCTGTCGGCTCTCAATACTCCTTTTTTTTCGTATCTTTCTGCGCTGCCTCGATCAGCCCAAATTTCAGAAAAATCCCGTAAATATAAGATATGCCGCGGATATCTCCCAGTGCTTTCGGTCGTGCCACAACCGGCCTTCCTTCCGTCTTTTCAAATGCCAGCCGCACCGAGCTCCACGCCAGGCTCTTGCTGTTTTCCCGCCGGTCAATCCAGAGCTCCTTCGTCAGCTCGCCGTTTCGTCCGGTTTTCAGTTGATAGGAAAACGGCAGTCCGGAAATCGTCTGAAACGGATATCCCTCAAATGCAACAATGCAGTCCCAGAGATGCTGCTCGTCGTGGTTTTCATGGAGGGCCGTCAATAGCTCCGCGTGCGGAAGTTCCTCAATATCCCTATGCAGACCGGCGATTGGTTGAGTTTCTTCCCCCATTTTATTCCTCCGCCCCGTCGCAAAGCTTTAACTCGATATGTTTTCCCAACGCGGAGGCATATTTCTGCAAAACAACCAGTGTCGGAACTCTTTTTCCACTCTCCAGCCGCGCCAGATTCGAAGGCAAAATTCCTGTGATGTCCGCCACATCCTGCTGGGTCATCCCCTGCTGCCGTCTCTCTTCCACCAGATGCCGGATCAGCTCACAGGACTGCTCCAACGTCCTTTTCTGAATGTCTTCCGAATAAGCGGACAGACGCTTTTCCCGCACTTCTTTTTCTTTTTCGTAATTCGTTCGATTATCCCGAAAATCGTAGGGCATTGACATTCCTCCTTCTCCTGTAAAGTCCGGTGCAGCCTGGCGCAGATTTGCAGTCCTACAGTATATTCACAAGCCACGGATCGACATCTGTAAGGGCACAATACAGCCAGGGATCCTCTTTGATTTCTTCTGCAAAGTCTCTTGCCAGCAAATATGCCTCCATCTCTGCTCCAAAAATGACTCCCATCATCTCTGCATTCCGCAGAGCGTCTTCCTTCTTTTGCTGCGCGTACAAAGCAGCTTCCCTTGCGTGCTCTTCTTCTGCCTTTTCTATTTCCGCGTCAATCCGCTTTTTCTTTTCCGCGTAATGTTTCAGATCCTCCAGGGAATCCAGATATACATAGAGCTCCTTCTGCACTTCATACATCTGATTTACTTCTTTATCATTTTTCTCCGGCTGTCTGGAAATACATTTTTGCCAGAAAATTGCCTTTCCCGTTTCCAAAATAGCCTCTCTGCATGCCTCGATGCGGGATTTATACGTTTCCGGCTGCTGTTCCGATTGAAGATCACTGATCGCTTCTTTTTTCAGCTTTTCTGCATACAGCATATGGATCCGAGGCAAATCCTTCAGCGGACTGTGTTCTCCATTCCATACCAGCCGATCCATCCAGAACAGCTGCTCAAACAGCGTATCCTCTTTATCATACAATAATGCCAGTTTTAGCATTGCAGGAATATATTGCCGATTTGCCGCAATTTCATAATATTTGCAGGCAACCTCCGGATGGTTCTTTTCCATCAGCGCTCCCATACAATAGCAGGCTTCCGGATGCTCCTGCTGAGCTGCCTGTTTCAGCCAGCTCAATACCTGTTTGAATTCTTCCTCGGACAGGTTGCCGTTTGCCTGCTGCGCTGTCCATATTGCAAGCCGATAGCAGGCTTCCGCATTTCCTACATCCGCTGCTTTTTGATATGCAGCAATCGCTTCTTCTGTATTTCCTTTCTGCATGGCGTCCGCTCCCTGACGATACAATGCAAATGCACTGCCACGCTGCTTGCCCAGTTCTAAAATGCGGGCTGCCAGCGCCTCATCCTGTGCCAGGATCCAGTCGTACTCCACCAGATTGTCTTCGATATAATCCTGATTGACTGCACGCCGGATCCATTCCGCTGCAATGAATGGATTTTGTGTCTTTGTCATACCCTTTATCCAGAAATACCCACACAAAAATTCTGCAGGTGCATAGCTTCCAAACACTGCCTTTTGTTTGAAGCGAATTTTTCCTGGGGTCAGGTACCAACACTCCGATTTCGTCCTTTCGTGTCAAAGGAAACTCACACAAATAAATGCTCTGCCAGCTGTGCCAGTGCTTCGGTATCCTTCACCCCCGCTGTCTCGAATGCAGAATGCATGGCCAGCTGTGCCAGTCCCACATCCGCAGAGGGAATGGAGACATGGGCAGTAGAAATGTTTCCGAGCGTGGAGCCGCCTGCGATATCCGAACGGTTTGCAAAGGTCTGCAGCGGGATCTCCCAGGTATTGCAGATCTGTCGGACAATTGCTGCAGAATAACCGTCTGTCGTATATTTCTGACTGCCGTTATATTTGAGCACAACACCACCGTTTAAGTACGGACGGTTGGTCGGATCGGTCTTCTCCGGATGGTTCGGATGCACCGCATGTCCGTTGTCCGCGGACAAAAGAAAGCTGTTCTGATAAAAGCTGCGCTTCCAGAGCCTGTTTTTATCCGGATAGACATTTTCCAGAACAATTTCCAGAAACTCCTCCAAAAACGTGGAATCTGCACCCTGCTTCGTCCCGCTTCCAACTTCTTCATTGTCAAACAGCCCATACACACTGATAAATTCTTCCGGCTTCGATGCCAGAAATCCGCGCAGCGTCGCATAAGCACATTGCAGATCATCCAGACGCGGAGAGCCAATCATGGAATCATCCGCTCCCATGATGCGCCCTTTATCCCTGTTATACACATACAGATCGCTGCCAAGAATCTCCTCTTCCGCCACGCTTGCCGCTTCTGCGCACAGCTTTTTGATCGAAAGCTCCTGATCCAGCCCCATCAGCGGTGCCATGTCTGTCTGCGGATTGTATGCAAAGCCATTGTTGATTTCCCGGTTAAAATGAATCGCTACATTAGGAATTATCAACAGGTCTTTTTTCAGATTGACGAGCTTTGCTTCCGGCTTTCCATCTTTTCCGGCCACAAACACACGACCGGCAACGGAAAGCGGGCGATCCAGCCACGGGCTTAAAATCATGCCGCCGTATTTTTCCACATTCAGCTTCACATAGGTGTTTTCCACCTTCATCTCCGGCACTTCCTTGATTTTAAAGCACGGAGAATCGCTGTGGCTTGCTGCAATCCGGAAACCCTTGGCAGGATTTTCGGGGATTTTCACCGCCAGCACCGCAGAACCGTTCTGCATCGTATAATAGCTTCCGCCCGGCACGAGAGCTCCCTCCGCCAGATTTTCCAGCTTTTCAAAGCCGTTTTCCAAAAGCAGCGCTTCTACGTTTGCCGCCGCATGGAATGCCGTCGGGCTCTCCTCGATAAATTGAAGCATCGCTTCGGTTATGCTTTGGTTTTTCATAATGTACCTCTCCTGATTTCCTATTTTAGTCGCCGCAGCCCCGGCGTTATGTTATCAAATAAACAAATGGCCAACCTGATAGACCACAAATGCCGCTATCCAGGCGAGCACACACTGTCCGACCACGACAAATACCGCCCATTTTCCGCCAAGCTCCCGACGAATCGAAGCGATCGCCGCCACACAGGGCGTATACAACAGGCAGAACACCAGAAGGCTGGCAGCAGAAAGCGGCGTCAGAACCGTCTGCAGCGCCCCGGTGGAACCAAACAACACGGAAAGCGTCGAAACCACGCTTTCCTTTGCCATAAATCCGGTGATCAGCGCCGTGGAGATCCGCCAGTCTCCAAAGCCCATGGGTGCAAACAAAAATGCAAGGCTTCCGGCAGCCAGCGCAAGTATGCTGTCTTTCGAATCCGCTGCAATGTTCAGATGCAGGTCAAAGGTCTGCAAAAACCAGATCACCAGCGTTGCCATAAAAATAACGGTAAAGGCCCGCTGCAGAAAATCCTTTGCCTTGTCCCAGAGCAGATGTCCAACATTTTTGGCTCCCGGCATCCGATAGTTTGGCAACTCCATGACAAAAGGAACCGCTTCTCCCTGAAACAGCGTACCGCGCATGAAAAGTGCCATCAAAATCCCGATCAAAATTCCGCCAAAATACAGCGCAATCATCACAAGTGCCCCATGTTTCGGGAAAAACGCCGCTGTGAAAAACGCATAAATCGGCAGCTTTGCAGAACAGCTCATAAAAGGCGTCAGCAAAATCGTCATTTTCCGGTCCCGGGCAGAGGGCAGCGTCCGGCTCGCCATAACGCCCGGCACGGTACATCCGAATCCAACCAGCATCGGCACAATGCTTCTGCCGGAAAGACCGATTTTGCGCAGCAGCTTGTCCATCACAAACGCAACCCGCGCCATATATCCACTGTCCTCCAACAGCGACAAAAAGAAAAACAGCGTCACAATGATGGGCAGAAAGCTCAGAACGCTTCCGACGCCATTAAAAATACCGTCCATCACAAGGGAATGAATCACATCGTTTACGTTCCACGCTGTCATGTGCGCATCCACCCAGCTTCCAAGCGCCGTAATCCCTGCATCGAGCAGATCTGACAGGCCTGATCCGATTACGCTGAAAGTCAGGAAAAACACCAGTGCCATAATGCCTGCAAAGCATGGAAGTGCCGTATATTTTCCCGTTAAAATCCGGTCGATTTTCTGGCTGCGGATATGTTCTTTACTCTCTTTGGGGCGAATCACCGTTTCGTCGCACACCTTTTCGATAAAATCAAACCGCATGTGCGCAATCGCAGCGGCACGGTCCAGCCCCCGCTCTGCTTCCATCTGGCAGATGATATGTTCCAGGGTTTCCTTTTCATTTTCATCCAGCTTCAGGCTGTCCCGGATCAGGACATCTCCCTCTGCAAGCTTGGAAGCTGCAAACCGCACCGGAATCTCCGCTTCTTTTGCATGATCTTCAATAAAATGCATGATCGCATGCAGACACCGATGCACGGCACCGCCGTCTTCCTCACTGTCGCAGAAATCCACCCGTCCGGGGCGCTCCTGATACTTTGCCACATGAACCGCATGGGAAATCAGCTCTTCAATGCCTTCGTTTTTGGCTGCGGAAATCGGAACAACCGGAATGCCCAGAAGCGCCTCCATCTGATTAACCAGAATGGAACCGCCGTTTTCCCGCACCTCATCCATCATATTAAGCGCCAGCACCATCGGGATATCCAGCTCCATCAGCTGCATCGTCAAATAAAGGTTCCGTTCGATATTTGTCGCATCCACGATATTGATAATTCCTTTTGGGTGCTCCTCCAGCAGAAAGTTTCTCGTCACAACCTCTTCGCTGGAATAGGGGGACATCGAATAAATGCCCGGCAGATCCGTTACCAGCGTATTTTCCTGTCCACGGATCTGACCGTCCTTTCGGTCTACCGTAACACCCGGAAAGTTTCCGACATGCTGATTTGAGCCGGTCAGCTGATTAAAAAGTGTCGTTTTTCCGCAGTTCTGGTTGCCGGCAAGGGCAAACGTCAGTACCTCCTGATCCGGCAGCGGATCTTCCTTTTCCTTATCGTGATATTTTCCCTCTTCTCCCAGACCCGGATGCGGAATCGGCTTCCCCATCTGCCGGGAAGTCTCAGGACAGACGTCCCGCACATTCTCTATTTCAATTTTCTCCGCATCTGCCAGACGCAGCGTCAGTTCATAGCTGTGAATCCGCAGCTCCATCGGATCGCCCATGGGCGCATATTTCACCATCGTCACGTCGCCCTGCGGAATCAGTCCCATATCCAGAAAGTGCTGCCGAAGCGCACCCTCTCCTCCGACCGATTTAATTGTAGCTGTTTTTCCAATTGGTAATTCTCGTAATGTCATTTTTTCTTCTTCCGTTCTACCAGTTCTCCAACAAGGTAACATACTGCTGCAATGACCATACCGTTGACAGAAGCGATGCCCCACGGAACCAGATTTGCAACAGCCGCGCCGATGAGAACGCCTGCGATTGCGAACCAGTTGACCTGTCTGGGAATCACATCCCATTTTTCGTATTCTTCTTTATGGCAGAAATAGCCGAGTACAACAATCATGCCAACCGGAGGCAGTGTGCAGTTTAAGATATTCAGCCAGCCGACAAAATTGTTGTACAGCCATACCGCGGTTACGGTTCCCAGAATACCGGAAATTACAACCATCGGACGTTTACGCACTTTTGTAATATTGGACAGTCCAAGACCTGCGGTATAAAGCGCGTTATCATTGGTTGTCCAGATATTTAAGCCCAGGACGATAATCGCAAATACCGTCAGGTTCAGCGCAACCATAACTTCAAAAATATCGTTTCCGCCTACATAAACGCCGCTGAACGCGCCGAAGCAGAACATCAGACTGTTGCCGATAAAGAATGCGACTACTGTGACGATAACGGACTGCAGTGCCGTTT